>Ga0102589_1002744_pt1 | contig 19522 bp, 20 predicted proteins | sample AraplaMF_Col_mLB_FD_76858 | JGI IMG/M metagenome (GOLD analysis project Ga0102589, IMG submission 76858) | Arabidopsis root microbial communities from the University of North Carolina, USA - plate scrape MF_Col_mLB | ecosystem: Host-associated > Plants > Roots > Endosphere | place: USA... | reverse complement strand
GATTTACATTAAAGAAATAGAGAGAATATAAAGGGGAAAAACTACTGATTTCAGTAGCTTTTCCCCCTTTATATATAAAGAGCGAGAGGAAGAGCTATGACAAAGGTGCATCAGCGATTAATTTCTATTTTAGAGGAGTTTTTAGAAGAGAAATCGATGTTAAATCGAGCTTTTTTAGCGAACCGATTACATGTATCAACGAAGACGATTCAAAAAGATATAAAATTATTAAATGATATATTGGAAGAAAACGGAGCGAAAATCGAATCGCAAAGAGGGACTGGATATGAACTAGAAATTATACAAACGAAGATATTTGAAGAGTTTTGTGTGAGTCTATTTCAAAAACAGACGGAAAAGATCCCAACTTCTTATGAAGAAAGAGTTGCGTATATTTTACAACGTGTTTTAACGACAGAAGGATATGTGAAGCTTTCGCAGTTAGCAGAAGAAATTTACGTGAGTAAATCAACTGTAAATTTAATTATGAAAGATGTTACAGATATATGCGGTCGCTATACATTGCAAATTGAAAAGAGACCGTATTATGGTATACGTATTGTGGGAGAGGAATTTAATATTCGTTCTTGTTTATCACAATATGGTTTACCACGTTATGAACATACTCCGTTTCATGAGCAATTTGAGCAGACGGATACATATGTATCGTTACCTCATATATCACTCATTCGTTCAATTATATTAAAGTATATTGAGGGTGGAACAATATATTTATCTGATATAGAAATTGATAATCTAGTTATTCATATTGCAATCGCATTAAAGCGTTGTCAAAGTCAACATTATATGACGGGACTGCATGTGGAGCAATCAGAACTTATAATAAAGAAAGAATATACAATTGCGAAGCAGATTTTAGGAGATTTAGAGAAAGAGTTAAAACTTTTATTTCCAGAAGAAGAAGTATTATATGTGACGGTGCATTTGTTAAGTACTGCTGTTACAGCGAGAGATCGCTATGAAAATGTAGAAGAGCTATTAGGAAAAGATATATATGCATTTATGCAACATATTCTTTTTAAAGTAGCGGAAGAACGGAATCTTATTTTTTATTATGATGAAGAATTATTATTTGGATTTGGTGTTCATTTAAAAACGTTATTAAATCGTTTGAAGTATAAGTTAAATACGAGAAATCCTCTTTTGGCAGAAGTGAAAAAGAATTATCCGTATGCTTTTGAAATTGCGGTTCTCGTTGGAGATATAATTGGTGAATATACGGGTGAAACGATTCCGGAAAGTGAAATTGGTTATATTGCTATTCATTTCGGCGGAGCGATGAGCCGTTTGCAGGAGCAGAATCAAAAGAAAAGATGTTTACTAGTTTGTGCGACTGGTCAAGGGAGTGCACAACTATTAAAATATAAAATTTTATCACAATTTCGAGATAAATTAGAGATTGTAGGTATTACAGGTTATTATCAATTGAAAGTAGAAGACCTTTATAAAGATAAAATAGATTGTATTATTAGTACGATTCATATACCGAGTGGTTTGCCTGTACCAGTTATAAAGGTGAATTCAATATTTGATGATAAAGAGATTAAATCGATTGGTCAGCAATTGTTTACGCATGTGAATAATAGTGTGCAGCAATATATAAAAGAAGATTTAATCTTTTTAAATCGTAGTGCTTCTACGAAAGAAGAAGTTATTCAATTTTTATGTGAGAAAGCCGCTGAGAAAAACTATGTGCCAGAAAATTTTTATGCTTCTGTTATGGAAAGAGAAAATACATCTCCGACAGCGGTTGGGAATTTAGTGGCGATTCCGCATCCGATGCAGTTATTAAGTGAGGAAACATTTTTGATGTTTTGTACACTTGATAAGGCTGTTGATTGGGGAGATAAAAAAGTACAATTGATTATTTTATTTAGTGTGAAGCGCAATAATAATGAAGATTTGCAACGGCTTTATGATTTTTTATATGATATTATGTCTAATCAGAATACGATAGAGAAATTAACTCAGGCTGAATTAATTGAAGGTTTTCAAGAGATTTTATTATCGTATTGAAAAAGTATATAAAAACTTCCGTTACATAACGGAAGTTTTTTATGTTTAATTGTATGCGTTTTCATAATAAGATGAACATATAGAAAAACAAAGCTTGGGGGAAGTTAAAATGACTGATATGCAAACTCCATTTGCGTTAATTTTACATGGTGGCAACGCGAGAAGCGCGGCGCTTGAAGCAATCGCTTTTGCAAGACAAGGAGATTTTGAGAATGCGAGTGAAAAGATGGAACTTGCTAGTGAAGAAATTTCAGCAGCTCATCGTATTCAGACGGATTTAATTCAAGAGGAAGCAAGAGGAAATCATGCAGAAATAAGTTTACTGTTAGTGCATGCACAAGATCATTTAATGAATGCAATTACAGTGAAAGAACTTGCTGAAGAATTTATCGCTCTTCATAAACGTGTGGAAGAGAAAGTGACAGTATAATATGTATATTTTATTATGTTGTGCTGCAGGTATGTCAACGAGTATGGTTGTAAGAAAAATGCAAGAAGAGGCGAAGAAACAAGGGAAGGATTATAAAATTAAGGCAGTTGATTCAGAACTTGTGAAGCTTGAAATTAAGGAAGCAGATGTCGTTTTAATTGGTCCGCAAGTGAAATATTTATTTCCGGCCGTAGCGTTTCTTGCAAAGTCATACGATATACCAGTTGCTATTATAAACCAACGAGATTATGGCATGTGTGACGGTTTGAAAGTACTTAAGCAGGCAGAAGAATTAGTTTTAGCGTAATTATATTTTTTTAAACATAAACATTATAATGTTATAACTTTTGGTTATATTGAACAAAGGGAGGGCTATTGATGAATGGGTTTATGAGTTTTATGGAACAGAAGATTATGCCAACAACGCAAAAGATTGCAGGACAGCGACATTTATTAGCAATTCGAAACGGGGTTATTTCTACATTACCATTAACGATCGTCGGATCATTTTTCGTTATCTTTTTAAACTTACCAATTGATGCATATATGGAGTGGATTGCACCGTTTCGTCATATTTTAGATATTCCATTCCGATTTACAGTAGGCTTAATGGCATTATACGCAGCTTTTGGGGTAGGGGCTTCGCTCGCTAATTTTTATCAGCTCAATCAATTAAGCGCAGGGTTACTCTCTGTACTCGCCTTTTTATTAGCATCAGTTGAACCAATTCAAATTACGAAAGCTGTACCAGGTGTTATTGATGCGGGTAGATACATTTCAGTAGGAACATTAAGTGCCACGTCTTTATTCGGCGCAATTGTTACTGCATTAATTGCAGTAGAAATTTATCATTTTATGATTAAGCATAATATTTCGATTAAATTACCAGAAAGTGTACCACCAGCAGTTGCAAACTCGTTTGCAGCATTAATTCCAACTTTAGTTGTTATTCTTTTATTCTGGGGTATTCGTTACGGTTTAAAATTTGATGTAAATACAACAATCACATATTTAATTGCACCATTAAAGTCAGTATTAGTAGGAAACAATTTATTCGGCGGTCTATTAACAGTATTTTTAATCGTGTTCTTCTGGTCATTCGGTATTCATGGCCCAGCGATTTTAGGACCAATCATTCGTCCGATGTGGGATTCAGCAATTCTTGAAAATATGGAAGTGTTCACGGCTACAGGAAATGCACATCAGTTACCAAACTTATTTACAGAGCAATTTATTCAATGGTTCGTATGGATTGGTGGGTCGGGTTCAACGTTAGCTTTAGTCATTATGTTTATGTTCTCTAAATCTAAGTTCTTAAAAGAGTTAGGTAGATTATCATTCGTGCCAGGTTTATTCAATATTAACGAGCCAATTATTTTCGGGGCACCGATTGTAATGAACCCAATCTTAATTATTCCGTTCGTTATTACACCGTTAGTTACAACGACGGTATCATATTTCGCAGTTGTTTCAGGTATGATTCCACTTATGATGGCGAAGTTGCCATTTACGATGTTAGCGCCAATTGCAGCAGTGATTAGTACGGACTGGACAATTATGGCTGGCGTACTTGTAATTATTAACTTTGTAATCTCATTTATTATTTACTATCCATTCTTCAAAATGTATGAGAAACAACAAATAGCAGGAGAGGAGAAAACAGAATGCTCGGAGCAATTATCATCTTAATTACATTTGTGATCGGACAATGCATTGCTCATTATTCGAAATGGGTACAAAGTAAATCTTTATTAGTTTTACTACTCGTATCAGTTTTGTTTATCGGTTGTTCAATGGGTGCATATGTAATTTTAGGTCTACACTCACCGTACGTAATTATTGTACCGACAATTTTATGTGCAACATGTTTATCTGCAAAATATAGATTTACGAGCATGGCATTAATACAACGTGTGAAGGAGATGCAAAAGCATGGAGCGTAAATTAGGAATTTCACTTTATCCAGAGCATTCAACGAAAGAAAAAGATATGGCTTATATTTCCGCAGCGGCACGACACGGTTTTTCAAGAATATTTACTTGTTTGTTATCTGTGAATCGTCCAAAAGAAGAAATTGTAGCTGAATTTAAAGAGATTATTAATCACGCAAAAGATAACAATATGGAAGTTATTTTAGATGTAGCTCCAGCTGTGTTTGATCAGCTTGGTATTAGTTATAGCAATCTATTATTTTTCGCAGAATTAGGCGCAGACGGTATTCGTTTAGATGTAGGTTTTGACGGATTAACGGAAGCGAAAATGACGAATAATCCGTACGGTTTAAAAATTGAGTTAAATGTAAGTAACGATATTGCGTACTTAGAAAATATTCTTTCGCATCAAGCGAATAAATCAGCTTTAATCGGTTGCCATAATTTTTATCCACAAAAGTTTACTGGTCTTCCGTACGATTATTTCATTCGATGTAGTGAACGTTTTAAAAAGCACGGTATTCGCAGTGCAGCCTTTATTACATCAAATGCCGCAAACATCGGTCCATGGGATATTAACGACGGTTTATGTACGTTAGAAGAGCATCGTAATTTACCAATTGAAGTACAAGCGAAGCATTTATGGGCAACAGGGCTAATTGATGATGTCATTATCGGAAATGCTTATGCGAGTGAAGAAGAGTTAGAGAAATTAGGAAACTTAAATCGTTACATGTTACAGCTAAAGGTACACTTTGTAGACGAAGCAACGGAAGTAGAGAAGAAAGCGACGCTGCAAGAATTACACGTAAGACGCGGCGACATAACAGAATATATGGTACGTTCTACAGAAGTGCGTAAAAAGTACAAAGACTATGACTTCCCGGTGCGCGAAAGTGTGCTACAGGAAAGAGGGCAAGTTGTAATTGGTAATAACTCATTCGGAAAGTATAAAGGTGAACTGCAAATCATCTTGAAAGAAATGCCGATAGATGAACGGAAAAACATTGTCGGTACAATTGCAGAAGAAGAGTTATTCTTACTAGATTATGTAGGAGCTTGGACGCAGTTTACTTGTGTGGAATAGGGAAGATAGGGGGCGTTCTAAATTTTGGAACGCCTTTTTAATAGTAAAGTGCTTTTAATGTAAAAATTTGTCGATAAATCGATATTTCTTGTCGAATCGTTGATATATTATAAGTTACGATAGATATATTCGAAAAATCGTTGATATATTGTAGGTTACGATAGATATATTTGAAAAATCGTTGATATAATTTCATTTACTGTGACATTTTTCAGTAGTTTAATAGAGTAAAAAAAAGAGTCAGCCTCAACAATGAGACTGACTCTTTTTTTATAGTAATTAGTTTAAAATTTTCACTGTAACTGTTTTACGTCCCCAGTTACTTGAAGTGCCTTTATCTGGCATTAAAACGTCGATTTTATTTCCTTTAATAGCTCCACCAGTATCACCAGCGATTGCTACTCCGTAACCTTCAACCCATACTTTTGAACCTAATGGAATGACACTTGGATCAACTGCAATTAGTTTCATGTTTGGATTTGCTGTTAAGTTGTGACCTAAAGCTGATTTTACTTGGTCGCCTGCTTTATAACCATTTTCAAGTGGATCTGCTGTGTAAGCTGTTGCTACAACTCTTAACTCACGAGAAGATGATGGTGTGCTTGTTTCAGTTTCTTTTGCAACAGGTTTTTGTGTGGCTGGTTTTTGAGCTTTAGCTGCTTCTTGAGCCTTAGCCGTTTCACGAGCTTCAGCTGCTTCCTGAGCCTTAGCTGCTTCACGAGCTTCAGCATCTGCTTGAGCTTTAGCCGCTTCACGAGCTTTAGCTGCTTCTTGAGCCTTAGCCGCTGCTTGAACTTCAGCATCTGCCTGAGCTTTAGCTTCTTCACGAGCTTTAGCTGCTTCCTCTGCTTTAGCTTCTGCTTGAGCTTCAGCATCTGCCTGAGCTTTAGCAGATGCTTGAGCCTTAGCTTCTTCACGAGCTTTAGCTGCTTCCTGAGCTTTAACTTCTGCTTGAGCTTCAGCTACTTCACGAGCTTTAGTTGCTTCCTCTGCTTTAGCTTTTGCTTGAGTTTCAGCTACTTCACCAGCTTTAACTGCTTCACGAACTTTAGCTGTGTCTTGAACTTTAATTGCTTTTTCAACTTTAACTGCTGGTTGAACTTTAACTGGTGCTTTACCTGTTAAGTAAGGAACATGAACATAAGCTGTTTTTCCGTTATATTCAAATTGAATCCAGTCATTTTGCACTTCGTGTGTTGTTTCGATTACATCATCTTGTTTCAACTTACCAAGAATTTCTGAGTCTGTGTTTGCTCCAGCACGTACGTTTAATACGTTTGCTGTTACGTAGTAAGTATCTTTCGTATAGTCAGCGCTTATGAAAGCTTCTTTACCGCTATTCAATTTAACTTTTGACCATCCGTTTTCTGTATGTAAAACATTTACTTTATATCCATCTAATAATTTTCCTACAACTTTTGATTCAGTAGTTGGGTTTTCTCGTACGTTTAGTACGTCAGTCGTTACGATTGTTTCTGCTTTAGCAGATGTTGTGAAAATCCCAAGACCAAAAACCGCTGCTGTTGCTATACCCATAAATTTTTTCATAATAGCCTCCATTGCATTTGTTTTCGTTGACCTCATTATAGCAACCATTATTTTCTTATTTGCGAAAAACATAAAATTACAAAGCTTTCGTAACGGGGCATTAATATTCTGTAATAATTCCATAAATAACCTGATAGCGCTTCCTTATTGTTTTTTGGAGGATTAGAGCGTGTGAAACATAAAATGAGTGGTATTTCAATTTCTATAACGTTAATAATGTTACAGAAATGTTTCTAATTGTTTTCTGCAGTATTACAAAAATGGTGTGTTTTACTGTCGAAACGAAAATTTAGTTATAAAATAATAATATTTTTGACTGTGGAAATATATAAATGAGGTGAAATTTAATGAAATATCGATAGAATTGTTACAAAATAAGTCGATGCATGGAAAAAATTACGCCTTGTATTTTGTCTATTACATATTATTTTTGCAATAATAGGATTCGATAATAGCCCGAGTATCTATAAAGAATGAAGAGTATTAGAAAGATAGTTGTAACGTGAAACATATATAATAGAAGAAACACAATTTGATAGGTAAATAAAAAACGTAGGAGTGTACACTCCTACGTTTTTTATTTACTCATATCGTAAACATTCAATTGGATCAAGTTTTGCAGCTTTGTTAGCTGGTAGTAGTCCGAATGCAATACCGATTAGCATTGAAATACCTACTGAAAGAAGTCCAAGTTCTTTTGAGATAACAAGTGGCCATCCGGCAAAGATTGAGACGATCCAAGCGAAGAAAATACCGAGCATGAATCCGATAAAACCACCTAGTCCTGTTAAAATACAAGATTCGATTAAGAATTGCGTTAATACTTTACCGCGTGTTGCACCAAGTGCTTTACGAATACCAATCTCACGTGTACGTTCTGTTACAGATACAAGCATGATGTTCATTACACCGATACCACCAACAAGTAAGGAAATAGCAGCGATACCACCGAATACCATTTTCATCATACCGATTGATTCGTCTAGTTGCTTCGTAAAGTCACCCATATCTTGCGCTTCAAATTTATGCTCAAATTTAGGAGCTTTCATTTCGTTTAAAACAGAAGCAGCTTGTTTTTCTACACTTTTACGTTCTGCTGGCGAAGTTAATATTAATCTTACAGAATCATACTCAGTTACTCCTGAGATTACAGGAGCGTTTTCAAGTGATGTATAACCTTCTGACATAGCCATTCCAAAATCATTTTTCGTTTCATAAACACCGACTACTTTATACGGTTTTCCTTTTATGTCTGTATATAAATTTGATTCCCAACCGTTAAATAATTTGTTGAAAGCTTCTTCATTTAAAATAACAGCAGGGATTGCTTGCTTTAATTCGCTATCGTTTAATTCGCGACCGTGAACTAATTTTATTTTCGCATCCGTCATGAAGGCGCCTGTTCCACCTTTTAAATCAAGAGAGGCATCTTTTGAACCAGAAGATGCTTTTACTTTCATACTCACATCTGGATAAACATCTTTAACACCTGGTACAGTTTGAAGACGTTTTAGCATATCGGCTGTAATTTTGGCGTTGTCTGGTCCATAATCAGGATTTTTGTAGTAAATCGTTACTTCATTATCTTTTCCTTGGCCTAATTCTTCTTTAAACTTTGCATTTGTACCATCACCCATTGAAATGATAGTAATAATGGCACTAATACCGATAATAATTCCTAGCATCGTTAAGATAGAACGCATTTTGTGGGCAAAGATAGAGGAAAGGGCCATGCGTATATTTTCACTCGTGTTCAAAATTAACCTCTCCAATCTTGGACGATATTTCCGTCACGAATTACAATTTGACGTGCTGCAGCTTCCCCAATTTCACGATCGTGGGTAATCATAATGATTGTTGAGCCTTGTTTGTTTAATTCGTAAAAGAGGTCCATAATTTGTGTACTTGTTTTCGTATCAAGTGCCCCCGTCGGTTCATCGGCTAAAATGAACTTTGGATTATTTACGATTGCACGTGCAACTGCGACACGCTGTTTTTGTCCACCTGATAATTCGTTCGGTAGGTGAGTAGCGCGATCGGCTAAACCTACTTTTGTTAAAGCGGCTAATGAGCGCTCACGTCTTTCTTTTTTATCAACTCCAGCGTAAATAAGAGGGAGCTCTACATTTTGAAGTGCTGTAAGTCTCGGTAATAACATGAAGTTTTGGAATACGAATCCGATCTCTTTATTACGAACGCGTGCAAGTTCTGTTTCAGACATGTTTGAAATGTTTTGCCCAGCTAGTTCGTACGCACCTGTCGTTGGTTTATCTAAGCAACCGATAATGTTCATTAATGTTGATTTACCAGAACCAGATGGTCCCATAATAGAAGTGAATTCTCCCTGGTTCAGTGTTACGTCAATGCCGTGTAATATTTGTACGGATTCTGCACCATTTTGGAAAGATTTCGTGATGCCTTTTAAGTTAATCATTCAACGACAACCTCCATACCATCTTTTAAGTCTTTTTCAGGTTTAGAGATAATTTGTTCTCCTTTTTTCACTCCAGAAACTTTTGCTTCGCTATCAGTCTCGAATTCAACAGTAACTGCTTGTTCTTTCGCTTTTCCGTCTTTTACAACGAAGACAACATTTTTGTCACCTTTTTTCACGATGCTGCTTTTCGGAACAATTGTACCAGTTGCTTCGCCAGATTTACTTGTTACGTATACATGGAAACCGTTTTGTAATTCTTCACTATTGTCTAATGTAACAGTGAATTGATAGTTAGAAACTGTTTTGTTTTCATCCATGCTCTTTAATGGTGTAGAACCAATTTCTGTTACTTTTCCTGTCCAAGTCTTACCAGCGACCGTTTTTGATGAAACAGTTACTTCTTGCCCAACTTTCATACTAGCAAGCTCATATTCAGAAAGTTGACCTTTTACTTTAAATGGACCAGCATGACGAAGTGTAATGCCGCTCATACCTGTTTTTTCATCAGCAGTTTTTACGATATCATCAATTACGCCATCAGTAGGGCTCGTTACAGAAAGTGTGTTTACTTTCTCTTTTGCTGCTTTAATCATTTCATCAGATTTTTCAACTTCAAACTTTTTCATTTCAATTTGTGATTCTAATTGTTGTACTTCGATTTCTGATGCTTTTAATGCTTCAGCAGGAAGGCCTGCATTTTTATCTTTTTGTAATTTTTGTTTCGCTGTATCAATTTGTTTTTGGAACAATGTTATTTCTTTTTGTGCGATTTTCTTTTGCATTTCTGCTTCCGTTACACCTTGTTTCGCAGTAGGGTCATTATATTTAAAAAGGAGCTGACCTTTTTTTACTTCATCACCTTTTTTTACAGCTAATTCATACGTACCTTTTGTTGGATCAAATGAAATTGTTTCGATGCCGTTTGGAATGACTTCACCGCCAAATTTTTGCGCGTTTTCAATTTGTTTTTCTGTTACTTTATATCCGCTATATGCCATTGCTACTTCTGAACCACCGCCACCAGCAAATGCAAAATATGATCCAGCTGCAATACCGATTGCTACTACACTAGTAATTAACACTTTATTTTTCTTCTTCATCTATTTATCACCTTTTCGTTCGTTTTAGTATCTACATTCAGTATAAAAGAGGTGAAGAATCTGACAAATCGTTTTAGCTTACAATAACCTTACAGTTTTGTAAGGTATGAATATGTAAATGTAAGGTAGAGCTTGTCCAAGTGTGAGCAAATGAATTGACTCGTTGTTTCTTTCTTACAATAATATTGTATGAAGGAGAGGAGGAGGCAAGATGGAAGCTTATTTTAGTGCGCATCCATTAAAACCATTTATTCCATACTCAAGGCAGCACGTCCTTATATTATTTATTATGTTGGTGGGGATATTTTTTCTGTATCAATACCAAGATGTATTACGGCAAAGTGAGTGGAATATAACGGTTCGATATGCGATTGCATTTTTATTTATTGGGAGTGAAATTGGGCTCCATATGTGGGAATGGAAAGCGGGGATTTTTGAACTAGGCACTTCATTACCATTTGAGTTATGTACGATTAGTTTATTGTTAGCATCGATTATGGTTGTAACGAAAAGTTACCGCATATATGAGATTGTATTTTTTACAGGAATTATCGGTGCGTCACAAGCTATTTTAACGCCGAACGTGCAATATGCTTTTCCGCATTTTCGCTTTATAGAATTCTTCGCCGCACATGTATTACTCATTTGGGCACCACTCTTTATGACGTGGGTAGAAGGATATAGACCGACCTTGCAATCAATTAAGCGTACGATGATATTTTTAAACATAATAATTCCAATCGTTTCTTTTGTGAACTACAAAACAGGTGGCAATTATATGTTTTTAGCTCGTAAGCCAGAAACTGCGTCATTACTCGATATGTTAGGGCCGCACCCTTACTATATTATTTCATTAGAAATAGCTGCGCTTATTGGATGTTTTATTTTGTATATGCCATTTGCGAAAAGAGAAGGGCATGCGCATAAAGAATCACTAGGATCATAACCTAGTGATTTTTCGTTTTGTAAATATTTACAATTCAGAAAATTAAGAATAAAATTAGAGGGTAAATTATATAAAGAGAGAAGGGAAAACGTGGTCAAAAAAGTTTTTCTGAATGGGATGGAAGTGACGATTCAATTTATTATTTCGATTTTGGGTATTATTTTTTTAGGGGCACTGCCGAAATTATTTTATGGATTTGAGCTGAATGTATCAGCGTACATAAAGAGTCTAAAAGAAGTATTTGCGAAATTAATGGATATTTCCAATATGCAATATGCAAGTGATAAATTTTTATTTCCACAGTTGTTTGTTCATTATAAAGAAACAATGGTTATTTTCTTGTCTGCATTTTGCATTTCATTATTGGTAGCATTTTGTATCGTTTATATGATTATGAGTAGTTCACCGCGTATACAACATCGCATTAAATCGTTTCTCATTTTTCTAGAATCCATTCCAGACATTCTTCTTATTTTGGGATCACAAATTTTAGTTATATGGTTTTTTAAACAGACAGGTTTTTTACCCTTTCAAATTGCGTCAATCGGAGGCGAGTCTATTAGAGGATTGCCAATATTTTGTTTGAGTATACCGACTACGATTCTGTTTGTAAAACTGTTAGTGCTTCGTTTTGAAAATGAGCTAGAAAAAGAGTATGTACTATTTGCTAAGGCGAAAGGGTTGGGGCGTTTTCACATTTTAAATCGTCATATTTTACGAAATGTGTTGCTTAGTACACTGTTCTTTGCGAAAACGAATATTTTTTTTATGTTATCTAATTTATATATTATAGAATGGATTTTTAATACGAGAGGTATTTTTATGTTTTTGAAATCATATCCGGATATTAGGGTTGAGGTTTTCATCGTTAGTGTGCTGCTTATTTATATTCCGATTTTTATTTTGTTTAAATTGTTTCATTATCTCATTCCAGCTGCGATGAAGGAGAGACTATAATATGTGGACGTATATAAAACGCGATAAAAGATTTTGGATAAGCATTGGGTTTCTTCTCCTATTAGTTCTTTTGAGCATCGGAAATACGATATGGAATGATGGGCATATTAGACAAGTTACATTGCAATATGATGCGGATGAAAATCCACAAGTACCACCGTTTTCACCTTCATTACAATTTTTACTTGGAACAGACCGGAAAGGGTACGACCTGTTACATTTAGTCATTGAAGGCGCAAAGTGGACGATTGGTATCTCTATTTTAATTGCGGCACTTAGAATGGTGATAGGTGTGTTTTTTGGTGTTGTGCTTGGAACATATGTAAAAAGAGGGTTTTCAAAAATCGAGGCTTTCTTTGATAGTTTTACAGTTATTCCGACAGTTATGATTGCGTATTTTTTTCTTCACCTTGCAAATGCATTTGGGAGTGGAGAGGAAACAACAACCTTTTTTGAAAGAGCTTCGTTTCAAGTTTTATTACTTGTCATGCTTGTGATGCCAGTTATTGCACTGTATGTTGCGAAGGAAGTACGTAAATTGAGAACCGAAGAATTTATTGAAGCTGCGTGCATATTAGGTGGATCGAGAAGGCACATTGTTATAAAGCATATTTTCCCGCATCTTTATATGACGTTTATACTTGTATTTTTTCAGCAGTTTACGCAATCTCTTACTATTTTACTGCACTTAGGATTACTGGAAATATTCTTTGGTGGAACAGTTCAGTTTTTGGGACCGATAGAAGAAATAGAATCTTACACGCATGAATGGTCAGGTTTAATTGGAGTATACTTTAGATCATTAACAGTGAATCCGTGGATTCCGCTTGTTCCCATTACATTTTTTGGACTTACTATTTTTTCAGGAAATATGATTGTAAAAAGTATAGAAGAGGCGATGATGAAAGTAAGGTTAGGAGGAGAGATAAAGAAGGACGCTATAGAAGAGGAACAATCTGTTGTGCAGTCGAAAGAAGAGTTATTTACTTTTAAACATACGATGTGAAGAACCTAGGAAACTAGGTTCTTTTATTTTGTTATATTACAATATCGTAAGAGAGATGTAATGAAAATCGATAGGGGAGAAATACAATTTCGTATACACTTCATGTATAGAGAAATGCGAGAGCGGGTGAAGGAATACGATGGATTTTTTAGAAGTATCAAAACGTAGTATAAAACGAAATATGAAAGATTATTTTCTATACTTTATTTCATTAGTAGGCAGCATTATTATTTATTTTACATTCGTATCGATTAAACGAAATGAAAGTGTAGCAGCTCTTTTAAAAGAATCTGATAAAGTGGAAACGACATTTACGTTTGCACAAATATTGTTGATTATCTTTTTGACGATATTTATTTTTTATTGTAATAGCTTCTTTTTGCGAAAGAAGAAAAAAGAAATTGCGCTATACAGTTTATTAGGTATCCGTAAAGAAGAAATTGCGAAGTTACTTTTTTATGAAACGTTATTAGTTGGTGCTGCGGCAAGTGTGTTAGGTATTCTTGCTGGTTTATTTATAGCGAATATGTGCGCAGGGCTTCTTGTGAAGTTAATGGGAAGTGCGTTTACGTTCACATTTACGATTTCATTTTTATCTATAGTAGAAGTTCTTATAACGATAGGTGCAATTTTCTTTATTGCATCATGGAAAAGTAAAAAGTTAATTTATGAGCATCGTTTAGTTAAATTATTATATGGTGAAAATCAGAAAGAAGAGGCACCTACGTATGCAAGTAAGAAGGCAAAGCGAGCAATTGTTTTATTAATTACAGGTTATATCATTGCGCTACTTACACAAGTTTTTGGGTTTGGAGCCATTTTTATTACAGGTTTACTGATTTTTGGTTGTATTGTAAAAGGTACGTTTTTACTATTTGAGCAATATACAGTGAAGTCACTCCATAAAATAAAGAGAGATAAAACGAAATATTGGAATGGAACGAACATTTTATCCATTTCTTCATTGTTCTTCAGAATAAAAGGAAACGTAAAGATGCTTGCGCTATTATCTTTATTAAGTGCGGTAACATTATGTACCATCGGAATTAGTTCTAGTATGTATTATGGAGCGCAGAAGACAGCGGCATTAATGAATCCAGTTAGTTATGAGTATGTAACGACTGGAAAGGAATTAGATAAGAAAGTTAGAGAAGAAATTCAAAAACATGAGTTAGCAATTAAAAATGAAACGTCTGTAGCGATGCTTTCTATGCAAGGGAAGATAGATGGAGAACAAATATTAACTGGGTACTTAATAGGTAATGGCAATGTACAAATTATAAAAGTGACAGATTATAATAAATCAGCTTCTAAGTTAGGTAACAAACAAGTTATTCTCGGTTCTGAAAAGGAAGTTGTTTTATTAGATCCGTATAAGTCGTATAACATAGAAAAGAATTCGCTTGAAGGAAATAATGTGTCCTTTGAAGGGATGAAGGATGATATTACAATCGTTGATCATCGAGAGGAAACAGTTGTTAGTGCGAAACTTGCACCAGTGGGGCTTGTTGTTCGAGATTCGTTATTTAATAAGTTGCAGAAAGGAAAGAATGTTTCAACAGTTAGTGGATTTATCGTTGAAGGAAACGGTAATAGCGAACTAACGAAAGAGCTAGGGACAATCATTCCTAAAGAAGTGAAACTCCAATCATTTGAGGAGGCGAGCCAATCTGAATTGCAAGATGGTGCAGTGTTATTATTTGCTAGTGTATTTTTAGGGATTGTCTTTATTTTGGCAACGGGTTGTATTTTATATTTTAAACAAATAACAGAAGCGATGGCAGAGCGACCAGCGTACGGAATGTTAAAGAAAATTGGATTAACGAAAAGGGAAGCAACAGAGTCAGTAAGAAAGCAAGTAGGTGCAATTTTCGTAGTACCTTTACTACTTGCAATATGTCATACGTTCTTTGCATTTTTAAGTTTGATGGGCTTTACAGGAATGTTTGAATATAGTCTTCCTTTATTAGGCAGTATAGCGGTGTATATCATAATCTACTTTGGTTACTATATGTTAACGGTTCGTTCGTATACAAATACTGTATTTAGCGATAGACGATAAAAAGAAGCAAGCATGGATTTCATGCTTGCTTCTTTTCTTTATTTTGTAGAAACTTCACCTTCAGCTTCTGTTTGCGGAATAAAGTATCCAATGATACCACCGATGATTGCGGGTATGATCCAGCCAATCCCTAAGTTATAAAAAGGAATGGTGTGTACGATATTAGCGATAAAGGTTGGTATCATTTCCACATTATCCAGTGCATGAATACAGCTAATAATGAATGCTGCGATCATTGCTCCGATGTAGACAGAAGGTTTACGTTTCGTATATTTATCAATAAATGATACGAAAATTAAAATGATTGTAATTGGATACAAAATGATTAATACAGGTAATGTAATTTTAATTAATAAACTTAAACCTAAGTTTGAAATCACGAAGCTAAAGATACAAACGTATAGTACGAGTTTCTTATATGAAACATTTGTTAGTACTGTTGCGAAATAGTTGGCGAATGCACTTACAACACCAATTGCTGTCGTTAAACAAGCGAAGATAATGGCGATACTTAATAAAACATTACCGCTTGTCCCAAAGAATTGATACATAACAGTAGCTAATAGTTGACCACCGTTTTCGAATTGTCCTAGATTGCCGTTTGAAGCGCCGATATAACCCAGTAAGAAATAAACAATTGTTAAGAATAGAGCTGCAATGCTCCCGCAAATAATTGTATATTTTGCAATCGATTTCTTCTCTTGTATACCATTTTGGCGAATTGCATTTACAACAATTGTTGATAATACAAGTGCCCCAATTGCATCTAACGTTAAAAACCCTTCAAGAAATCCTTTGAAAAATGGAATGTCTTTATAGTCACCAACAGGTTCTGTAAATGTTCCTGGTGAAAGAATCGCTTTTGTTGCCATAATTGCAATAATTCCAAGTAAAATTGGCGTTAATATTTTTCCAATATGATCTACTAATTTTGATGGATTTAATGATAAGAAGTAAACGACTGTAAAGAAAATCGCGCTAAAAATTAACATAGAATACCATTGGTCCGGGAAAAGTGGTGCGATTCCAATTTCGTAAGATACAGATCCAGTTCTTGGAATAACAAATAGTGGGCCGATTGAAAGATAAATAATGATAGCGAATATTGCTGCGAATTTTGGATGAACACGGCTTGCTAAAGTGTTAAAACTACCACCGGCAAGGGCAACAGCAACGATAGCTAGTAAAGATAAACCGACGTCTGTAATAATAAAGCCTGTAATGGAGACCCACATATTTTCTCCAGAAGAAAGACCGAGAAGGGGCGGGAAAATCATATTACCAGCACCGAAGAAAACTGCGAATAGTAATAAACTAATCGAAAGTATTTGCGCTGGCTTTAAAGTTGTACGCATATAAAGAAAATCCTCCTAATGAGTGTTTTTGTCGAAAATTCAAATAATTTGTCGAGTAACTGTTACTATTTTAAAGGTCTGATGACTAGAAAGCAATAGGGAATTTTGAAAATATTAAAAAATAATACATTAAATCGAATAAATATACTATTTGTATGTTTAATAAGAAGGATTTAACTTTTAACGTAAAAAAACACATATCGCTAGGATACGTGTTTTAAAAAAATATTTTTTTATCACGTTCTTCTTTTAAAATTTCAACTGCTTCTCGGAAACGTTGTGAATGGACGATTTCACGTTCACGTAAGAAGCGTAGACTATCATTTATATCTGGATCATCGGATAAGTTAATGAGCCATTGATATGTTGCTCGTGCTTTTTCTTCAGCCGCAATATCCTCGTATAGATCGGCGATTGGATCACCTTTAGCCTGTATATACGTTGCAGTAAATGGAACACCAGCTGCATTATGGTAATGAAGTGCACTATCATGATCAGCGTAATGAGGATCAAGTCCAGCAGCTTTCATTTGTTCAGGAGTTGCATCTTTCGTTAGTTTATAAACCATCGTAGCAATCATTTCAAGGTGAGCAAATTCTTCTGTACCAATATCAGTAAGTAGACCAATGACTTTATCAGGAATTGTATAGCGTTGATTTAAGTAACGTAGTGCAGCAGCTAGCTCGCCATCTGCACCGCCGTATTGCTCAATTAATAATTTTGCAAGTGCTGGATTGCAAGTTCCCACTTTAACGGGGTATTGTAATTTCTTTTCATAAATCCACATAGTTTCTCTCCTTTATATTTGCCATGGCCAAGGACCTTTGCTCCATTCCCAAGGGGCATTCGAATAGCTGTTTCCAAACTGTTGGAGTGGTCCGTACTTTTCTTCCATCTTTTGTTTTAATACTCTCCGTTTATAGGAAAAGTCATTAAATTGGTTAATCGCAGCGATGTCATCTGGATGTGTATCTAAATAAAGCGTGAGTTCAACTAGCACAAAGTCCAGTTGTTGAAGCTCCAGTAAAAGCTCATAGTATTCTTCTGGTAGCGATTGATTCACGTCAGTAGTCACCGCCCTTTTTTATAAGGATTTTCATAATAGTCATAAAAAACAGGCCATAAAGTCCCTTTTTGTAGTGCTTCTTTTGGTGTGAATTGAGGCAAGTTTGGCGGTTGAAAGCCTAAAAATAAATTAGGAGGAGTAGAATAATATTTTTTTCCGATAGGAGGACAAGGATCGAGAGGACTATGATAGGGCACGAATGATCTCATATATTTATTCATGAATAAACCTCCTTACATGTTCATTACTACGTATTGTATTCAGACATAATGAGCATTTATGACACATATAAAAAAGTAATAAGTACAGGGGGAATGAATGTGGAGAATGTAAAGAATTTAATCGTGTTAGAAGTAAAGAACTTAAAGGAAACTCTGTATTTTTATGAAGGGATTTTAGGAATCAAGCCTAGTTTAGAAAGACCCCAATTAGATGTAACAGGGGTTTGGTATGATACTCATTCAACGAGAATTAGTTTTGTAATGAATCGTAGTTTGGGTGGGCGTGAGAAGAGTGTTACGGATGCGGTTGATGTTCTAATGTTTTCAATTTCTAACATAGAGAATTTAAAGAAGAGGTTAGTGTTTTATAAAATTGCATATACAGAAAACAAAAGTGAGAAGAGTATTGTAGTACAAGACCCAGATGGATATAAACTTCAAGTGATAGAGAAGGATGAATAAACGGAGGCGATTTAGTGGAGAGGAATTATGAAGAAAGTGCGTTGTTTGAGCATCAATTTTGGCTAAGGGTGCTTACTGATCATTCGCAATTTTTACTTGATGCATTAGCTCCGAAGGAAAAAGAAGATATAAAGAAGGCCACATATTTTCTTGAAACATTTACGAATCTTTTAAATAAAGTTCATAATGTGAATCTCATTGCATTTTCAAAAGAGGCAGAACGAGCCGCAAAGGAAATACGAACGTTTAAATTAAGTATTATACAGAAACAACTCGAGGGAAAAATCACTATTCATTTTACGCCAACTTTCATCAATCATATGGTAAACGAAGTAGAAGAATATATAACGGTGTTAGAATTTTTAAAGAAAGGAGAAGTTCCGCCTGTTTTTCATGAATTACATTACCATCTCGTTTGGTTAACGGATGCGGCTGGTCATGCAGGCTCTATTTCTGGTGGATTAGATCTTGTTGAAAAAAGATTGAAAGAGAAAAGTGAAGAATTTACGAAGCACTTTGAACAATTTTACTTAAAGGCAGTTGAGATGACAGGTTATTTACGGACAGAGCTTCATCATTTTCCTGCATTAAAGAAGTTTACAAAAGATGTTTCACTTGAGTTAAAATTATTTTCGCATTTTCTCCATGAGGTTGAAGAGATGGAGTTATCGAATGAAATATTAAGTGCATTATCTGCTAGAATGGCAGATCATATGGCAAGAGAAGAATGTTACTACTTATTAAAACTAGCTCAATCTTCTGGACTTGAGATGCCAAAATGTAATCCGCTTTAAAGAAAAAAGAGGTCAATTTTATTTGGCCTCTTTTTCTGTTTTATTGTCTCTTTTTATTTTTGCTTGTTCAATACTTGCCTGTA
>Ga0102589_1002743_pt1 | contig 19523 bp, 22 predicted proteins | sample AraplaMF_Col_mLB_FD_76858 | JGI IMG/M metagenome (GOLD analysis project Ga0102589, IMG submission 76858) | Arabidopsis root microbial communities from the University of North Carolina, USA - plate scrape MF_Col_mLB | ecosystem: Host-associated > Plants > Roots > Endosphere | place: USA... | reverse complement strand
TTGTTCCAAATCAAAATGGTTTGGAACGAGCTTTTTTGCAAAATGTAGATGAGGTGAATGTTTTTTTATCAGCAAGTGAATCTCATAATAAAAGTAATATTAATAAATCAATTAAAGAAGCATTAAATGTTATTGAAGATATAACGAAACAGGCAACATTCGAAGGGAAAAAGGTAAGAGGTTATGTTTCTACTGTATTTGGATGTCCTTATGAAGGGGATATAAGTGTCGAAGCAGTTGACGAAATATGTAATCAACTATTTTCATACGGTATTTATGAAATCTCTCTCGGTGACACGATTGGTGTAGCGAATCCATTACAAGTAGATCAAGTATTAGAATATTTATTAAAGAAATATGATGCCTCACAGTTTGCAATGCATTTTCATAATACGTATGGAATGGCACTGGCAAATGTAGTTAAGTCTTTAGAACATGGTATTACAACGTTTGATAGTTCTTGTGGTGGGCTCGGAGGGTGTCCTTATGCACCAGGAGCATCGGGGAATGTTGCTACTGATGATTTAGTACATATGCTCCATAAGCTGGGAGTCCAAACTAATATTGATGAAGAAAAGTTATTGAGAGCTAGTCAGTTTATTCAAAGTAAGTTAAATATCCAATTACCGAGTCATGTGTATAGAGCGCTTCAACATAAAACGATAAGTAGGTGAGAAGATGCTACAATTACAAAACATTTCAGTTGATTATGTAACACCGCATGTTGTAAAGATTTCGTTAAATCGTGAAAGGCAAGCAAACTCATTATCTTTGGCATTATTAGAAGAATTACAAAATATATTAACTCAAATAAACGAAGAATCAAATACGCGCGTAGTTATTTTAACAGGAGTTGGCGAAAAAGCGTTTTGCGCTGGTGCTGATTTAAAAGAGCGTGCCAATATGAATGAAGAACAAGTTCGCCATGCTGTGGGTATGATTCGTTCTACTATGGAGATGGTGGAACAATTACCACAACCAGTTATTGCTGCTATTAATGGAATCGCACTTGGTGGAGGTACTGAATTAAGCTTAGCTTGTGATTTTAGAATTGCTTCTGACACTGCAAGTCTAGGTCTTACTGAAACTTCTCTTGCAATTATACCTGGAGCAGGTGGTACGCAGCGTTTACCGAGATTAATCGGAGTCGGTAGAGCGAAAGAATTAATTTATACAGGAAGACGTATTTCGGCGCAAGAAGCGAAAGAATATGGTTTAGTAGAATTCGTAGTACCAGCTGATTTACTAGAAGAGAAAGCAATTGAAATTGCAGATCGAATTGCTAATAATGGTCCAATTGCTGTTCGATTAGCAAAAGAAGCTATTTCAAATGGTATTCAAGTAGATTTACATACCGGATTACAAATGGAAAAACAGGCGTATGAGGGCGTAATCCATACGAAAGATAGATTAGAAGGATTACAGGCATTCAAGGAAAAACGCAAACCAATGTATAAGGGGGAGTAAATATGTTAGATCAAAAACAACAATCTAATTCATTTGAAGAACGAGTTGAAACAATTAAGCAAGGCGGGGCACCGAAATATCATGAACAAAACAAAGCAAAAGGAAAACTTTTTGTTCGAGACCGTTTAGCTCTTCTATTTGATAACGGCGAATATGTGGAAGATGCACTATTTGCAAATTGTGAACAAACAGGATTACCAGCTGATGGAGTTGTAACTGCAACTGGTAAAATACATGGTCGTACTGCGTGCGTAATGGCAAATGATTCAACTGTAAAGGCCGGATCATGGGGATCACGTACAGTTGAAAAGATTTTACGTATTCAAGAAACGGCTGAAAAATTACGTGTGCCATTGTTTTATTTAGTTGACTCTGCTGGTGCACGTATTACGGATCAAGTAGAAATGTTCCCTGGACGCCGCGGCGCAGGAAGAATCTTTTATAATCAAGTGAAATTATCAGGTAAAGTTCCGCAAATTTGTTTATTATTTGGACCTTCGGCAGCTGGTGGCGCATATATTCCAGCATTTTGTGATGTTGTTATGATGGTTGAAGGAAATGCATCTATGTATTTAGGATCTCCTCGTATGGCCGAAATGGTTATTGGCGAAAAGGTAACTTTAGAAGAAATGGGCGGAGCTCGTATGCATTGCTCAGTATCAGGATGCGGAGATGTTTTATGTAAAACAGAAGAAGATGCAATTACGCAAGCAAGACAATATATTTCTTATTTCCCAAGTAACTATTTAGAAAAGACTCCATTGATTACACCTCAAGAGCCGAAACAGTTCGATAAAACGTTAGAACAAATCATTCCAGAAAATCAAAACGCTCCTTTCAATATGAAAGATCTCATTAACAGAATTATTGATGAAGGTTCTTTCTTTGAAGTTAAAAAATTATTTGCTCAAGAACTAATTACAGGTTTAGCTCGTATTGACGGTAAGCCAATTGGCATTATTGCAAATCAGCCGCGTATGAAGGGCGGCGTTTTATTCCATGATTCAGCTGATAAAGCAGCAAAGTTTATTAATTTATGCGATGCATACCATATTCCATTATTATTCCTTGCAGATGTACCTGGATTTATGATCGGTACAAAAGTAGAACGTGCCGGAATTATTCGTCACGGTGCAAAAATGATTTCTGCAATGAGTGAAGCAACTGTACCGAAAATTTCTATCGTTGTTCGTAAAGCATACGGTGCTGGTTTATATGCAATGGCAGGTCCAGCATTTGAACCAGATTGCTGCTTAGCATTACCGACAGCTTCTATTGCAGTAATGGGTCCAGAGGCAGCGGTTAATGCTGTATATGCAAATAAGATTGCAGCTTTACCAGAAGAAGAGCGTGCAAGCTTCATTGCTGAAAAACGTGAAGAGTATAAGAAAGATATTGATATTTATCATTTAGCATCAGAGATGGTGATTGATGGTATTGTTCATCCAAACAATTTACGTGAAGAGTTAAAAGGACGATTCGAAATGTATATGAGTAAATATCAAGTATTCACGGATCGTAAACATCCTGTATATCCAGTTTAAAAGCCCTATTAAGGGCTTTCTTGTTCAATAAGTCAAGGAGGGGAAAACATTGAAACAAGCAGTTTGGTTTCCAACAGAAGAATATAAAGAAAAAACGAGATTATTTAGTTGGATGAAATCATTAGGTTATGAAGATTACGAAGCCTTTTATAATAAATCAATTGAAGAAACAGCGTGGTTTTGGGGAGAAGCTGAGAAAGCAGTTGGTTATCAGTGGATGGAACCATATACAGAAGTGTTAGATTTAGAAAATGGTACACCGTTTGCACAGTGGTACACTGGGGGTACTTGTAACGTTGTAGAATCTGCTTTATCTCGCTGGCTTGCAGACGATAAAACGAAAACACAGGCAGCACTCATGTATGAAGGGGAAAATGGAACTTCGAAATCATTTACATATGAAGAGCTTGACAGCTGGGTAAGCCGTGTTGCCAACGGTTTGAAACATGCTGGTATTGAAAAAGGTGATCGTGTAACAATTTACATGCCAATGATTCCTGAAACAGTTGTTGCTATGTTAGCAGTAATGAAAATTGGAGCGATTATTTCACCAATATTCTCAGGTTTTGCTTCGGATGCAGTAATGACACGTGTACAAGCAGCTGGTTCAAAGATGATTATTACTGCAGATGGCTTTTCACGCCGCGGGAAAATTGTTTCTTTAAAAGATGAAGTAGATAAAGCTTGTGAACATTGTCCAACTGTTGAAAAAGTGGTAATTGTTCGTCATGCAGGAAATGATTTTACACCGCATAATTATGATTATTCATGGAGTACGTTAGAAAAAGAAAAACCATTTATACATGCTGAAGAAATGCATAGTGATGATCCATTAATGCTCATTTATACATCAGGAACGACTGGTAAGCCGAAAGGAACAGTACATACGCATGCTGGTTTCCCGCTAAAATCTGCATTTGATGCAGGATTTGGAATGAATATAAAACAAGGTGACCGTGTATTATGGGTAACTGATATGGGCTGGATGATGGGACCATTTTTACTATTTGGCTCTCTTATTAATGGAGCAACGATGGTTATGTACGAAGGTGTTCCAGACTTCCCAGAATCAGACCGCTTATGGGAGACAGTCGATAAATATGAAATTACTCACCTAGGTATTTCACCAACATTAATCCGTGCGTTAATGGCTAAAGGCGATGAATATGTAAATAAACATTCACTCAAGAGTTTAGAAGTATTCGCATCAACAGGAGAACCTTGGAATCCAGACCCTTGGATGTGGCTGTTTGAAACGGTTGGAAAAGGGAACGTCCCAATTTGTAACTATTCAGGCGGAACTGAAATTTCAGGTGGGATTTTCGGGAACGTCCTTATTAAACCAATTGCACCGATTAGTTTTAACGCATCTTTACCAGGAATGGCAGCGGTTGTACTCGATGACAAAGGTAAGCCAATCCGAGATGAAGTTGGAGAATTATGCTTAGAGAAACCTTGGGTAGGGATGACGAAGAGTTTCTGGGAAGATGATGAGCGTTATGTAAACACTTACTGGTCACGTTTTGAAAATAAGTGGGTTCATGGTGACTGGGTCATTTATGACGGTGAACAATATATCATTACAGGTCGTTCAGATGATACGTTAAACATTGCTGGAAAACGTATTGGGCCTGCTGAATATGAATCTATTCTTGTGAAACATAATAGTGTAATAGAAGCAGCTGCAATTGGTGTACCTGACGATGTTAAAGGCGAGGTTTGTCATTGCTTTGTAGTATTACGAGACGGTGTAATATTTATAGCAGAATTAAAGAAAGAATTAATGAGTTTAGTAAATTCTCATATCGGAAAAGCATTATGTCCAAAAGATATTCACGTTGTGGAGGATTTACCAAAAACACGTAATTCTAAAGTAATGCGACGTGTTATTAAAGCAGCTTACTTAGGAAAAGAGTTAGGCGATTTATCGTCACTAGTAAATCCTGAAGTAGTACCCTTTATTCAAGGACTACAGTCTAGCAAACTATAAAATTACGAATGAGCTCTATTTACATAGAGCTCATTTTTAATGTTTACAAAAAGATACGAGAGAAAAAGTAAATTTGAAATTAAAAAATCTACTATTAGTGTTAAGTATGTCTGTTTGTTTTTAGTTTTTATTAAAATAGGATACTGTGGCTGTCTATTTAATGGAGTGATTGAATTCTGTTAAGAATGAAAATGTAGTGAAGAAAAAAGTAATGAATAAAAGGAGAAATCCCTGGGGGACAGGGATTCAATAAGGGAGATAACATTGTCGTTCGATGTCGAAATTTGGCGTATTCGACAAATTAATATTATCATGAATTTTTAGGAGATTGTGATAGTGGATGTGTCAAAAATGTGTACGCGTTTCATATAAAAATGTTATGTAAATAGGAAAAGGGAAAAGAATTAACGTCAATCGTTCTTAAGATTTTTCCCTTCTAAATTTACTGTTTGTTCGTTGTTCTATATACATCTGAAATTGGTAAATCTTCGCCATGTAAAGCTTGAGTCAAGATAATAGATGCAGTCTCAGCAGGAAGATTAAATCCAGTTGAACCGGTAGGGAATTGGAAGGGTGGAACAGGTGGAAGTGTAGGTCCAATAGAAACCGGATTAAGTGCAGCAAAAGATAAAAATTCGTCCATTATATATTCCCTCTAAAAATCGTATTACTATAGTAAGTGTAATGATAGAGCAAAGTGAAATGGACAAGCGGTTGTATATTAATAATTTAAATAAAATAGTTAATTGATAGAAAGAGAGATTAGTATGATTACTTTAGAAATTAAATATAAAAAGGCGATTATCTTCAATCGCCTTTTGGATAATGCAGTGTAATTTTATTCAGTTATTTGAAATATAGTTTCATTCGGTTTGGAAAACCCATACAGTTTCCTTGCGAATTTTAAAATTTCTTCTTCACTACCTGTTAAAACTTTAACATCATTTTTAAGGGTATGACCATCCTTCTTTAAAGAAGATAATTTTTGTTGCTCCGTATTAACCGTGATTTGTTTTTCTTTAATCATTTCTTGTTGGTTATTAAGAGAATATTGAAGGACAAAAATTACAGGTAATATAAAAGCCAAAGTAGTTATAATACGGCGTCTTGTTTTTTTATTATTACCTTGTTGGATGTTAGGGTTCACTTGCTGTGAGGGTATCTTAGGATTTGATTGTTGTGATGATACGCTTGGGATGTTTCCCATCAAAATGCCTCCATTACTGATTATAGAATTTAAACCGTTTAAAAGTATTATAAATGTTCAATAGGAATTTTAGAAGATATTTTATTAATATAGGTGTGTTTTGTAAAGTTTAAACAAAATCAGTATTTAAGGTTCCTAAGGGTAATCATCAAGTAATGACGTACTCGACTAATTAACGATATCATGAATTTTTTGGTGAAAATACTGATAAATCCGTTCAAATTAATGAGGGCATCATTTGAAACAAAAAAACTATTTTAATAGGGCGGGGAATAATGGTGATTCCATGGGATAAGCGAGTATACATTGGATCAAGGTGATCATTTTATTACAGTGGGTAAAATTTTAGAGGCTAGTGAAAAGGCAAATAAATCATTAGATTGGCTTCGGTGCATGTTAGCTTTAAACTATGAAAAAGTGTACGGTAATAGTACATAGTGACTTCGGTTGATTCGGATAGATGATGATTAATTATATAAAAATTTCATTTCGTAGAGAAATATGTTGATTAAAGATGGGCATTGAAAATACCATGTTTGTATGAAAAAAGAGCAGGATTAAGCCTATATATAGGTGTTGGAATTGTTCTAAAAGGGGGAATATCTGAAATATAAATAATTGAGGGGAGTGAACTAATGATGGAAACTAGTGTTTTTTTAGGATTGTTTTGGGGATGGATCACGGTTATTGTATCGGGAATACTTTTCGTACGGCCATCAGTACTACGTGAATTAAAAAAATTAGTTGTTGAAGACAGAGGATTTGGTATTATGTACGGTTTTCTATCGATTTTCCTAGGGTTAGGTACTGTAATTCTACATAATGTATGGGTATTCAACTGGCAGGGGTTCCTAACGGTTATTGCATGGCTTGCATTATTAAAGGGAATCTACATAATTGTATATCCTGAACCCTCCAAGAAAACAGACTTTGAATTAAGAGTTCTATCTACACGTATAACACTCGCTATCATTGGCGCCTTGGCTGTATGGATGCTTATAGTAATCTATATAAAATAATCCTTTTCTAATAAGAACTATATTAAAATAAATCTCTACGTGTTCATTGACAAAAAGCTGACTAAACTTAGTCAGCTTTTTGTATACTACATTCTAGTATTTATCGGTCACAAAAGACATATTCTTTCCTTTAAATTGATATTAAAAATATTACCAATTTTTTCTTTTGCAATGACAACAAATAAAGAAACATTTACAACGACACTTATTTCGTTTAGAACTCCAATCATCATTACAATGCTTTTCCTTAGAACTCCAATCATCATCACAATGATTCTTTTCTTTAGATTTCCACCAATCATCATTACAATGCTTTTTCTTAGAACTCCAATCATCATCACAATGATTCTTTTCTTTAGATTTCCACCAGTCATCACAACAATGCTTTTTCTTAGAACTCCAGCAATCATTATTCCAGGACATTCTTTTATACCTCCCTTCAATAGGATTCATACTATTCTATGTTTTAGTAAAAGAATGGCTTGTTTATTAACCTATTATTTTACCTTTATATGATAAAGTGTTTTTTACTAGATATAGAATTCATACAAACTATGCTAATTTTCAAGAGATAGTTGAGAGAACTACTAGTTATGATATTAATCAACAAACATTTGTTGAAGGAAACGTTATGATTTTAAATAATATCTTTTTTTGGAGTACGCTTTTCTGAATGTATATTTCACAACAGCAAAGGAAAAAGTTACTATATTACTGCAAAAAAAGCCTATGTATATGTGAAGTAATAGGAAAAGCTGGTGACTCTTAAAGGAGCTGACTTATAAAAGGTTGTCTACACTTTAAATTCAATTCCCCTCATTAAACAAGCTTCTAATTGTTAGAGGTCTGTTTTTTAGTTAATAAAGAAAATAATGTCTAATACAATTGTTTGTTTTTTCCTTTCTATGTGTTTGTCTCTTACACTTTTAAGCTTGTGGACATACTTTACTAATAGAAAGGATTAGGGGGTGAGGTTTTGGGTTCTCGATTTAATAATTGTAAAAAGAAGTGTACATGTAAACAGGATGATTGTTGGGATGCTTTCGAAGAATGTAAAAAAGAACAAGAAGAACAAAATAAAAAATGCGATTGTTGCTGTGTACAAGGAATTAGAGATGAACTTAAAAAATTAGTAAACAGAGCAGTGCGCATTACTACAGTAGGAAATAATTATGCAGGAACTGTTTCTTCAGTAACTTGCGATGTTGTAAAGCTTACTAATAGTGCTGGGGTAGTTACGGTAATTATTTCTGTTTGTAAAATTGAAGCGATTGAACTATTGTTGACATAGGAAAACAGCATAATTATGCTGTTTTTTGTAAAGCCATTCTTATGAATGGCTTTATTTTGATTTCGTATAAAAGGAGAATATATTCTTTATATAGAAATAGGTTTGAGGCTATAAAGAATGATGTACGAAAGGAGAATGAGAGTGATTAAATTAGTGCCCTTTAAAAGATCTGATTTCAAACAATTAATAAATTGGATTAATTCCGAAGAATTTTTAATACAATGGTCGGGAAATGCATTTACATATCCTTTAAATGAACAGCAATTAGAGAAATATACAGAAAGTGCAAACACACTGGCATTCAAAATAATAGATGAAGAGACTAAAGCAGTTATTGGTCATATTTCACTTGGGCAAATAGACAATATAAATAAGTCTGCAAGGGTTGGAAAAGTGTTAGTTGGCGATACGAAAATGAGAGGGCGTTCTATAGGGAAACATATGATGAAAGCCGTACTTCGTATTGCTTTTGAAGAATTAAAACTACATAGAGTAACTCTTGGTGTTTATGACTTTAATAAGTCAGCTATTTCTTGTTACGAAAAAATAGGTTTTGTAAAAGAAGGTTTATTAAGAGAGTCAAAAAAAGTAGGAGAAACGTATTGGAATTTATGGGAAATGAGCATGTTAGAATATGAATGGAACAATAAATATTAGTATTTTATAATTATATTATGTTAACAAAAAGGGGTTTGGTGGGAATCGTGAATAAAAAAACAAAAATAATTACAATTGCAGCTGTTTCAGGGGGAGGGAAAACGACAATTACAGAAGGTTTAGCTCATGAGTTGAAAAACTCAAAGGCTCTATATTTTGATAGTTATAATTTTGATAACTGTCCTGTTGATATTTGTAAATGGATTGATGATGGAGCTAATTACGATGAATGGGTACTTACACCGCTAATGAATGATATTCAGCGTTCTATACAAGATAGTAGTTTAGATTATATTATTGTAGATTATCCTTTTGCATACTTAAATAGAGAAATAGGGCAATTCATTGATATAACTATATTTATCGATACACCTTTAGATATTGCGATGGCTAGAAGAATTATGAGAGATTTTAAAGAAGATACAATGAGTGAAATACATAATAATTTGAAACATTATATGACACATGCGAGAAAAGCTTATTTAGAGGCAATTCATACTGTTAAGCCGAATTCGGATATTGTATTGGATGGATCTTTATCTATAAGTGAAATAATTGATCAAATAATAGAGGAACTTAATCGAAGAGAAGTGATTGTGAATGGTTAAATGTATAGAGGAATATGTACAGGTTAATGCCTTTAAAATATTTACGAAAATATTCCAAGGAAAGAAGAAGCACCCTGTTATTATAATGGAAGCAGGTTATGGTGATTATTCAAAGGCATGGGATCGTATTGCGGAAGTGCTGACGGAATATGGTACGGTACTTACATATGATAGAGCTGGATTGGGAAAAAGTGGGAATAGTTCCAAACGGCGTATTAGTTCTGAAATGGTAAAAGAATTAAGAGCTTGCTTAAAACAATTACAGCTTAAGCCACCCTATATTTTTATAGGACATTCCTTTGGGGGTATAAATATACGTTTATTTACGACTTTTTATCCTGAAGATACGATGGGAGTAGTTTTAGTTGATTCGACACCAGAAAATTATAAAGAAGATTTTTTACCAATAATGCCTCCAGAATTTCAAGAAGCTTACTATAAGCAATTTGTATATGAAAGTTCATATGAAGAGTTTATGTTTAGTCTAGGTGAAGCAGATAGACATTGTAAATCAATGAGTGATATTCCACTTGTCGTGTTAGCTGCTGGAAAAAAAGATTTTTATTCAGCAGATGCACAACTGAAATGGTTACAATTGCAAGAAGAATTATTACAATTATCAACCAATAATAAATTTATAATTGCAGAACATAGCGGTCACTATATCCAAAAGGATGCTCCACATTATATTATAGATGCTGTTAAGTGGATCCTTGGGGGAGGGGGGAGATAAATGTGTACACTTTATTTCAATATAATTGGCAAGTACGAGAAGATTGGTTTAAGTGGTGTGAACAGCTTACAGAGGAGGAATTGCTTCGCAAACGTGTTGGAGGTGTTGGGAGTATTTTAGAAACACTATTTCATATCGTAGATGTTGAGTATAGCTGGATTTGTGATTTGAAAGGAAAGGAAGTAGATGAGCCGCAATTTAAGGATTATCAATCAATCCAAAAACTGAAAGCGTTATCTGATTTGTATAACAAGGATTTAGAGGGATTTCTACGATCGTGGACAGAAGACTTAGAGAATAAAATATTAAAAGTTTCATGGACAGATAAAGAGTATAAGTATGGTGAAGTGTTACGACATGTTATTGTACATGAAATTCATCATATAGGTCAGCTATCAATACGGGCAAGAGAATTAAATCTTCAGCCCGTTTCAGCGAATTTAATTGGAAGAGGATTGTAGATTGAGAAACCGACTTGCTAAATGCAAGTCGGTTTTTTATATAAAAGAGAACGGTTAGTTAAAGTCCTCGGATTTTTTCTGACGTATATGTAAAAACATTAGGATCGTAATGATTAAAAAGATTATTACTGTTTGTATGATTAAATTTTTAAACTGAAGTAAAATGGTCCAAGATGTAATAGTGTCTTTGAAAGCTTGAAGTGCAGAATATGAGGTAGGTTCAAAACCGTATTGAAGTAACTTTTTTGTTTCAACAAAAGCGGTGTTTTCTTCATTGGCGTCTAATACTACAGAAATAAAACGTGTGTCTCCTTGATTTGCGGTACTAACAAAACTGTAATTACCGTTAGTTGACAAACTAGATTGTAAGCCATCAACATCTTTTAATTTAATGTTTTTATTAAGAGAATAAATCATTTTATTTGTGTTGAAAACTTGAACATCTTTGAAGGTAAATCGATAAGAGGTTTGTTTAGTAATATTTAATACATCTGGATAGTCTTTTATTAATTGTGCAGCTATTTCGGCTGCGTCTATTGCTGTAGTAATTGATTGTCTATTCTTTTCACTATTTATTCCGGTTGAATTTAAAAATGGAGATTGTTGTGATAACTTTAGTTGCTTTGCTTTTTCATTCATTAACGATGTAAAATTATCTTCATTTCCAGCAATGTGTTCTGCAAGTGCAAGCGCAGAACGATTATTTCCGGTTAAAAGCAAAGCATGAAGTAAGTCACGAACGGTAGTGTTATCCTTTGATGTTACTTGGATCGGACTTGTTTCTGTTTGAAAAACTTCGTTTCTAATTTTCACAGATTCATCTAATTGTATTTTGCCATCATGAAGTTGTTCCATTACAATATATTCTGTCATTAATTTAGATAAAGTGGCCGACTGAATAGGAGTACGTTCATTTTTTTTATAAACAATTTCACCAGAATTAGTATCTATTAAAATAGCTGATTTAGCTCGAATAGTTGGACCATTTACATAAAGATAAAAATATAAAACGATAAGTACAGTAATAAGAAAAGATAATAATAAAATTGTTATTTTTTTAAAAAATTGCATACGCGATCCTCCTACAATTACATCAATAATATTATTGTAAGAAGGAATGCTTAATTAGTAAGAAAGAAAAGGTAAAGAATTTCTAAAGAATTTTAAGGAATTCTTAAATTTTGGATTTTGATGGAAAATTAAAGGTTCAATTTCTTATTAGATAAGAAATTGAACCTAAAAATATGCCATATTAACATTTATATGGAAGTAATTTTACAGTGAAAGTTGTCTTTTCATCATCACTATATACTTCAATTGTTCCTTTATGCAGTTCGACAATACTTTTTGCAATTGCTAATCCGAGCCCTGATCCACCGGTGTTTGTCGATCGTGATTTTTCTACGCGATAAAAACGTTCAAAAACATGAGGTAAATCAGTACTTGGGATAGCCTGTCCGTAATTTGTTATATCAATTGCAATCGTATTATTGTCTTCGTAAGCTGTAATATCAATATGATTTCCATCATTTCCATAAGTAATAGCGTTTATGATTAGGTTTTCAAACACACGTACTAATTTATCCCCATCAGCGAGTACCATTAGCTTTTGAGATGGGAAAGAAGGGCGACATTCAATATTAGCTTCTTGAAGCTGTATCCGAAATTGGACAGTTAATTGTCCAAGCAATTCTACAATATCAATAGGAACAGAATTTAAACTTAACTCTTTATTTTGAACACGTGTATATTCAAACAAATCATTCATTAATGCGTTGAGACGGGTTACTTTATCGTATATGACTTGTATATAATGACGCAATTCCACTTCATCTCTATAATTATCATGATGAATTAAATTCACATATCCAACTATAGATGTAAGAGGCGTTCGTAAGTCATGTGATACATTTGTAATTAGTTCGCTTTTTGCTTGTTCCGCCTGTCTTTCTTCATCAATTGATACTTTTAACTGTTCAACAATTTGATTAACGCCAGTTGCCAATTCTTCTAAATAATTATGCTGTACAATAGAAACTTTATGATTAAAGTTTCCACTCGCAATATATCGAATTTCTTCAATCATTTTTTTGATACAAGTTTCATAGTAAAGCTTTCTTTCATGACGATAAAAAATGTAAAGATAGGATGAGAAAATAGAAAATAAAAACAAATAAGAAACGATCATCATCCATAAAGATTCCTTTATCCCTCTATACTTTTCATAACCAAAAATTCGAATGAATTCTTTACCTAGTTCGCTTAGAGTAAGTGAACTCTCAATTACACTCGTTACGAGGCGAAATATAATTAATTCGGTAATAGGTGTAAGAGTGATAGCTAATAAAAGCCAAAAAATAAGCTTCCACTTTGGTATATCTTTTAATATATCAAATGCTTCATTTCTCAATTTTATATCCTACTCCCCAAACCGTATGAATTAGTTTTTCACCATTCATTACGGTTTCAAGTTTATCGCGTAAATTACTAATATGGACCATAACCGTTTTATTAGAACCATAACCGTCTTCATTCCAAACGCGTTCGAATATCTCTTCAGAGCTAAATACTCTTCCAGTATTACTCGCAAGTAAATATAAAATATCAAATTCGATAGAGGTGAGCTTAATATATTCACCATTTACTTTAACCGTATGATTATGTTTATGAATTTCAACTGTACGAATGCGAATAATACCATCTTCATTCTTTGGTGTGGCAGCGTTTTGGAAAGATGATCTACGTAACAATGCTTTCACTCTAGCAACTAATTCTAGAGGATTAAACGGTTTAATCATATAATCATCTGCACCGGTCATAAGTCCTAATATTTTATCCATATCTTCAGCTTTTGCACTAAGCATAAGAATAGGTACAGTATTATTTTCACGCACTTCTTGACAAACTTCTAATCCATTTCGTTTTGGCATCATAATATCCAAAATCATAAGGTCAACTTCATATGTAGATATCATTTGTAATGCTTCATCACCATCATAAGCTTTATAAATGTTATAACCTTCATTTCGCAAATAAACAGCGAGTAATTCTACAATATCTTTATCATCATCAATAATTAATATGTTTTTATTCATCATATAGTTCCTTTCCTTGCGAATCATCAACATTACTATAATATCAAACATTTATGTATTTTGTAGTAATGTTTCTACATAAAATTTCACGTAACGTATTAAAAAGGAATTAACACAATTAAAACGAATACAAAATAAGAAGGATATTCAAATTTCACGTTATATTGAAAGTTAGTTATAAGGGGGACTTGCTATGTTATATAATGATATATATTCATTTACTCCGACTGGAAAAATAGAAAATGATATTAAAGCTTTTCTATTAAAATACAATAAAGAATGTACATATAAACATTCAATTCGTGTGGCAAATGAGGCAAGAAAAATTGCGGAAATATTTTATGAAGATGAAGAAAAAGCAGCGATTGCAGGGTGTTTCCATGATATTAGTGCAATCTTTCCGAACGAGGAGCGGATTGCAGTTGCTGAAAAATTTGGAATAGAAATATTACAAGAAGAACGAGAATTTCCAATGATTATTCATCAAAAATTATCGAGAGTAATTGCAAAAGAGATATTTAAAATAGAGGACGAAGAAGTTTTAAATGCTATCTCTTACCACACTACTTTGCGTAAACATGCTGCTTTTGTATATATTTCATATTTGTGGGAAAGAAAGGATACATTAAAAGTCATACACCCGTGGCTAGAAGAAGCATATTGGCATTTAAAAGAAATTGTAGAGTAGAAAGGGTATAAAATGAAATTAAAAGAATATATGATTCAAACATTTCCAGGAGTTACATTAGTACCGTCCATATACTTTCAGTGGGAAAATCATCTTCATTTTGATTTTGGGAAAGATAAATATCAATTCAAAGAAGATGGTAACACGTATAATATGGAATATTTCACACAACTATATAGGTATAATAAAAGTCTATTTAAAGATATATTTTCAAAAGAAGATACCGTCTTTCTAGTCACAAATGTTTATCGATTTAAACAGGAAAATATAAAAAATTCGCAGAAAATAAATGTATACAATAGATTTATTAAAAAGAAAGATTTAAAGTTTCATATAAGACAAGAAACATTCCCTTTTCTATTTGAAGATGAAGAAGCTGACTTATATTGTACATATCAACTTTCTTTACAATGTTTTGCGGAAGATATTAAATATGAACCGCTTATTCAAGCTGCTAATCATGAAGATTTCCCTGACCTATGCCCACGCCTAGGACGAAAAATAGAAATTTCATATCCAGATGTATTTTTTATAAATGTAACAAAGGATATAATCATGTTTATTTATGATGATAGAGGATGTGAAGTAATCGCGAAGAATAAAGAAATGATACGGGATTTATATGAGGCGTATAAAGAGTGGATACCAGATTATGAACGAGAAAGTATAGATAGCTTATTTAAATGACAATAGGGGAAGTGAAGCGTGTAATGAAACGTATCGCCATCGTATCCGCATGGGAACCAGAACTTACGTATTTGCATCAACATTATCCAAGTGAGCGTGTAGAGAAGATAGCAGCTTGGGAATTTCATTTTCATTTTATTAATGAATTAGAAGTGATATCAGTTGTAACAGGTGTTGGTAAAGTAAGTTGTGCTAGTTGTGTGCAATTATTAATTAGTGAATTTCAGCCGGATGAGTTGTTTATGACAGGGATATGCGGAAGTTTATCAAATAAGGTAAAAAATGGTCATATTGTAGTTGCGCTCAACGCAATACAACATGATGTTACTGCTGCTGGATCAGGAGAAGATGTTTTTAATTTATATAACGGTAGAACAGCACCTATTGAAACGACAAAAGCACTTGTAAGAAGAATAAAAAAAATACGTTCTTATGATCCGGTTCACTTCGGTACATTCTTATCTGGGGATCAACGTATACGTAGTTCAGAAATGAGATATTTACTTCATACTGTATACGGAGCATTGGCGGTTGATCAAGAAGTAGCTGCTTTCGCTTACGTATGTCATATAAATAAAAAACCATTTTTATGTTTAAAAGCTGCTTCGGATCAAGCGAATGATAAAACGAAAGAAGAACAAAAAATCTTTAAAATGTTAGCATGCGAAAGAGCGTGTGAGCATTTAATTGCTTTTTTACGTGTTTATGAGATTACTGTAGTTAACAATAGATAACAAGAGGGGAATTATTATTGCATACGTATTATGGAGAACTTTGTACAAAGATATATGAAAGTGATAAATCAATTGCGAGTGGAAAAGAATTGGATTTTTATCTTTCTTTTGCAAAAAACAAAAACATGAAAGTGTTAGAACCAATGTGCGGAAATGGTAGAATGCTAATTCCTTTTATACAAAATGGTGTGAATATAGAAGGATTCGACCTTTCAGAAGACATGCTTAAAGTGTGTAAACAGAAAGCGGAAAAATTAAACTTAAAACCGGTTGTGTCACTAGGGAGAATAGAAGAATACCATAGTGATAAAAAATATGATCTTATTATGATTCCTATAGGTTCATTTTCACTGTTACCTGATAATTTAGTAGAAATTAGTCTTCAAAATATGAAAAAAAACTTAAAGGAAAATGGAAAATTGCTTCTAACAATTGTACAAGGTGGAAGTGATACAGAACAAATTCTAGATTGGATAGAGACAAATAGAAAAGAAATTAATAATGAATTAATTGTTGAGTATAGAAAAGTGTCATATGATAAGGTGCAAAAACTTTTAAATATTATACTGAAATATGAAGTCGTTCATGATGAGAAAATTGAAGAAACTGAGATTATGGATTTTCCTATAAGACTATATGTTTTAAAAGAGTTTGAAAATATACTTATTGCTAATGGATTTAGTCAAATTTTTGTTCATGAAATAAAGGATGGATATGGTGAAGGGAATGCGTTTCATGTGTTTGAATGTAGTATATAACAAATCATAGCGGAGGATTATATTTATATGATTCAATACAAGAGATGTAGTGAAGTCAGTATAGATTTGGTATATGAAGCTTTTAAGGATGGATTTTCAGATTATATTATTAAAATGGATGTTTCAAAAGAAGAATTTATAAAAAGGTTTTTTGGACCAGAAGGGAATTCACTGGAACACTCCTTTCTTGCTTTAGACGGAGACAAATGTGTTGGCGTAATACTTGGTGGTATTAAGGTATATGAAAGTATAAAAACAATGCGCTGCGGAACATTAGCGGTTCATCCAGAGTTTCGCGGCATTGGTGTAAGTCAAAAGTTATTTGAGTTACATAAAGAAGAAGCAACACAAAATAAATGTAAGCAGCTTTTTCTTGAAGTTATTGTAGGAAACGATCGTGCGATTCAATTTTATAAAAAATTAGGTTATGAAAAAGTATATGATCTTTCTTATTATAATTTAAATGATTTAACTGAAATAATGAATAAAGGTAATAAAAATATTGAATTAATACAATTAGAATTTCCAACATTTAAAGTTGAAATTCAGAAATGGTTAAACTTCCATATAAATTGGCAAAATGATATTGATTATATCGAAAAAACAAATCATACATTTTACGGTGCATATGTTGATAGTGATATAAAAGGTTCTGTATGTGTAAATGAACAAGGAAAAATTAGTTTTATTTTCATAGACAAAGACTATAGAAATATTGGTGTTGGGACGAAATTATTACAGATAGCAAGTGAAGAATTAAAGTTATCAAGTTTATCAATTGGGTTTCCAAACAACAATTTACTGGAAGGGTTTTTAAAGAAATCTGGATTTGAAAAGAATTCTTTAGCACAATATGAAATGTATTTATTGCTATAAAAAGCGGAAGGAATTATTCTTTTCGCTTTTTATTTTGCACTATAGACGTTTTTGCTGTATGTGGGAGGATAAGTAAAAATAACAGAAGTCTTGTCACATATCTTATTGAGCTAACTGGCACTTTAGTTGAAAAAGGAAAATATATAGTAAACATAGAATATATTAATACATTAAAAGATTTATGAGGTGAAAGTGATGGCAATTAAGCAAAACGAAATTAAAGTAGTAGTCGGAGCTGGAGTATTTAATAATAATCCAGGTTGGATTCAAACTCAAGATGATGAACTTAATTTACTAGACAATACCACTTGGGCAGAAAGATTTGAATACAATTCCATTTCAGCTATTTTAGCAGAGCATGTATGGGAACACCTTACGTTTGAAGAAGGTGTAAAAGCAGCTGAAATTTGTTATAAATTTTTAAAGCCAGCAGGGCATATTCGGTGCGGTGTTACTGATGCGTTTTTCCGAGATGAAGCATATCAAAATATAGTTCAAATGTAGGTGTTAGTTCCATCAGTTCATTAGTCGCAAATGCGGCTTTTTATATTTGTGCTGTAATCTAAAGTTTAACATGGAAGCAGACATACAGAATAAGTGATTTTGAACATTATACATAACTTGATTTGAATACTATATTAGCTCTTCTTAACATCATTTAGCTTAAAGAGAATTTCTTTTAAATATTTAATGGGAATATCATATAAAGTAAATAAATCAACGTTTTCTCATGTTGAATATTTTTGTGGGAATGTTGAGGTGTGCCTATTGCAATAAACACATGGAGAAAATATATAATAAATTAATGTTCGAATTACCATTCACACATTAATTTAATATTTCATTGCCATAGAGATTTCTTTTATACATAAATTCGTGTAAAATAAAATAAGAACATACATTCTGTACGAGATTAGGGGGAAATAAAAATGTTAGCTCAAATAGAGAAACAAACTGATGGCTATATTATAAAATTTGAACGCCAATTCCCTTATAAAATAGAGGAAGTTTGGTCTGTTTTAACTGAAAACAGCAAGCTTAAAAAATGGATGTCTAATTTACAGATTGAAAACCTTAAAACAGGTGGAATTATAAAGTTCGACATGATGGATGGTTCATTTTTAAATATTGATATTTTGGAGTGCAAACTAAATTCAGTCCTTGAATTCACATGGGATAAAGATCGTGTCCGATTTGAAGTACATAAAGAGGAAAATGGTTCTCTTTTACTTCTTAAAGAATACATTCATGAATTAACTGATCATACACCGAAAGATATAGCTGGTTGGCATATTTGTTTAGATCTTTTTTCTTACGTTTTAGAAGGGGAAGAGAAAGAATTTTCTAAAAGTGAATGGCAACAATGGTTTGAAAGATACAAGGATAAGATTCATGAAGTGAGAGGGTAATTGTATAATAAGTAATATTCATTATATGATTATTATATTATAAAAATGATTTTGTGGAAAAATAAGAATAGAGGTTAATATGAAAGTAAATCAATTAATTGCTAATAACATAAATAAACTTGATACTGTCATTCCATTTAATAAATCACTTGGTATTGCTGGTTTATCTGGATCTGGAAAAACAACTCTTTGTCAAACAATTGGTGAAGAATCAAAGAAGCGTCTAGTTTCCTTATTGCCAAAGGCTGAATATCAATATTTATTTCCTAATATTATGGAAACTAATTTTAGTGCAATTA
>Ga0102589_1002740_pt1 | contig 19534 bp, 14 predicted proteins | sample AraplaMF_Col_mLB_FD_76858 | JGI IMG/M metagenome (GOLD analysis project Ga0102589, IMG submission 76858) | Arabidopsis root microbial communities from the University of North Carolina, USA - plate scrape MF_Col_mLB | ecosystem: Host-associated > Plants > Roots > Endosphere | place: USA... | reverse complement strand
CGCATCCTGCGCAAGAAACGCGAACTCACCGCCATCGCGATCGACTTCGTGCCGCCCGAGCACTGGATCGTGGGCGGCAGCACGCTGGCCAGCCAGGGCAAGAACAGCTTTTATTTCGACATCAAGGTGGTGGACGGCACCAACACCAAGGACGAGAAGGCGCAGTACGTGGCCGAGGCCTTTGCAGCCTTCAGCAAGCTGCTGGGCAATGTGCACGAGGAAAGCTACATCTATGTGCACGACGTGCGCGCGGAGGCCTACGGCTTTGGCGGCCTCACGCAGGAATACCGCTACATCAAGGCCAAGGCCTGAATCTGCTCACTGTTTGGAGCGCAAGGTGCGGCTCAGCAGCGCGACGGGCAGCAGGCCCACCAGCACCAGGGCCAGCGCGGGCAAGGCGGCCTCGCCCAGGCGCTCGTCGCGCGCGAGCTGGTAGGTGACCACCGCCAAGGTATCGCTGTTGAAGGGCCGCAGCACCAGCGTGGCGGGCAGTTCCTTCATGACATCGACAAACACCAGCAGGCCGGCCGCGGCGACCGAGCGCTTGAGCAGCGGCCAGTGCACGCGCGCGAGTATGCCCAGACCGGGCGTGCCCAGCATGCGCGCGCTGTCGTCAAAGCTCGCGGGAATGCGCGAATAGCCGCTTTGCAGGCTTTGCAGGGCCACGGCGCTAAAGCGCACCAGGTAGGCCCAGACAATGCCCAGCACGGTGGCCGTGACCCAGTAGCCTACGCCGGTTTGCGGCGCGGCCGCCTGCAGCCAGCCCACGGGCAGCAGCAGCCCGACCACGATGACCGCGCCGGGCACCGCATAACCGAGGCTGGCCAGCTGCAGCGCCGCGCGCGCCAGCGCGTGCGGCTTGCGGCGCACCGCAAAGGCCAGGCCGAAGGCCAGGCCCGTGGCCAGCAGCGCGCTCAGGCCCGCGAGCCAGACGCTGTTCAAGGCCCAGCCGAAGAATTTGTCCCACAGGAGATTGTCCCAACCCAGGATGAGCGGGCGCAGCATGAAGAGCACGGGCAGCACAAAACCCAGCGCGATGGGCACGGCGCACACCAGCCAGGCCGACAAGGCGCGAGCCCCCTGCAGCTGTACCGGCGCCGCGTCCTGCGCGCCGGCACGCGCGCCGCGGCCGGTGGCAAAGCGCATGCGTTTTTGCGCGCCGTGCTCCACCCACAGCAGCAGCGCGACAAAAAACAGCAGCACCGTGGCCAGCTGGGCGGCGGCAATGCGGTTGTCCATGGACAGCCAGGCTTTGTAGATGCCGGCGGTAAAGGTCTGGATGCCGAAATAGCTGGAGACACCGAAGTCGGCCAGGGTTTCCATCAGCGCCAGTGCCACGCCGGCGGCCACGGCCGGGCGTGCCAGCGGCAAGGCCACACCACGAATACGGCGCGAGAGCGGCGCGCCCAGCAGCCGGGCCGCTTCCATCAGGTGCACGGCGCGCTCCGACAAGGCGGTGCGCGCCAGCAAATAAACGTAGGGGTAAAGCGCCACGGTGAACACCAGCACCGCGCCGCCCAGGCTGCGGACTTCGGGCAGCAGCCGGCCCTGCAGGCCGAAGGACGCGCGCAGCCAGGATTGCAGCGGGCCTGCGTACTGCAGGAAGTCGGTGTACGCATAGGCCAGCACATAGGCCGGCATGGCCAGCGGCAGCAGCAGCGCCCATTCAAACACCCGGCGCCCCGGAAACTCGAACAGCGTCACAGCGCTGGCCGTCGCCATGCCCACCAGTGCCACGCCGAAAGCCACGCTGAGGCACAGCAGCAGGGAGGTGGCGGTGTAGTCGGGCAGCACCGTCTGCAGCATCTGGACCAGGATGGACTGCGCCTGTGCGTCGAACTGCAGCCAGGACAGCCCCACGGCCACGACCGGCAGCGTGAGCAGGGCCACCAGCAGAAAGAGCACGGCGGAAGGCACGACGGAAGGAATGGCGGAAAAAAAGCGGCGCAGCATGGGGACCCGGAAAAAGGCCTCTGCAGCAAGAGGCCCTCCCCCTCGCTGCGCGCGCCATGGTGTTGCAGCGGTCACTGCAAATGAGAATTGTAAGCATCTACAATTGCCAGCATGTTTCTGGATATCTCCCAGCTGGGCGTGCACTATGCCGGCCGTTCAAAACCCGCGGTCGACGGCGTGTCCTTCAGCCTCCAGGCGGGGGAGATCGGCGTGCTGATCGGCCCCTCGGGCTGCGGCAAAACCACCCTGCTGCGCGCCGTCGCGGGTCTGGAGCGCGCCAATGCCGGCAGCATCACGCTGGCCCGGCAGCTGGTCAGCAGCGCCGGCGTCCATGTGCCGGCCGAATCGCGCCGCATCGGCATGGTGTTCCAGGATTACGCCCTGTTTCCGCACCTCGACGCGGCCCACAACGTGGCTTTCGGCCTCACCCACCTGCCCGCCGCCCAGCGCCAGCAGCGCGCCGGCGAGGTGCTGGAGCTTGTGGGCCTGGGTAATGTGCACAAGCGTTACCCGCATGAACTCTCGGGCGGCCAGCAGCAGCGTGTGGCGCTGGCGCGAGCCCTGGCGCCGCAGCCGCGTTTGCTGCTGCTGGACGAACCTTTTTCCAACCTGGACGTGGACCTGCGCGAGCGCCTGGCGCACGAGGTGCGCGGCATCCTCAAGGCCGCCGGGGCGACGGCGCTGTTTGTCACGCACGACCAGCTGGAGGCCTTCGCCATCGGCGACCGCATCGGCGTGATGCACCAGGGCAGCCTGCACCAGTGGGATGACGCTTATGCGCTGTACCATCGCCCCGCCACCCGCTTTGTGGCCGATTTCATAGGCCACGGGGTGTTCGCGCAAGCCCATATCGAGCAGCGCGGCGAGGACGTGGTGGTGCATACCGCGCTCGGTGACCTGACCGACATGCTGGAATGCCCCTTGCCGGGCGCCTATGCCGACGGCCTGTGCGACGTGCTGCTACGGGCCGACGACATCGTGCATGACGACAATGCGCCGGTCAAAGCGCAGATCCTGCGCAAGGCCTTTCGCGGCTCGGAGTTTTTGTACACCCTCCAGCTGCAGACGGGCGAGACGGTGATGGCGCACGTGCCGTCGCACCACAACCACGCGATCGGTGAATGGATAGGCATACGCGCCGAGGTCGACCACGTGGTGACTTTCCCGCGCGAAAACGGCTCCTAGGCCACACCTGTGCCTCAAGCCTGCTGGCGCAGGCTTTCGATATCTTCGCGCAGGCTCTGCGCCCAGGCGCGCCGGGTCTGCCCTTGCGGAGGCTGCGGTTCACCGAACACCACCACCGCCTTGATCGGCGGCGCCGTGAGCGTGCGCCAGATCGAGCCGGCCAGGGTTTCGTCGTCCACATAGCTGGGCGCAAAACTCACGGCGCCACTGGCCGCGTCGATGAATTTCAGCGCGAGCGGCTGCACCGGCACCGAGGCTTCAATGGCAGCCTGGATCAGGTTGGCATGAAAGTGCTTGAGCGTGATGCCGTCACCCGTCGTGCCTTCGGGAAACACCGCCAGGATGTCACCCGCCTGCAGGCGCTCGGCCATCTGCGTGACCACCCGGTGCGCGTCCCGGCGCGACTCACGCTCGATGTACAGGGAACCGGCGCCGTCGGACAGGGTGCGCACAAAGGGCCAGCCGCGCACGTCCGCCTTGGAGACAAACCGGCAGTGGCGCGAGGCATGCATCACCAGGATGTCCAGCCATGAAATATGGTTGGCCACCAGCAGCACCGGGCCGCCGGCGGGCGGCTTGCCCTTGACCACCAGTTCGATGCCGACGATGCGCAGCATGGCCCCGGCCCAAACCTGCACACGCGCTTCGCGGTCGGCCTGCTCCAGCTTGGGGAACACGGTCTTGATCGTCCAGAAGCCTTGCACCGCGTGCACAGTGGCGCGCAGCAGCGTCCAGCAGAAACGAAGCCATCTCATGGGCTTGCGCGTGCTTCAGTGCGCGGCTTCATAGGCGAGCTGCCCGCCCACCACCGTCCAGCGCACGCGCACCGGCATCTGGTGGCCACTGAAGGGCGTGTGCTTGCCCTGGCTGCGCAGCGCGGCCGGCTCGACGGTCCATTCGCCCTTCGGGTCGAACACGCAGATGTCGGCCACGCCGCCCTTGACGAGACGGCCCGAACTGCCCTGCAGCGTGCCCAACGCGTCGCCAAGCACGCGCGCGGGCTCGCTGGTCAGCACCGCCAGCGCGCGGACCAGGCCGGCCTGGCTGTCGGCGCCCCATTTGCAGGCCAGGCCCAGCAACAGCTCCAGCCCGGTGGCACCGGGCTCGGCCTCGGCAAAAGGCAGGGTCTTGGCGTCTTCGTCGACCGGCGTGTGGTCGGACACCAGCGCGTCTATGGTGCCGTCGGCCAGGCCCTGGCGTATGGCGTCGCGGTCGCGCTGCTGGCGCAGCGGTGGGTCCAGCCGCATGCGGCTGTCGAAGTAGCCGATGTCCACGTCGGTCAGGTGCAGGCTGTTGATGCTGACGTCGCAGCTCACGGCCAGGCCTTCGGCCTTGGCTTTGGCGACCAGCGCCACGCCCGCGGCGCTGCTGATGCGGCACAGGTGCACGCGCGCGCCGGTGGCGCGCATCAGTTCAAAAATCGTGTGCAGCGCAATCGTCTCGGCCGCCACGGACACGCCGCTCAGGCCCAGGCGTGTGGCCAGCGCGCCGCTGGCGGCCACGCCCTGGCCCAGGTACAACTCCTGCGGCCGCAGCCACACGGTGTAGCCAAAGGTGGCGGCGTATTGCAGCGCGCGCATCATGACCTGGGTGTTGGCCAGCGGCACTTCGGCCTGGCTGAAGCCCACGCAGCCGGCCTCGGTCAGCTCGACCATCTCGGTCAGCGTTTCGCCTTTGAGCGCGCGGGTCAGCGCGCCCAGCGGGAATACGCGCGACTGGTGCAGTTTTTCAGCGCGGAACTTGAGCATCTCCACCAGGCCGGGCTCGTCGAGCACCGGGTCGGTGTCGGGCGGGCAGACCAGGCTGGTCACACCGCCGGCCACGGCCGCGGCCAGTTCGCTTTCGAGCATGCCTTCATGCTCATGGCCGGGCTCGCGCAGCCGGGCCGAAAGATCAACCAGGCCGGGCGCCACGATGCAGCCTGTGGCGTCAATCGTCTTGTTGGGTGCGAAATCGGCGGGCGTGCTTTTGAGCGAGACGATGCGGCCTGCGGCAATTGCCACGTCGCAGGTTTCGTCGAAGTTCGAGCCTGGGTCTATGACGCGGCCGTTCTTGATCAGTATCTTCATTCTTTTTTTCTCCGCGCGTGTTCAGGCTTCGTTGCCGGCAACTATGCTCATGACGGCCATGCGGACCGCGATGCCGAAAGTCACTTGCGGCAGGATCACGCTCTGCGTGCCGTCGACCACCGCCGAGTCGATTTCCACGCCGCGGTTAATGGGCCCGGGGTGCATCACGATGGCATCGGGCTTGGCCAGTTGCAGCTTCTCGGGGGTCAGGCCGAAGCTCTTGAAGAACTCCTGGCTGCTGGGCAGCAGCGCGCCCGACATGCGTTCGTTCTGCAGGCGCAGCATGATGATCACGTCGGCGCCCTTGATGCCTTCCTCGAGTGTGTTGCAGACGCGCACGCCCATCTGCGCCATGTCGGCCGGCACCAGGGTCTTGGGGCCGACCACGCGCACCTCGGGGCAACCCAGCGTGGTCAGCGCATGGATATCGGAGCGCGCCACACGCGAGTGCAGCACGTCGCCGACGATGGCGACCGTGAGCTTGCTGAAGTCTTTTTTGTAGTGCCGTATGGTGTACATGTCCAGCAGGCCCTGCGTGGGATGCGCGTGGCGGCCGTCGCCGGCGTTGATCACGTGCACATGCGGGGCCACGTGCTGGGCGATCAGGTAGGGCGCGCCCGATTCGCTGTGGCGCACCACGAAGAGGTCGGCCGCCATGGCGCTCAGGTTGGCGATGGTGTCCAGCAGGGACTCGCCCTTGGAGGCCGAGGAGCGCGCGATGTCCAGGTTGATGACGTCGGCCGACAGCCGGGTCGCGGCGATTTCAAAGGTGGTACGGGTGCGCGTGGAGTTTTCAAAGAACAGGTTGAAAACGCTCTTGCCGCGCAGCAGCGGAACCTTTTTGACCTCGCGGTTGTTGACGCTGACGAAGTTGGCGGCGGTGTCGAGGATTTGCGTCAGCGTGGCCTTGGGCAGGCCTTCGATGGACAGCAGGTGGATCAGCTCGCCGTTTTTATTGAGTTGCGGATTTCGTCGGTACAGCACGGTGTGGACTCCTCTTGTTCTCTTATGGGTCTCGATTTGTTCTTGGGTCTTGGGTCTTCGATCTTCGGTCTTGGGGCTAGGCCTGGTGGTCCTGCACCTGGAAGCTGAACTTGCCGTCTTCGGCACGCGCCAGTTCCAGCGACTGCGAGGCCGGCAGCGCCACCCGCGCCACCGCGAGGTCGGGCTGCACCGGCAGCTCGCGCCCGCCGCGGTCCACCAGCACCACCAGCTTGACGCTGGCGGGCCGGCCGTAGTCGAACAGCTCGTTGAGCACCGCGCGTATGGTGCGGCCGGTGTAGAGCACATCGTCGACCACGACCAGGTGGGCGCCGTTGACGTCGAACGGCAGCAGGGTCTGCCCGCTGGAAGCCAGGCCGCGCTGCGAAAAATCGTCGCGATGCATGGAGGACGACAGGATGCCGGCCTCGCCGGCCAGGTCCAGGTCTTTTTGCAGGCGCTGCGCCAGCCAGGCGCCGCCCGAGGCCACACCGACCAGCATGGGCGGCTGGGGATAGGATGCCAGCTGCTGGCGCATGCCGCGCAGCAGGTCGCTGTACAGCGCCTCGGCGTCCAGTGTCAGACTGCTCATGGAAGACTCCTTAAAAATTGCTCGAGGATGATGCAGGCCGAGGCCGCGTCGGCATCAACCGCGCCGCCGGCCAGGGCTTCGGTGGTGCTGTAGCGTTCATCGACCTCGAAGACCTGCAGGCCGAAGCGGCCGCGAAGCTGGCGGGCGAACTTCTGCGCGCGCACCGTGTTGTCGTGGCTGGCGCCATCGGGGTGAAAAGGAACGCCGACCACCAGCGCATCGGGCTGCCACTCCTTGATGCGCGCTTCGGCCGCCTTGAGGCGGGCGTCACTGCCTTCGGCGGCGATGGTGGCCTGAGGCGAAGCGGTGCGCGTCAGCACATTGCCCGTGGCCACGCCGGTACGCTTGAGACCGAAGTCGAAAGCCAGAAAGGTGTGAAGGTTAGGGGAGACCTTGGAGGTCCGGGAAGGCATGGCCGCCAGGCTCATGCGTGGCCGGCCTCGGGAGAGAGCATCCAGCTCTGCAGGCCCAGCAGCATCAGGGCCTTGTCGTAGCGCTGCTCAACCGGCGTGTCGAAGATGACGCCGACGTCGGCGGCGACGGTGAGCCAGCTGTTGTCGGAGATTTCCGATTCGAGCTGGCCTTCGCCCCAGGCCGAATAACCGAGCGAGACAAACACCCGGCGCGGGCCGGCGCCCGTGGAGAGCGCTTCCAGCACGTCCTTGGAGGTGGTCATTTCAAGACCGCCGGGAATCGTCATGGTTGAGGCATAGACCGATTCATTGCCGGGCATCATGGATTCGTGGAGCACAAAACCACGCTCGGTCTGCACCGGGCCGCCCTGGAACACCGGGGCCTGCGTCAGGTCGTCGCGGCGCAAGGGCAACTCGACTTTGTCGAACAGGTTTTTGAGGCTGATGTCGCTGGGCTTGTTGATGACCAGCCCCAGCGCGCCCCTGTCGCTGTGCTCGCACATGTAAACCACACTTTTGGCAAAAGCTTCGTCGTCCATCCCCGGCATGGCGATGAGGAAGTGATGCGTGAGGTTGATCGATGCGGAATCCGTGGCCATGGATGGATTTTACGCGCTCTGGGAGCCGGAGCGATGCCGTGGGGGCGCTTTCGCTACCATTCCATGATGCAAAAGAAATACCGGTCCGGCCTGATGTGGTTCAGGCGCGACCTGCGGGTCCAGGACAACGCAGCGCTTTACCACGCGCTGAAAGCCTGTAAGCAGGTGTTTTGCGTGTTCGTATTTGATCGGGACATCCTGGACGGCCTGCCTCGCGCCGACCGCCGTGTGGAGTTCATACGCGAGTCGCTGGTCAGCCTTGATCGCCAACTGCGGCAGCTGGGCGCGGCGCACGGCAACCCGGGCGCCGGCTTGATGGCCGTTCATGACCACGCCCGGGCAGCGCTGCCGCGGCTGGCCGCCGAGCTGTCGGTCGAGGCGGTTTTCACCAGCCATGACGATGAACCGCAGTCGCTCGCGCGCGACGCCGGCGTGCAGGCCGCGCTGGAAGGCCGTGGGGTGGCCTTGCACAGTTTCAAAGATCACGTGATCTTTGAGCGCCAGGAAGTGCTGACGCTGGCGGGCAAGCCCTACAGCGTGTTCACGCCCTACAAAAATGCCTGGCTTAAAAAGGTGGACAGTTTTTACCTCAAGCCCTATCCCGTGGACCGCTATGGCGCGGCGCTGACGCCACTGCCACCGGAAAAGCACACGATCCCGTCGCTGGCGGAGATCGGCTTCGTAAAGACCAACCTGTCGGAACTCAAGATACCCACCGGCAGCGAAGGCGGTGAACGGCTTTTCGAGGAATTCAAAAGCCGCATGGCGAACTACAAAGCGGCACGCGACTTCCCTGCCCTCAAGGGGCCTAGCTATCTGGGTGTGCACCTGCGCTTTGGCACGGTGTCCATCCGGCGCATGGCCGCCGCGGCCATGAGCCCCGAGCATCGGGATAGCGAAGGTGCGGCAACCTGGCTCAGCGAGCTGATCTGGCGGGATTTTTACGCGCAAATTCTGAGCAATTTCCCGCATGCCGCGCACAGCGCATTCAAGCCCGAATACGATGCGATTCAATGGGAGACCGGCGCCAAAGCAGATGCCCTGTTCCTGGCTTGGTGCGAGGGCCGCACCGGTTACCCCCTGGTCGACGCCGCGATGGCGCAGATCAACCAGACCGGCTATATGCACAACCGCCTGCGCATGGTGGCCGCAAGTTTTCTGGTGAAAGACCTCGGGATCGACTGGCGCTGGGGTGAGCGCTACTTCGCCGAAAAGCTCAATGATTTCGACCTTTCGGCCAACAACGGCGGCTGGCAATGGGCCGCGAGCACCGGCTGCGACGCGCAACCGTATTTCCGGATCTTCAACCCGGTCAGCCAGAGCGAGAAATTCGACGCGGACGGCCGCTTCATCCGCAAATACTTGCCGGCTCTGGCAAAGCTGTCCACCCCAGCCCTCCACAGCCCCTGGCTGGCCAGGCCGCTGGAGCTTGCAGCTGCAGGCGTGGAGCTAGGCAGGGACTACCCGCGGCCCATCGTGCAACACGACGAAGCCCGGGCGCTGACACTGCAGCGCTTTGCGGTGGTGAAGAAAGCCTGAGGGCGGCCGCGCTTGCGGAACGCGGTATGCGCGGATTGCGCCTGGCCCCAGGCGCAATCCCGCGGGATCAGGCAGAGATCGCGGCCTCGGCTGCGCAGTAGTGCCGCAGCAGGCTGATCAGCTCATCCTCAGAGAACGGTTTGCCCAGGTAGTGGTCAACACCAAGTTCCTTGGCATGCTCACGATGCTTTTCAGCGATACGCGAGGTGATCATGATGATGGGCAGGTTGTTCAGGCGAACGTCAGCGCGTATGTTGCGCGCCAGGTCGAAGCCGTCCATGCGTGGCATTTCGATGTCCGACAGCACCACGGCCGGCCGCTCTTCCTGCAGGCGCTCGAGGGCCTGAAGGCCGTCGGCCGCCAGGGTGACCCGGTAGCCTTCACGCTGCAGCAGGCGCTGTGTGACCCGGCGCACCGTGATTGAATCGTCAACCACAAGAATCAACGGAATCTGCGGGACTGCGGGTGTCAAAGCGGCGGGCGCCTTCGCGACGCTGCCGCCACCTGCCCCGGGTGCCGCCGTGCCACCTGCGCCTTCGAGCATATGCGGCTCGGCGCGGTCTGAGCTCCAGGCACGGGCCTGCTGGCCGTACACCGAGGCCAGCGCCACCGGGTTGTAGATCAGCACCACAGCACCGGAAGCCAGCACGGACATGCCGGCCAGGCCGGGCAGGCGCGACAGTTGCGGCCCGAGGTTCTTCACCACAACTTCCTGGTTGCCCAGCACTTCATCGACGTGCAGTGCAATACGCTGCGCGGCGCTTCGGAAAACCACGACCGGCGTGGTCTTGCCCTGGACTTCGCTGCTGTGCTGCGAAGCCTGCAGCAGGGCGCCCGACCAGAAGAATGGAATGGCTTCACCAGCGAGTTCCAGCGTGCCGGTGTTATAGGCCTGCTGCAGCTCTTTTGCGGATGCGCGGCGAACGGTTTCAACCACATTGGCGGGCACACCCACCGAGAGGTTGCCGGTGCGAATCATCACCACCTGCGTCACAGCCGTGGTCAGCGGCAGTACCAGCTTGAAGTGGGTGCCTTTGCCCGCAACAGTGGAGGTTTCAATCCGGCCGCCCAGCGAGTTGACCTCGGAGCGGACCACGTCCATACCGATGCCCCGGCCAGCCAGCTCAGTCACCTGGGCGGCGGTGGAGAAACCGGGCATGAAAATCAGGTTGGCCGCGTCGCTGTCTTCAATGGTCTGGTCCGGCGCGATCATGCCGAGGCTCACGGCCTTCTCACGTATGCGGCGCAGGTCCAGGCCGGCACCGTCGTCGCTGAAGTCGACCGATACGTCATTGCCTTCCTGGCGCAGATGGACGGTGATCACGCCGACCGGGTCCTTGCCGGCGTTGGTACGAACCTCGGTGCTTTCAATGCCGTGGGCCACGCAGTTGCGCAGCAGGTGTTCGAAGGCGGGCGTCATGCGGTCCAACATGCCGCGGTCCATCTCGATGGTGCCGCCCAGCAGGTCCAGCTTCACCTGTTTGCCGGTCTCCTTGGAGGCCTGGCGCACCACGCGGTACAGGCGCTCGGAGATGCCTTCAAACTCCACCATGCGCGTGCGCAGCAGGTCGCGCTGCAGTTCGCGGGTCTGGCGGGCCTGGGCAATCAAGTCGTCCTCGGTGGCTTCCACCGTGCGCTGCAAGGTGCGCTGCACGGTTGCCACGTCGTTCACGGATTCGGCCATCATGCGCGTCAGTTCCTGCACGCGGGTGAAACGGTCGAACTCGAGCGGGTCGAACCCGGCCTGGGCCTCTTTGGCCTGGGCCAGGCGCGATTGCATCTGGGTTTCGGCCTGCAGTTCAATGTCTCGCAGTTGCTGGCGCAAACGGTTCAAGTTACCGCTCATGTCGTTCAGCGAGCCGCGCAGCTGGCTGAGTTCGGCTTCCAGGCGCGAACGCGTGATCATGACCTCACCGGCCTGGTTGACCATGCGGTCCAGCAACTGGGAGCGAACCCGGATCGAGGCGTTGGCTGCCTGGCGCAGGGGCTGCATGGCCATGGCCTGCGGTGCGGGCACGGAGAGCTTGCGCGAACCGGCAGCAGGCGAAGTAGTGGCTGCGGTGGCAGAATCCGCAACCGGTGCGGCGCTTTCTGCGACAGCAACAGCAGCAGGGACGTCAGGCGTGGCGGCAGCCTGCGCCGGCGCGGCGACGGGTTCTGGCTCAGCCGGGGTGAGAGGAGCCAGGTGCACAGGGGCGGCGGCGGCAGCCGCATCGGCGTTACGCAGCGCTTCAAACGCCGCCTCCATCGCGTCGAAACGGTTGATCAGCGCATCAAGATCCTGCGAGGCCGCGGCGTCGGAGCCGAGGAACTCGATTTCGGACTCAATACGGTGCGCCATTTCGCCGAGGCGCATGGCACCGGCGAGCCGGGCGCTACCCTTGAGCGTATGCAGCGCGCGCAGCACTTCCATGCGTGCGCCCTGGTTGTCGGGCCGCGCAGACCATTGCCGCAGCGCACCACCCAGCTGAGGCATGAGTTCAGCGCCTTCTTCTTCAAAAATCGGGAACAGGTCGGGGTCGATGGCGTCGACGGCATCGATTTCCTCGTCCTCTTCATCGCCGAAATTCTGGGCTGCGGGCACCGGTGTTGCAGGCTGCACAGGCGGCGCAACGGCGACCGGAGGGGCGACAAACGCGACAGGCGGCGGCACGGGGGCAGCCTGCACAGGTGCGGGCGCGGGAGCGGCCACTGGCGCAGGTGCGGGCATCGCGGCAACAGGGGCCTCTTCGATGACCTGCATCACCACCGGCTCAGGCTCGGGTTCAGGCAGGGGTTCAGGCTCGATGGCCGGCTCTTCAGGCCGCACAGATTCGGGGCCGAAATCGTAATCGGAGAAATCGGTGCCTGGCGGCAGGACCGAGTCGGAGAAATCGAGCTGCTTCACCCGGTCGAGAACGCCGGCATCCGACTCCTTGAGGAAGCCGGCAGCAAACTGGTGCAGCAGCCGGCGTATGTCTTCCGCCGCATCCACAAACACCTGGCCGTACTTGGCCGCGCCGTTGCGGTGGTGCGCGCGGGATTGCTGCAAAGCCTGCTCCAGCGCACGTGCCATTTCAGACAGCGCATCAAACCCGACCGTGGCGGAGCTTCCGGCCAGGGAGTGGGCCAGGGCCACGGTGGAGTCGCTGACGGGCTGGTTGCGCTCCATCGACCACTCAGACACCTCGGTCACCAAGCGGCGCGACCATTCGTCGGCTTCGTTCAAGTAGACGTTGTAAAGCGGGATGCTGATGCGCAAAGTGCCTATGACCTTGACCTGGTCATCGGCGCCTTCCGACGACATCGCGCTGTCGGTGGCCTCGACGCGGTCCAGTGCATCAAGCTCCTGGACTTGCGGCTGGCTGGTGACGGGTGCCGCGGCCGGCGGCACCGAGAAGTCGAAATTCAGGTCGCCCTCGGCCAGGTCGGCAGCAGGTTGAGCCGCTTCGGCATGGAAGTGTTTCTCGAAATCCGCGTCGGACAGCTCGATGGCTTCGGCATCGGCCGCCGCAAGAGGCTGTTCGGCCGCGGTGGGCGCTGCCGGCGCGCCGGCATCCACGGAAATCGCCGACAGGCTGTCGAAATCAATGCCGGCAATCTCAATCACGGGATCGCTCGCGGGCTCAGCGGGCTTGGCTGGCGCAACAGCATCCACATCCCCAAACACCAGGTCGAAATCCAGGTCGGTGCCGGCTGCCGGCGCCTCAGCGGGTGCCGCGCCGGCAGTGGCCGGTTCAACTTCGGGCAGGGAAATTACTTCGGGGGCGGCCGGCTCCACGGCGGCTACGGGCGCGGGCACTGCAGCGGCAGCAGGGGTCGCTGCGCCTGCTTTGGTCCCCACGACCAGCGGGCTGTAGCGGCCTTCGGTTCGCATGGCGTCGGCACTGGCGCGGAACACCGAAGCGGACCAGGCGCCATCCTTGTTCGCGGCGATGTCGGCGATCCAGTCGGCAAAACCGCCCATGGCTTGGGTAGACAAGGCCCTGAATTCGTCGGTGGTGGGCTTCTGGTCGGCCAGCCAGGCGTTGAGCATCTGCTCCAGCGACCAGGCGGCTTCGCCGAACTCGTTGAGCCCCACCATGCGCGAGCTGCCCTTGAGGGTGTGGAATGCGCGCCGCAAGACGGTAAGCTGCGATACATCGGCTGGATCGGAAGCCAGCGCGGCCAGGGCCTCCTCGCCGTTGCCGATCACCTCACGTGCTTCCTCCAAGAAGATATCGCGCAGGTCGTCTTCTTCAAAGTCGTCGGACTCAGCGGCGGGTTCAGGCGCAGCCGGTGCCGGGGCCACGGTGAAGGCCAGCGTCGTGAGTGCGGTGGCGGCAGCGTCCGCGTCGCTCGTGGACACGGCGACAGCGGCTTCGCGGGCGGTTTGTGCCAGTGCGGGCTGTTCGGCCAGCGCGGCATGCGTTGCCAACGCGTCAAGCTTGACGGTGAGGCTTGCGTCGGCTTCGCCCTGCCCGGCATCCTGCACCACGGCGATGACTTCCTGGGACAGCATGTCGCTATTGACGGTGACGGCCGATGCGGCGCTCGCCGCGCTCGCTGCGCGGCCCATGAGAGGCCTGAGCTCGCCCTTCTGGTCGTCATAAACAAACAGCTTCTTGGCCAGCGCTGGCTGGTAATTCAGCATGTCAATGAGGAAGCTCAAGGCGCCCAGGTTGTTGCCTAGATGCTCAAAAGTGCCCGCGGCGCGTGCCTGCTGTTCGTCGATTTCAGTGACCAGCATCTGCTCGACGCTGTCGCGCATGCGCAGCACCGCGTGTGAGGCCTGGTCCAGGCCCAGTACGGAGAGCACACCGCGCATCTGCGACAGTTGCCCTGGAACCGCCTGCAGCGAGACCTTGTCCTGTGGGTTGCGGAAGAACACGTCGAGCGATTTTTCAAGCTCGCCCAAGGAAACGCGCAATTCGCCCACGACGCTGCCCATGGTCTGCTTGTCGCTGACGCGGCGGTACAGCTCTTCCATCCAGCCTTCCAGCGGTTGGGGTTGCCCGCCTGCGCGCACGCCTTCGAGGCGCTGCGCGAGGTTGGCCGTGCGCACCGCCAGTTGCGGGTCATTGGGATCCAGGTCGTCGAATGCGGCTTCCAGGTACAGCACCGAAGTCGCCACTTCCATGGCCAGCTCAATGCCGGGGGCCTGGCCCGAGCGCACTGTGGTTTCAACGGCACGGGTCAGGGCCTGCGCCAGCGGTTCGCTGGGCGGGTGCAGCTTGAGCAGCGAATCGGTCACCAGGCTGAACTGGTCGGTGACCGTCTTGAACTTGTTGGCATCCCCGGCGGACAGGGCTGACCAGGTTTCCTTGGCCGAGGTAATGCGCTTGCGGGCCTGAGCCAGCAGGGCCGGGTCAAAACGCCCGAACTGCACAAGTTCGTAGTCAACGGGCTTGAAGCGGTTCAGGCCGTAGGTGGAGCGCACGGCGGAAAGCACCGGCGTGTCGCTGGCGCGTGCGGAAACCGCCTGCGAACAGAAAAACAGCAGGTCCTGCGCCAGGCGCTCCGAAACCGAGGTGTCACCCTTGGCCAGCGAGGCGTACTGCATCAGGATGCGGGAAGCGGCGCGCTTGACGTACAGATCGGAGCCGAGCAGTTCGTTGGCGACCGCTTCAAAGTAGGCCGCGGCGATCTTCCAGAAAATACGAGGCTGGCGGTCGGCCTGCCGCGCTGCAAAGCCAAGGCTCAGGTCCTTAAGGCTTTTGGCGGCTTGGGGCGCCTTGCCCTTCATGATCTGCAGCACGGACTGGTCCAGCACGGCGCGCGCGCTGTCGTCGTAATTGCGGGGTGCGGCAGCAGGCAGTTCGGGCTCCATCCAGCGCCACTCGAAAGGCCAGAGGTCGGCGGGATGGACGCGGTCGGCACGCAGTAATTCCTGCACGTCGCGGTATTGGGGGAACAGGGAAACAGCCGAGATCGGCTTGTCGGCAAGCACCCCCTCGAGGTATTCGGTCAATGCAAAACTGGCCCGCTCGATCTTGCCGGCCGCATCCTGGCTGCATTGCTCGGGCTGCTGCACAAACTTCTGCACGGCGGCTTCCATCGAGCGCAATACCAGCGCGGGGCCGGCCAGGCCGACCATCTCCAGAGCGCCCACGGCCTGGTGCAGTTGCTGGCGGGCAATCCGCAGTTGGCTGGCATCCACGGCCGCGAGGTCGGACCCGCGAGCGGCTTCCGCGTCCCGCACGAAGCGCTTGAGCGCCTTGGCGGCACCGTCCAGCGACTTGCGAAGCTCGTCAAGCACCCATGCGAGAGGGCCTAGATCGTTGACGGCAAAGTCGAGCTCGGTGGTAGTTGAGTTCGGAACGTTGGATTGCATAAATAGCGGGCCGGTTCTGGGATCGGTGTCAGAGGCTAAAGCGGCGGTCAGCGCATGACGGAGAAACTGGCATCAGGCGATCTTGAATCGGGACACCGACTGGCGCAGCTCTTCAGCCATGCGGGAGAGATCGCGCACCTGCTGAGCCGTGGAACGGGTACCTTCTCCGGTTTGCTCCGTCACCGCGAAAATGTGCTGGATGTTGCCGGCCACCACGTTGGCCGAAGCGGCTTCGCGGGAGGCGGAACTGGAAATCTGCTCAATCAGGTCAGCGAGGCGGCGTGACACCTGGTCAATCTCGGTCAGCGCGGTACCCGCGTTGTCGGACAGTTTGGCCCCTTCCACCACACCCTGCGTGGAGCGTTCCATAGCGGCAACCGCGTCCTGGGTGTCGGTCTGAATGGCTTTCACCAGGGCCGAAATCTGACGCGTAGCGTCTGCGGAGCGTTCGGCCAGTCGCTGCACTTCTTCCGCAACCACCGAGAAGCCTCGTCCGGCTTCACCGGCTGACGCCGCCTGGATTGCCGCGTTCAGCGCCAGCACGTTGGTCTGTTCGGTAATGTCCGAGATCAGCTCGGTAATTTCACCAATTTCCTGGGACGATTCGCCCAGTCGCTTGATCCGCTTGGAGGTTTCCTGGATCTGGTCGCGGATGGAGTTCATACCGCCGATGGCGTTCTGTACGGCCTGCAGGCCGGATTCGGCGGCGGTCAGCGATTGGCGCGCCACCTGGGAAGATTCCTGCGCCTGGGTGGACACCTCGTTGATTCGGGACGCCATGTCGAGCACGGACTGGCCGGTTTCGCGAATCTCTCGCAGCTGTTCGGTGGACGCTGCCAGCAGTTCGGTGGAAGTGCTTTCCACCTGGGCCGTCGTTTGCGCAACCCGCGTTGCCGTGTTCTGCACGTTACCCACCAGCTGCCGCAACTCTTCAACCGTATAGTTCACCGAGTCGGCGATAGCGCCGGTAATGTCCTCGGTCACGGTTGCTTCCTGCGTCAAATCACCTTCAGCCACTGTCTGCAACTCATTCATCAAACGCAAAATAGCGGCCTGGTTTGCGTCGTTGACGCGCTTGGCATCCTGTTCCTGGCCCTTCGCTTCCTGACGCTGCGTTTCCGCAACCGCCTGGCGCTGCTGGCTGTCCAGCACCTGCAGACGGGCCAAGCCCGCCGCGCAAAGCAGCGCAAAAGCAGCGGCACCGGCCAGAATACCCAGCGAAACTACGCTCAGGCCGGTTTGCGAGGACAGCTTGCCCTGCAGGTCTTCCAGGCCGCGGCGAAGCGGTTCGCTGTCAGCAATGATGGAGGACTGCGCTTCACGGGCGGACACCAGGCCCTGCAAGTTGCCAAGAATGGCGCCAGCCTGAACACGCGTCTGCTCATAGAGCGCCATCAGGGCCTCGAGGCGTTCACGGGTTTGCGGGTCCTTGGAGCCGGCCAGGCGCAGCTCGGGGCTGCCTTCCTGCAGGCCCTGGGCAATTTCCTTGAACGAGTTCAAGTCCTTGCCCAGCAGGAACACGGCTTCGGGGCTCACGCCTTCCATGGTCAGGAATTCGTTGGCGGATTTACCGATACGCTGGGTCAACATCACCAGCTGGCCGGAGGCGGAAATTTCGGCAGGCGCTGCATTCTGCTGGAGCTTGAGAGAGGATACCGTTTCGGCGATTTCCAGCAAGTCGGAAGACTGGCGGTTGATGGTGCGCAGGGCGTTACCCACCTGGGTCAGGATGTTCTGCTGGCCCATCACGGTCTTGGCGTTCTTTTCGGCGCGCTCCATGAAGGGGGTGACTTTTTCCACGTCGGGCTGCAGGTCTTCGCTCACCGGTGCAAGGCGCAGGCTGTCTTCGCCGGACTTCAGGCCGCGCACGGTTTTGGACAGAACTTCGGAGCTTTCGCGCACGTCGGGGAAGGCCTGGGCACTGCCCACCAGTGCCTGCGACACGGATTTCGCCAGACGCTGCGACTGCATCAGCGACTGGCCGGTAGCCGCCACCTGTTGGGCCACTTTGTCCGCCTGGCTCAGTGCCAGAAAGGTCACCGTACCGAGCGCTGCAACGGCCAATGCCAGCAGGAGCACCAGAATCCGCTGGTGCTGACCCATGGTCCTGCGGCCCAGCACGGGCAGGCTCAGGAGCTCGGGATTGGCGACGGACGCCGATTCTTCGGCGGTCGCGATGCGGCTGGAGCCAAACGCATCATCATTGCCGTCCGCCTGCCGCACCGTGGCGGTCTGCAGCGAGGCTTCATCCATGGCGCCGGTCGCCAGGGGGTCCGGCGTGCCGACGGAAGCCATGTCCATGCTGTCCTCGGGCTGGACGGACTTTGTTTTAAACAGCTTCTGGATATTTTCAATAACAGACATGGTGAGCCTTCCGGGGAGAAACAGTGTGCGCTATGCGCCTATCGTCAAAAAATGCGCTTGCTGGGCAAGCAACTGAAGGTTGATTTCCTGCCAGGTAGCGCCGTTAAGGTCCACATACTGGTTGCCAAAGAAATCCGGCGCGTCGGGCGCTTTTTCGGAGAAATCGCTGAACGCGTCCTGGTTGCGCAACCCGGAGAGCTTGTCGATCAGCAGCGCGCAATTGACTTCCAGCGCGCTGTTGAGCGCCACCAGACGGGAGTCGTTACGCGCGAGTTCATTTTTGGGCGGCGGCGGCTGGCCGCTCACATAGCTGGCAAGGTCCACCACGCCAAACAGGCCGCCCCGCAGGTTGGCAACGCCGGCGAACCATTTCTGCGTGTACGGAACAGGCTGCGTATTGACCCAGGGGAAGATTTCACCGGATTGGCTCAGGGGGAACAGGTATTTTTTTCCACCGGCTTCGACGGCCAGCCAGGACGCGGCAACGCCTTGCGTACGCGCAATCTGCAACCTGTCGGCCAGCCGGGTTTGTAGTTCTCTAAGGGCTTGTCTGTTCGCCATGCTTTGGTTTTACGCCGTAAATCAGCCGAGGGCCTTGATCTTGGCCATCAGCTCATCCGCATCCACCGGTTTGGTGATGTAGTCGCGGGCGCCTTGGCGCATGCCCCAGACCCGGTCGGTTTCCTGGTTCTTGCTGGTGCACATCATGATGGGGATGTCGGAATACAGCGGGTCGCGCGTGATGGCACGCGTGAGCTGGAAGCCGTTCTGGCCCGGCATGACCACATCCATGAGGATCAGCTCGGGTTTGTCTTCTGCGAGGCGTCGAAACGCATCTTCCGCATTTTCAGCGGTTTTGACTGTAAAACCGTTTTTGACCAGCAAATCGGTCAAAAACATCAATTCGGTTTTGGAGTCGTCCACCACCAGTATTTTCTTGATTGCCATCACACTACTCCTTGTTTGGCGTTGCCGAGTTCCTGAACGGTCTGCAGCAGTTGATCTTTGGTAAAGGGTTTGGTCAGGTAGTCTTGCGATCCCACCATTCGACCACGCGCCTTGTCGAAAACGCCATCCTTGGAGGACAACATAACGATGGGAACGCTGGAAAATTTCACGTTGCGCTTAATAATCGCACAGGTTTGATAGCCATCAAGGCGAGGCATCAAGATGTCGCAGAAGATCAGGTGGGGCTCGTAATCGTTGACTTTCGAAAGGGCATCAAACCCGTCCTCAGCCAACAGAACTTCATGCCCGCCCTGCTTCAGGAATATCTCGGCGCTACGCCGGATAGTGTTGCTGTCGTCGATGACCAAAACCTTCAGTCCAGAACTGGGAATGCTCACTGCCTATGCTCCTCATGTTGCAAGCGCGGGCGATTGGCGCCGGCCTGCGATTGTCCAGGTTGGTACCGGGACACTTTAGATCTGAACCATTTCAAAGTCTTCCTTGCGCGCGCCGCATTCGGGGCAGGTCCAGTTCATGGGCACTTGGGCCCATGGCGTCCCGGGAGCAATGCCATGTTCGGGCGCGCCGGCAGCTTCGTC
>Ga0102589_1002738_pt1 | contig 19551 bp, 15 predicted proteins | sample AraplaMF_Col_mLB_FD_76858 | JGI IMG/M metagenome (GOLD analysis project Ga0102589, IMG submission 76858) | Arabidopsis root microbial communities from the University of North Carolina, USA - plate scrape MF_Col_mLB | ecosystem: Host-associated > Plants > Roots > Endosphere | place: USA... | reverse complement strand
ATTGCGCGTGCGTTTCGCGGCAGGCCAGCCAGTGCAGTTGCAGGCGGTGCGCGAGTTCGGCATTGGCCGCCGCCGAGGTGAGCATGCAGGGAATCACCACCAGCACGCGGTGTTCCTCCGGTATGCCGGCGCTGAAGTCCAGGCGTGCCAGCGGCTGTATGCGGGTGGACTCCGCAATCAGCCGGTGCATCAGTGCGACGACAGCCTCGGATGCCGGCCATGCCATCAGGAGCACCGCGAGCCATGCGGACGCCTGCAAGCCGGACAGTGGGTGCGCCGCCCAGGCCAGCACGGCGGCGGTGCCGGCGGCCCAGGCCGCGGCGAACAGCGGCAGGCGCCAGGCCCGGGGCGGCCCTGAGGCCGGCAGGGGCTTGCGCGGGCCGGTGGAGGGGAACAGCGCGGCTTCCAGCAACGGGCGGCCCGGGCCTATCAGGTAGTAGCCGGCGGTGCGCGCCACCGGGGAGTTGTCGGGCTGGTGCGCGGCGGCCAGCACGGCTTCGGCGACGGCGCGCTCGGATTTGCCGGCCTGCTGCGCCATCCTTTCCATGGCGCGCGTGATCTGCTGGCGCGTGATCTCGCTTTCGCGGGAAAAACTCGGCAACCGGCGCAGCACTTGCAGCGAATGGCTGACGGGTTCGATCAGCTCAGCCCACTCGACCTGTCCTATCAGCCGAAGGGTGGTGATGATGTTGCTGACCGTGAGGTTGGCGGCCACCTGCGCGGTCTGGCCTTCGCCGATCATGGCCAGGGCGTCGGTGCAGTGTTCGGCGGCCCAGCGCACCAGCGGCAAGGGCGGCGGCGCGCCGGGTTCGGGGTGGCCGGCCGGAAGGCGTTGCCAGAGCTGGGTCAGGTAGCTGCGCTCCAGGCCGTGGGTCCGCATGACGGCCAGCAGCTCGTCGAGCTCGCGCAGGCTCAGGGCCTCGGCCTTGTCCCAGGCGGCGTGGGCTACTTCCCGCGCGACTTTGTTCCATGCGATGCGGTCGGCCATGCGGCGCAGGTTTTCCAGCAGGACCACGCGCAGGGTGGTGGGCAGCGCCCAGAGCTCGCCCAGGTTGAGCTCGCTGACTTCCTGGTAGGCATGCAGGAAAGCCGTGAACAGCACCGGGTCCAGCACGCTGTCGGTGTGCGCCACATAGGCCCAGGCGATGCCGTAGACGCGCGGCAGGCCTTGCAGCGGCTTATCGGCCAGCTTGGGCAGGTCGGCGTAGTAGCGGTGCGGCACGCCGTCCTGGATCTGCTGCAGCTGGGCTTCGACCAGGTGGAAGTTATCGAGCAGCCATTCGGCAGCCGGCGTGACGTAGTGGCCGCTGCGCGAGGTCAACGCGATGTAGTCGTAGGCCAGGCGGATGGCGGCGATGTTTTCCTGTACGCGCGGAAAAAATGTCGGTCCGCTAGGGTTGCTGCCGGCGGGCAGCACGGTCTGCGCGGCGGCCAGGCTGCGGCCGTGTTCCTCAAAACGCTGGGCGCCGAACAGTTCGGCGCGTATGGGTTGCTGTATGTCGCTGCGGCCGCCGGCCAGGAGCTGCCGGGCGTAGGCGCTTAAGGTGTCCAGCCGCTCGATGACAGCGGTAGCCACGCGCTCAGGCTAGCGCCAGCAGGCCGAGGCAGACCGCCACGCTGAGCGCGACCGTCACGATGCGGGGAGAGAGTGCCGAGTGCGCGGATTGCAGCCCGGTCTGGAACATGAAGAAGCGGCCGCGCGAGTGTGCACACTGGTCCATATGCGACGCCAGGTCCGCGGCGTCGGTGGAAACAAAATCGCTATGAATGGCCGACGGCCTGTCGGCCATGATCTCCAGTGTGGTCATGATTTTGCGCTCCGGGTGTGGGGAGCACGGCGACGCGGAATGCCGCATCGCGCCGTGCTCTCCCTATCCTAGAAAGGGATGCCGGCCGAGGCCATCGGAAGACGCTGGAGTTTGTCTAGGACACCGCCTACAGCGGTAATGATTACCCGGCGGTGCGCGGCCTGAACCGGGTCCTGTCCGCCTGTTCCCCGGCTGGTTTAACCCGTGTTGCGCAAACCCGCCGCAATCCCGTTGATCGAAATATGTATACCCGTTTGCACCCGCTGGTCCGCTTGGCCCTCGCGGTAGCGCCGTACCAGCTCAACCTGCAAATGGTGTAGTGGGTCGATGTAAGGGAAGCGATGGCGTATGGAACGTTGCAGCGCGGCATTACCGGCCAGGCGCTGTTTTTCGCCGGTGATCAGGGCCAGCGCGTCTGCCGTGAGGTGCCATTCGGCTTCGATGGCACTGAAGATTTTTTTGCGCAGGCGTGCGTCGCCCATGAGTTCGGCGTAACGCGAAGCCAGCGCGAGGTCGCTCTTGGCGAGCACCATGTCCATGTTGCTAAGCAGGGTGCGAAAGAAGGGCCACTGCTTGTACATCTTCTGCAGCAGCGCGATGGCCTCTTTGCGCGCGGCGGGGGTGCCGCCCTGGTTCAGCATCTGCGCGATGGCCGAGCCGAAGCCGTACCAGCCGGGCAGGGTGAGGCGGCACTGGCCCCAGCTGAAGCCCCAGGGGATGGCGCGCAGGTCTTCGATTCTTTGCGAGGCTTTGCGGGAAGCCGGGCGCGAGCCGATGTTGAGTTCGGCGATTTCGCGCAGCGGGGTGGTGCTGAAGAAATAGTCGGTAAAGCCCGGGGTGTCATAAACCAGCGAACGGTAGGCTGCCATGCTGGCTTCCGAGAGTTCGGCGGCGGCCTGCAGGAAGGCCTTGGTTGCGGGCTTGGTGGGCTGCAGCAGCGTGGCTTCCAGCGTGGCGGCGACCAGGGTTTCTAGGTTGCGGCGGCCGATTTCGGGGTTGGCGTATTTGGAACCTATGACCTCGCCCTGCTCGGTCAGGCGAATCTGCCCTCGCACCGTGCCCGGCGGCTGCGCCAGGATGGCCTGGTAGCTGGGGCCGCCGCCGCGGCCCACGGTGCCGCCGCGGCCATGGAACATGCGCAGCTGGATATTGTGTGAGTTGGCCAATTCGTCGAACAGATCGACCAGGGCAATTTCGGCGCGATACAACTCCCAGTTACTGGTGAAGATGCCGCCGTCCTTGTTGCTATCGGAGTAGCCGAGCATGATGTCCTGCTCGGCGCCGCTGCGCTTGACCAACTGGGCAACGCCTGGCAGGGCGTAGAACTCGCGCATGATGGGCGCGGCGTTGCGCAGGTCTTCGATGGTTTCAAAAAGCGGCACCACGATGAGGTCGTTGGTGGCACCGCTGTCGAGGGTGCCGTGCATCAGGCCGACTTCCTTTTGCAGCAGCAGCACTTCGAGCAGGTCGCTGACGGTTTCGGTGTGGCTGATGATGTAGTGGCGTATCGCCTCTTTGCCGAAGCGGGCGCACGCGGTCCGGGCGGCTTCGAAGATCGCGAGTTCGCTTTGCGCATGGGCCGAGTAGTCGCTGCCGACCACGCGCAGCGGCCGCGCGTCGTTGAGCAGGCCCACCAGCAGCTTGCGCTTGGCGGCTTCGTCGAGCCTGGCGTAGTTCGGCTCTATGCGCGCGACGGCCAGCAGCTCGGCCACTACTTCTTCATGCTTGTCGGAGCTCTGGCGCAAATCAACCGTGGCCAGGTGAAAGCCGAAGACCTCGACCGCGCGTATCAGCGGGTGCAGGCGCTGGGCGATCAGTGCCTCGCCATGGTGGGCCTTGAGCGAAGCCTCAATGGTGCGCAGGTCGGCCAGGAAATCTTCGGACTTCAAGTAGGCGTTCTGCGGCGCGACGGCGTGGCGCGCGGCATCGCCGCCGGTGAGGTCTTTCAGTGTGGCGGCCAGGCGTGCATACATGCCGGTGAGGGCGCGGCGGTAGGGCTCGTCCTTGCGGTGCTCACTGGTGTCGGGCGAGCTTTCGGCGAGGGCGCGCATCTCGGGGCTGAAATCGACCAGCATGGCGGACAGCGAAAGCTCGCTGCCCAGGTAGTGGACTTCGGTCAGGTAGTGGCGCAGCGCCACCTCGGCCTGCCGGCCCAGTGCGTAGTTGAGGGTGTCGGCACTGACATTGGGGTTGCCGTCGCGGTCGCCGCCAATCCACTGGCCCATGCGCAGAAAGCTGTGCACCGGCTGGTTGCCGAGTTCGCGCTCGAGGTTGGCATACAGCTTGGGAATCTCGCGCAGGAAAGTGGCTTCGTAGTAGCTCAGCGCGTTCTCGATCTCGTCGGCCACCGTGAGCTTGGAAAAGCGCAGCAGACGGGTCTGCCACAGCTGCATCACGCGGGCGCGCAATTGCGCTTCGTTGGCGGCCAGCTCGCGCGGCGTGAGCGCGTCTTTCGCGGCATTGTGGGCCAGTGCCAGCGCCTTGATGTCGTCGCGCGCGGTCAGCAGCTGGGCGATGTCGCGCTCGGCATCCAGGATGCTTTTGCGCTGCACTTCGGTGGGGTGGGCGGTAAGCACCGGCGAAACAAAGCTGTGCGCCAGCGTGTTCGAGATCGTGCGGGTCGAGATGCCGGCCCAGCGCAGGCGGGCCAGCGCCACCTCGATGCTGCCTTCCTGGGTGTCGCCCGCGCGTTCGTGCACGGCGCGGCGGCGGATGTGGTGGCGGTCTTCGGCCAGGTTGGCCAGGTGGCTGAAGTAGGTGAAGGCGCGTATCACGCTGACCGTCTGGTCGCCCGACAGGCCCTTGAGCAGCTTTTTGAGCGCCTTGTCGGCTTCCTGGTCGGCGTCGCGCCGGAAGGCGACGGAGAGCTTGCGCACCTGCTCGATCAGCTCGTAGGCGGCCAGGCCTTCCTGCTCGCGGATCACGTCGCCCAGGATGCGGCCCAGCAGGCGTATGTCTTCGACCAGCGGTCGTTCGTTGTCCCGGGACCGGCTTGTCGCCTTGGGTGCCGGCGCCGCGGCGCCCTCACTGGCGTGTTGTTGTAGCTTCTTGGCGCGCGCGGAAGTGACCATCTCTACCCTATAGTTATTTAGCCTTAACCCCGCATGCTAGCATTCACTTCCCTTCCCGCATTACAAACAGGTTACGAGTGTCCGCAGCGTCCCAATCTTCCCCGAATGCCGTCAAGAAGGTGGTCATCGCCACGCGCGAGAGCCGCCTGGCGATGTGGCAGGCCGAATACGTCAAGGCGCTGCTGCAGGCGCGCCTGGGCTGGCAGGTCGAGCTGCTGGGCATGACCACCCAGGGCGACCAGATCCTGGACCGCTCGCTGAGCAAGGTCGGCGGCAAGGGCCTGTTCGTCAAGGAGCTTGAAGTGGCGCTCAGCGAGGGCCGGGCCGACCTGGCCGTGCATTCGCTCAAGGACGTGCCCATGGACCTGCCCGAAGGCTTCGCGCTGGCCTGTGTGCTGGAGCGCGAGGACCCGCGCGACGCCTTTGTGTCCAACCAGTTCGCCAGCCTGGCCGATCTGCCGCAGGGCGCGGTGGTGGGCACTTCCAGCCTGCGCCGGCTGGTGCTGCTCAAGGCCTTGCGGCCCGACCTCGTGATACAGCCGCTGCGCGGCAACCTGGACACGCGTTTGCGCAAGCTTGATGAAGGCCAGTACCAGGCCATCGTGCTGGCGGCCGCGGGCCTCAAGCGCCTGGGGCTGGAGTCGCGCATACGTAATACCTTTGAGCCCGCCCAGATGCTGCCCGCCGCAGGGCAGGGCGCGCTCGGCATTGAAGTGCGCGCCGACCGCGCCGACCTGCTGGCCGCGCTGGCCACCCTGGCGCACAAGCCGACCTGGCTGGCCGTGACGGCCGAGCGCACGGTGTCGCGCGCCATGGGGGGCAGTTGCTCCATGCCGCTGGCGGCGTTCACGCAGGGCGCGGTGGCCGGCGATGCCATGCAGCTCAACGCCGCCTGGGGTGATCCGGCCACGGCCGAGGCGCCTTCGGCCGCAGCCGCTCCGCAGGCCCCGCTGGTGCGGGTCAACCTGTCCGCCCATGTGCGCGATTTCGCCGAGGCCGAGGCCCTGGGCGAAGCCGTGGCGGCGCAACTGCGCGCCGGCGGCGCGGTGTGGGCCGGGAAAGGCCCTGGCGCCTGATGCCGCAAATGCCGGTGCCTGCGGCCGGTGGGCCACCCGTGATCGTGACGCGCCCGGCAGCGGATGCGCAGCACTGGGTGCGTCAGCTGCGGGATGGTGGTTTCGCGGCCGAGGCGCTGCCCTTGATCGATATCGTTCCTGCGTCCGACACCGGTGCGCTGGCGCGGGCCTGGCAAACGCTGGGAAGCTATGCGGCCTGCATGTTTGTCAGCGGCAACGCGGTCGAGTATTTTTTCAAGGCCTCCATCACTCAAGGCCTGCCGCCGTCCCTGCGCCTGATGGCGCCCGGTCCCGGCACCGTGGCGGCTTTGCTGGCTACGGGGGTGCCCGAAGTGCAGGTGGACGCGCCCGCCGCCGATGCCGGGCAGTTTGACTCGGAAGCCCTGTGGGCTGTGGTCGGGCAGCGCGACTGGAAGGGAAAGCGCGTCCTGGTGGTGCGCGGCGAAAGCCCGGATGCCGCGGGCGGCGGAGCCTCATCCGGCCGCGACTGGATCGCCCGCCAGTGGGAAGCTGCCGGCGCGCAGGTGGATTTTGTCTGTGTGTACCAGCGCCGCGCGCCGCAGCTCAGCACGGAACAGATAGCCCGCGCCCGCGCCGGCAGCCAGGACGGCTCGGTGTGGCTGTTCAGCAGCTCGGAAGCACTGGGCAACCTCCTGTGCCAACCGGCGCTGGCCGGTGTCGACTGGCGAAGCGCCCGTGCCGTGGCCACCCATCCGCGAATTGAAGAAGCCGTGCGGGCCGCCGGTTGGGGTGTTGTTGCGGCGTCACGCCCGGCCCTGGCTGACATCAAGGTCACATTGGCCTCGATAGAATCTGTTCATCCATGAGCGATCCCCACATAGCCCAGCCCACCCCTTCCACGCCCGGCAACGAGCCTGTACTGGAGCGCGCGCTGGTGGTGGCCGAGCCGCCCGTCGCCGTGCCCGAGGCCTGGCTGGTGCCGCGCAAGTGGGCCATTCTGGTGGTCGCGCTGGCCGCCGGTGGCCTGCTGGCCAGCGGCCTGCTGTGGCAAAAGCTCGGCAATATCCAGGAAGAGCTGGCCCGCCGCAGCATCGATTCCGGTGCACAAGCGATCGAAGCGCGCACGCTGGCCCGCCAGGCCCAGGAGGCCACGCGCGAACTCTCCGGCCGCCTGGCCATCCAGGAAACCCGCATCAGCGAAGTCAGCCTGCAGCGCAGCCAGCTGGAAGAACTCATGCAAAGCCTGTCGCGTTCGCGCGATGAAAACCTGGTGGTCGACGTTGAATCCGCGCTGCGCCTGGCGCAGCAGCAGGCCCAGCTCACCGGCAGCGCAGAACCGCTGTTGGCCGCGCTCAAGTCGGCCGACCAGCGCCTGCAGCGCGCCGCCCAGCCGCGCCTGAATCCCTTGCAACGCGCCATCGCCCGCGACATGGACCGCATCAAGGCCGCGACGTTGACCGACGTGCCGGTGCTGATGCTCAAGCTCGACGAGCTGGCCCGCATGGCCGACGACCTGCCGGTGGCCAACGCCATGGTGGCCACCGGTTCCCAGCGCGCTGCGCCGGCCGCAGCGGCGCCCGCACCCGCCGCGCGTGCCAGCGCACCGGCGGCCGACAAGTCTTCCACGGGCATGTTCGACAAACTTTCATTCAGCGCCTGGTCGCAGCGCACGCTGGACAACCTGCGCGAAGAGGCGAACAAGCTGCTGCGCGTGAGCCGTATCGAGCAGCCCGAGGCGGCGCTGCTGTCACCCGAGCAGTCCTTCTTCCTGCGCGAAAACCTCAAGCTGCGCCTGCTCAATGCGCGCCTGGCCCTGCTGTCGCGCCAGACCGATTCGGTGCGCGCCGACCTCGCCAGCGCCAGCACCTGGCTGGGCAAGTACTTCGATGCCTCCTCGCGCAAGACCCAGGCCGCGGCCCAGTTGCTGGCCCAGGTGCAGGGCCAGCTCAAGACCAGTGAGCTGCCGCGCCTTGATGAAACCATGGCCGCACTGGCCACGGCGGCCGCAGGCCGCTGATATTTCGTAAAGGCAGACACACGCATGCGCGCCGCCCTCTGGCTACTGGCCCTTTTTGGCGTGGCGGTTGCCGTGGCGCTGTTCGCGGGCAACAACCAGGCGGTGGTGACCATTTTCTGGCCGCCGCACCGGGTCGACATCTCCTTCAACCTGATGGTGATGCTGCTGGCCGCCCTGTTCTTTGTGCTCTACCTGGCCTTGCGCGCGGTGTCGGCGGTGTTCTCGCTGCCGGCCGAGGCCCGGCGCTGGCGCGCCCAGCAGAAAGAGCGCGCCATGTACGGCGCGCTCATGGATGCGCTGGCCCACCTGCTGGCCGGGCGCTACCTGCGCTCGACCAAGTCGGCGCAAAACGCGTTGGCGCAGGAAAAAAGCCTGCGCCCGCTGGCCGACGACTATACCCACGTGACCGGCCACAGCTCCAGCCGCGGCAACCAGTTGCGCTCACTGGCCCATCTGCTGGTGGCCGAGGCCGCGCAATCGCTGCAGAACAAGGGCCTGCGCGACCAGCACCTGCATCAGGCGCTGAAGAGCTCGGCGCCGCGCCACGCGCAGGAGGTGCGCGAGGGCGTGCAGTTCCGCGCGGCGCGCTGGGCGCTGGACGACCGCGACGCCGGTGCCGCGCTTGACTGGCTGGCCCAACTGCCGCAGGGCGCATCGCGCCGCACGCTCGCGCTGCGCATGAAGCTGCGTGCTTCGCGACAGGCGCGGCAGACCTCGCAGGCGCTGGAAACCGCGCGCCTGCTGGCCAAGCACCGCGCGTTTTCCCAAGCGGCGGCGCAAAGCATTGTTCGCGGTCTGGCGCTGGAGCTGCTCAACGACGCGCACGACCCGGCGCAACTGCAGCAGGCCTGGTTTTCACTCGATGAAAGCGAGCGCGCCATGCCCGAGCTGGTGGTGCACGCCGCCTCGCGACTGATGGCGCTGCACGGTGACCCGGAAATGGCGCGCACCTGGCTGCTGCAGGTCTGGGACACCATGATGCAGCCGCGCTCGGAAATCGGCGAGAACCTGCGCATCAAGCTGATCACGGTGCTTGAAGCCGGCCTGGATTCGCTGGATGCGACCTGGCTGGCGCGCATCGAGGCAGCGCAGCTGAGCCGCCCGCGCGACGCCAACCTGCAGTACCTGGCGGGCATGGCCTGCCTGAACCGCCAGCTCTGGGGCAAGGCCCGCCAGTTGCTGACCCAGGCCGCACCGGCCCTGCAGGACGTGACGCTGCACCGCAATGCCTGGCGTGCGCTGGCCCTGCTGGCCGAGCAGCGCGAGGACGAAGCCGCCGCCGCGCAGGCCTACAAGCGCGCCGCGCAGATATAAAAAAACCTGCCCAGGTCATGGGCAGGTTCCGGGGTTTCAACGCTTGAACGGTTAAGGTTTGATCACCTGGGGCGCCTTGGCTGCCTTGGCACGCTGCATATACCCCTGGTAAGCCGGCAAGGCGATGGCGGCGATGATGCCGATGACCATGATGAGGGGAAACATCAGGGCGCCAACCTTGACCATTGTGGAGTTGGGTGGCGGCGGTGCGCCGAAGCGGTTGCCGCCCCGGGTCCCGGGGTTGAAGATCCAGACCAGTCCCACCAGAGGGATGAAGGCCAGGATGGCCGTCCAGCCGGTCCATCCCATGTCGTGGCTGCGCTGTATGGTCAGCAGGATGAGGAACAGGAAGTAGGGGATCACGGCCAGGAAACCAATCACGCCGCCCACTGCGGCCCCGGCGCCGGTAAGGCCCGCTACCACACTGAGCCCGAAGACGCCGGCGAGCAAAAGCAGGTAGCCCACAAAAGTGCGGGCCAGGTAGCGCAGGCGCCCGACGCGTCCCTTGGCGGAGAACCATTTGACGGGTTGTGTGCCTGTTTCGTCTTCATAGACATCGGCGACAGCCGCACGTGGCGCGGCATAAGGATTCACTGCTTCTGACATCTCATCCCTCCTGTTATTGAGACCCGAAGGATAACCGTTGCCGGGGTCTTGCGGAACCCTTGGAAACGCGGCCCCGTTGAGACCGTGAACAGGTTCTTACAACAAGCCGGCGCGCTTGACCGCGTGGTAGCGGTTGACCAGCGAGACAGCCAGCTGCGCCGGCTCCACATCCATCGAGAGCGGGTCCTGGCCGACCACGCGGGCAAAGGCGTCGCGCCGCGACTGCGCGAACAGGTGCGCGGCGGCCACATCCACCGCATCCGCCGGGGTGGACAGCGCCTGGCCTGCGATGCGGCCCAGCACGCGTTCGCGCAGGCTGGCGACCAGCACCAGGTGCTGGCGGCGCAGCAGCTTGATCGCCGGGCGCAGCTCGGCGGCGTCTTCGTCGCGGAAGTTGGTCAGCACGATCACCAGCGCGCGCCGGCGCTGCACGCGCAGCAGTTCCTGGGCGGCCAGCAGGTAGTCCGAATGCATGGCGCCGGGCTGGATGTCGTGCAGGCGGTTCATCAGGGCGTTGAGCGTGGCGGCGCCCTTGCGCGGCGCGAAATCGCGGCGCTGCCCCGGCGGGACGCCGAAGGTCATCGCGCCGACCTCGTCGCCCTCCTTGAGCGCGACATAGCTCAGCAGCATCAGCGCGTTGAGGGCCTCGTCGAAATGGCTGCTGCCCTGGCTGTCCTGTTCGGGCCCGCCTTCATCGGCGCGCATGCGGCGGCCGCAGTCGAGCAGGAAGAACACGCACTGGTCGCGGTCGTCCTGGAATTCACGCACGATGGGCCGCTGGTGGCGCAGCGTGGCCTTCCAGTCGATGTGGCGCAGCGAATCGCCCGTTTTGTAATCGGCCAGCTGTCGGAAATCGGTGCCCAGTCCCCGCTGCACATAGGTCTTGATGCCGATCTGGGCCAGCCGCCGGTCGCCGGAAAGCCAGGCGTAGCGCGCCAGCGCGGCGAAGTTGGGGTACACGCGCAGCTTGCCGGGCTGCCCCAGCGGCTGTTGCACTTCGAAGCAGCCGCCGCGGCTGCGCCAGCGCAACTGGGTCGTGCCGAAGAGGGCCACGCCGCGCTCACGCGCGGTCACCATGTAGCGCAGCTCCGCGCGCGAAGCCGGCGGCAGGGTCAGGGTTTGTGGCAAGCCTTCAAAAGCAAAGCGCGGGTCGACCTCGTCGAACACGGTCACGGCCCAGGCCAGCGGGCCTTCATTGACCAGCACCAGCGTGAGCACGGTGGGCACGCCCAGCGAAAAGGCGCCGGGCAGGCTTCGCTCCATACGCAGCGGTGCCTGGCGCCACAGGCGCAGGCTGCGCCGGAGGTCAAATAGCGCCCACGCCAGCGCCGGCAGCAGCACAGCTCCCGCCAGCATGGCCACGGTGTCTACCGGCAGCCCCGCGAGCAGGGCCAGGCAGGCGGCCAGGGCCACGCCGGCCAATGCCTTGACCGTGCCTGCCGTAGGAATGACCAGCCAGCGCATCCAGGCCGGTCTCAGAGGCGGGGTGCCTGCACGCTGCCTTGCGCGCTGCGCAGCAGGTCATCCACACTCAGGCCTTCGAGCTGCGCGTCGGGCGAAATCATCACGCGGTGGCGCAGGGCCGGCAAAGTCTGGCGCGCCACGTCGTCGGGGGTGATGAAGTCGCGCCCGTCCATGAGCGCGCCGGCGCGCGCGGCGCGCACCAGCGCCATGGTGCCGCGCGGCCCGGCGCCGGACGAAAGGCCGGGCCAGTCGCGCGTGGCGCGGGCGATACGAACCGCGTAGTCGACCACCTGCTCATGCGCCTGCACCAGGCTGGCCAGGCGCTGCAGTTCCAGCACATGCACGTCGTCCAGGCAGGGCCTGACCGCGTCCAGCGGCAACTGGTTGCCGGCACGCTGGCCGGTGGTGAGCTGCACCACGGCTTTTTCCTCAGCATGGCTGGGGAAGGCGATATTGATCTTGAGCAGGAAGCGGTCCAGCTGCGCCTCGGGCAAGGGGTAGGTGCCTTCGGTGTCTATCGGGTTTTGCGTGGCCATCACCATGAAGGGGCGCGGCAGAGGCATCGCCCTGCCTTCCAGCGTGACCTGGTATTCCTGCATCACCTCGAGCAGGGCGCTCTGGGTCTTGGCCGGTGCGCGGTTGATTTCATCGGCCAGCAGCAAATGCGTGAAGACCGGCCCCTGGTGCACGCGCAGCGTGCCTATGCCGGATTCGCCGCGTGTCGACGGGTCCAGCACCGAGTGGCCGGTGATGTCCGAGGGCATCAGGTCGGGCGTGAACTGCACGCGCGCATAGCGCAGGCTCATGGCCTGGGCCAGCGCCCGCGCCAGCAGCGTTTTGCCGAGCCCGGGCACACCCTCGATCAGCACGTGGCCGGACGCGACCAGCGCCACCAGGGTCTGGTCGACGGCTTCCTTCTGGCCGACCACGGCCTTGCCGACTTCGTGGCGCAGGGTCTGCAGCCATTCGGCCGCGCGTATCAGTTCGTCGTTGGGAATTGATGACATGGTGGTTTCTCGGGTTCAGGGTAAGGATGGCAAGGAGAGGATCAGGCGGCGGAGGAAACGGGTGTGTTGACGGGTTCGCGCGCATCGAGCCGCCGGCGCGCGGTTTCCAGCAACTCGAGGTCGGCGGCCAGCACGCCGCGGTTGCGCGACCTGTCGGCTTGCGCGCGTTCGAGCGCGAGCGTATCCAGGCCGGTGGCGCGCGCGATCTCCTGGGTGCGCTGCGCGGGGGCCAGGTGCGAAAACCGTGGGACCTGCCGCGCAGCCGACGCATGCAGCGCGCGAAGCTGGGCCGCGTGCAGGGCTTTCGGCCCGTGCATGTGCAGGAAGCGCGCGGTGCCGCGGACCTGCTCGGCCATGGAGCGCCGGTGCGAGGGGGCGGATGGCGCCAGCGGTCCGAAGCGAACGCCGGCGCGCCACAGGGCCAGGGCCAGCGCCAGCAGGCCCAGCAGCAATGCCGCCCAGGCCTGGTGCCAGAGCCAGGACGCGAAGGGTTCCCGGGCCTCTTCGGCCACAAGCCAGAACTCGGCGCCGGCGCGTGCCTGCAGCGCCGCGGCCACCACCTGGGCGTTGTCCGCGCGCAGCAGGTTGTGGTTGCTCAGCATGCCCCAGCCGCCGAGCACGGTGACCGTGCCCCGGCCGACCTGCATGCGCACGGCCTCGGTGCCGGCCGTGCCGCGCAGCGACCACAGGGGCGCGGCCTGCCGGTCCGCCGGCAGGTATTGCGGACTGAAGTAGGCGCCGCAGACGCGGTAGGCCCGGCTGTCGCCGTAGCTGGACACGACTTCAGCGGGTTCCTCCAGCGAGCGGCAGTCGGCCTCCTTGGCGCCCTTGGTGAAGGGCCGTGTTGGCGTGACCGTCTGCGCCCTGATGGCGCTTTCCTCGGTGACGGGCAGCCAGTCCTCGAAAGCCTTGTGCCGCGCCAGAAAGCCGGGGATGACCAGGTGCCCGCCCTGCATCACCCAGGCGCGCAGGCGCTGCGCGCGCTCGGGGAACAGGTCCCAGTTGCGCGACACCAGCACCAGCCGCGCCTGCGGCGGTGGCATAGCGTCCAGGCTTTTGTGCCGCACGACCCGCGAGCCCAGGGCGGCCAGCAGTTTTTCGGTCGCGTAAAGCGGATTGGTGAGGGCCTCGCCCTTGGCCGGTGTGGGGACGTCGACGTCGACCCACTCGGTGGCCGATACCAGCCAGGCGCCGCCCGCCAGCAGCAGCACGCCCAGCAGGATGAGGATGAGCCGGTCCTTCACGGTGCCACCTTGGCCGGTCCGGACTGCGGCGCGCCCAGACGCGCGTCAAATTCGGCGCACAGCGCCAGCACACCGGCCGTGGGGGGCAGGCGCCCGCCGTAGGCCGCCAGCTGCCAGGCGGAGACCAGCCGGGTAAAAAATTCGAGCGACAGGGGCGCCAGCCGGCCTTCGCTGAGCACCACGCATTCGCCTTCCGTGCTGGCATTGCGGATGGGCACCGCGTGCAGGTGCACCAGGCGCGAGAGCGCGCCGCGGTAGAGCAGCGACAGCGCGGGCCGCCGCTGCCCGCGCTGCCACAGCGAGGCAACCTCGGAGCCCACGTCGTCGGGCAGGCTTTCGGGACGGATGTCGAGGCTGCCGATGTGGCTGGGTAGCGGCGCCATGCGGTGCCGGCCGCCGCCGGCGCGCACCTGCGCCCAGCGCCGTATGCGGATCACCAGCCAGGCCAGGGCCAGCGCGCCCAGCGCCCACACCAGCAGGCGCGCGGCTTCGGACACCTTGGTCACAAAGTCCTTGAGCCAGGCGAAACCGTCGCGGTCCTTCTTTTTGTCCTCCGGTTTTTCATCCTGGTTTTTCAGGCGCAAGGTTTTTTCGCTTTTTGTGCCGGGCAGGTTGGGGTCGGTGCGAACCCGTGCGACGGCCGACTGCACCTGCTCGCGCGTGAGCGGCATACCCGTTGCCGCGGGCGGGGTGTCGGCCCAGGCCGGTGCGCATGCAGTGCAGGCCGCGCAAGTCGCAACCGCCAGGCAAGCCGCAGCTTGCCGCCAGGTAAGGCGTGCCATGGTCGTCCTCATGCCCCGGCCTTTGCCGCTGCGGGCGTGAAGGCGCGGCGGAAGTCCTGTTCGATGTCCCAGGCTTCAAGTTCGACGCGGCGGTTCAGGTACATCGCGAAGCCGGCCGCCACAAAAAAAGGTTCGACCACAGCGACAGCGAAGGCATACACCAGCGCAAGGCACAGGCTTTGCATCGTGGATTCGGTGGCGATCAGCCAGCGCCAGAGTTCCGAGAGGCTGCCCTCGGGGGCGAACCAGAAAAGGATCGAGAGCAGGGCGAACTCCAGCGCGATCTCGACATTGGAAAAGATCAGCTGCATGCCGGTGGCCGCACCGCGACGGCCGCGCAGCAACTGTTCGCGCCGCTTGCGCCTGGCGCTGCCGCGCTGGCCCTCGAGCTGGTCTACGGCCTGCGTATACGAGCGCCAGGGCGACAGCCGCCGCCACAGCAGCGTGCGCAGCAATTGCCCGCCCCACACCTGGGCGCGGTGCTCCCAGAGATCCTTCCAGCGTGTGGACTGGCCGAAAACGGCGCGCGAGAGTATGAACAGCAGGCTGCGGTCAAACCAGGGCTTGAGGCAGAAGATCAGCAGGCCGGGCAGCCAGTAGGCGAACTCGATGGTGCACAGCACCAGCACGATCACCACCACATACATGGGCAGGAAAGTCCGCCAGATGGAGCCGGCATGATGGCGCACCAATGCGACGCCCAGGTCGGCGGCCTCGGCCATGGGCCGCGGCCGCAGCGCGACGGCCAGCGCATCAACCTGCATGGCGCTGCCCCTCGTTCAGAGGCGCATCGACGCGCGGCCGGCCCTGCCAGCCCAGGTAGGCCAGCACCAGGGCCCAACAGGCCGCGCCCGCGCCGTATTTCACGGCGGGGGTGACCCAGCGCGCCGAAGACCAGAAGGCCTCGACGGCTGCGGCGATCAGCAGCAGGCCGATGACGCCATAGACCACCACGATGGCATGGCGGGCCGCCAGACGCAGCGCCTCCAGCCGTGTGTGCCGGCCCGGCGCGATGAGCGCGTAACCCAGGCGCAGGCCCGCCGCGCCCGCCAGCACGATGGCTGTGAGCTCGAAAGCGCCGTGGGTGATGACGAAAGAGCAGAAATTCTGCGCATGGCCGGAGGCGATCAGGTAGCCGCCCACGGCCCCTATCTGCACGCCGTTGAACAGCAGCACGCCAGCGCTGCCGATGCCGCCAAAGATGCCGGCCGCGAAGCAGCGAAAGCCGATGCCGATGTTGTGCATGACGTAGTAGCCGAACATCTGCCAGTCGCCGCTGGCGTCGCGGTTGCGCCCGAAGGCCTTGGCGCTGTCGCTGTACATGCTGTCGAACTGCTGCACCTGCGCCGCGTCCATCAGGTGCAGGATGAAGCCCGGGTCGCGGTAGGTGGCAAGGCCTGCTGCCAATAGGGGCACCACGAATAACAGGGCCGCCACCAGCAGATAGGTACGGTGCGCGCGCACGGCCTGGGGGAAGTCGACCAGCACCAGAAGGCCCAGGCGCGCCAGTCCGTAGTCGTGGCGCCGGTAGATCAGCCGGTGGGCGCTTTGCGTCAGGGCTTCCAGCCGCTGTGTCAGGTGGATGGGGTAGGCGCGGGCCTGTGCCAGCGCCAGGTGTTCACAGACGCGGCGATAGAGCGTGGCCAGTTGTGCCCCGTCGAATTTGCGTTCGGTCTCGGCCACGCCTATGACCTTTTCGAGCTCGGCCCACAGCGGTGCGTAGGCGGCTTCAAACTGCAGGGGCGTCATGGACGCGCTTCTCCTTCGCGCCGTCCCATCAGCCATTGCGCCACGCCCAGCAGGCGCTGCGTGGCCGTGCCGCCCGGCGTGCCCGCAGCCAGCACCGGCTCGGCCAGGGTGGCGAGTTCGCCCAGGCGCTCGGGCGTCAGCCGTGTGGCGCGGCCGGCCCAGGCGAGCACCGAAGCCTGCTCGGCGGCAGACAGGGGCCGCGCGGGCGCCAGCGGGGCTGCCAACGGGACTTCGCCGTGCAGCTTGACCGCATCGGTGAAGACCACCAGCGTGCCGGCCGCCAGATCGCCCAGGCGCTTGCTGTCGCGGCGCCAGAGCATGGACACCAATCCGGCGCCGAACAGTGCGGGCATGAAATCGGCGGCGCGCAGCAGGTTGCGCGTGAGCGACGCGGCGGGCGTAACCGGCAGGCCCGAATCCATCACCACGCGCAAGCCCATGGCACGCTTGCCGGGCGTGGCGGCCGCGCGGGTCAGCTCGAACACCACGGGATAAAACCATTCGAGGCCGAAATACACCAGCAGCAGCACGGCCGCCCCGGCCTTGCCCATCACACCGACCGTTATGGCCACGGCGATGAACATGCAGGTGCGTATGGCCAGGTCGATCAAATAGGCCAGCCCACGCGCGACGATGCCGGCGGGCCGCAGGGACAGGGTGATGCCCTCCGGCGTTTCGGCCGTGTAGATCGTGTCAAGGCGCGCGGCTGTCACAGGGCTTGGGCTCAGGCCTTGACGACGATGGTGTCGGCGATCTCGTCGTGCAGGCAGCGGCGCGACTTGCGGAAGATCATCAGGCAGTCGATCAAAGAGTAGATCCAGATCACGACCGTTATGAAAGCGGCCACGAAACCCACGCCATACCGCAAGGCCAGGCGCTTGATGGAAACGGCTTCGCCCGAAGGCCGGATGATGCGTATCTTGAGCAGTAGCTTGCCGATTGTCTGGCCCCGCGTTGCGAGCAGGTAGCCGTTGAGCAACAGGAAGGTCAGGGTGCCGACGGCCATGCCCATCGCGTCGGCCCCTGACCATAGGCCTTCTTTCGGTACGGCCCAGGGGTTGTAGGGTGTCAGCACCGACACCAGCCAGAGCACCAGGCCCTGGAACACCGTGTCGAGGATGATGGCGCCGAGGCGCTCCATGCGGCCGGCCAGCTTTGGGCCCTGAGCCGGTTCGGTGACATCTTCCACATTGGCCTGCGGCGGTGCGTAGCGCGCATCGTGCGTTGGCTGGTCCATGGCTGCTCCCCCTTGGCGGTTTTGTTGGACTGATTCTAGGGCTTGTTCCGAGGCATAAAAAAAGCCCGCATCGGCGGGCCTTTTCAGGGGGGTGGCCGCTGACGCGGCTGGGTGCTTACCGGCCTGCCGATTGCTCGAAAGGCAGGGTCATGGTACCCAGGTCGCGCCGGGTTTCGACCAGCACCAGCGGGCCTTCGTCGGCCACAACCAGCGGCGGGCGCTCGCGCGGCACGTGCACCGGCTTGACCTCGGCGGCGATGGCGGCTTGGGCCTCGGCGATCTTGGTCGCGTCGGAATTCACCCACTGCAGTCCCGAGGACTGTGCCACCTGTACCAGCTCGTCCAGCGGCAGGGCATAGGACTGGACCTTGGGCAGCGTGATGGCCGCGGGCGCCGGTGCGGCGGCTTGCACCGGTGCGGGTGCGGCAACGCTGACTGGCGCTGTGTAGGCGGGGGTTGGTGCTGGTGCTGCGGGCACGAATGGCGCCGCAGGCGTCACGGCTGCTGCGGGTGCGGCATAGTCGGCAGCTGCCGGCGCGCGCTCTTCGGGAGCTTGCGGCTGCTGGCGCGGCTCGGCAAAACCGGCCTGGGCAGCATCCGCGCCGGCCTCAGCTGCCGGCTGTTGTTCACCGCGTTCGCCGTTCTCATTGCGTTCGCGGCGGTCACGGCCGTAGCGGTCACGGCTGCGGCGTTCGCGCGGCTGGCGTTGTTCGTCGCCTTGGCCGTTTTGGCCGTTCTGTGCGGGCGCGATCACATTGCCGGCTTCGTCGAGCACGGGTGCGGCAGCGGGAGCCTCGGCGTTGACGCCTGGTGCGCCTTCCACGCCTTCGGTGCGGTCGCCGCCGCGGCGGTCGTTGCGGCGGCCGTTGCGGTCGCCGCGTTCACGGCGGCCTTCACCGCGCTCGCCACGATCCCCGCGTGCTTCGCGGTTGCCCTGGCGTTCGCCGTCCTGCGGTGCGCGGTCCTGGCGGGGCTCAGCGGCTTCGCCGCCCATGGCGGCGGCCATCGCGGCCTGGTTGGCCAGTGCGAGGTCCTGTTCGACGGCATCGCGCTGGATGCGTTCACCGCGGTCTGCGCGTTCGCCATTGCGTTCACCGCCACGCTCTCCGCGCTCGCGGCGGTTGCGGCCGCCTTCGCGGCCTTCACGGTTGGGGGTCTCGCCGCGTGCCTGGTCGCTTGCGCCTTCGGCACGGGCTTCGCCGGCCTGGCGTTCCTGGCGGCCTTCGGCGTTGCGTTCACGGCGTTCACTGCCGCGGCCTTCACCACGTTCTGGACGGCCCTCGGGGCGTGCTTCACGGCCTTCGCGGTTGTCGCCGCGGCCTTCCGCACCGCGGCCCTCCCCGCGTGCTTCGCTGCGGCCGCGGCCACCGCGCCGGCCGTCACGGCCACCGCGTTCGCCACCGCGTTCCGAGCGCTCGCCGCGGCTTTCACCGCCACGGCCTTCACGCCGGCCTTCGCCGCGTTCGTCTTTTTTCACTTCCTTGGCGGCAGGGGCGGGAGTTGGGGCTTCGGCGCCGCCGAACAGGCTCTTGATCCAGCCGAAGAAACCTTTTTCCGCCGGTGCCGCAGCCGGCGCCGCGGGGCGTGCAGCCTTGGGGGCTGGCTGCGGAGCGGCTTCGGGCTTGGCCGGGGCCACGGGGGCGGGAGCATCGGGCAGCACGCCTTTGATGACGGGCTCCTGCTTGTTGTGCTTTTCCTGGCTGCGGCGCGTGACGGTGGTCGGGTCTTCGACTTCCTCGGCCATTTTGTAGCTGGCGGCGATGTTGTCCAGGCGCGGATCGTCGTGCTTCAGGCGTTCCAGGCGGTAGTTGGGGGTTTCCAGCGTCTTGTTGGGCACCAGCAGCACGTTGATGCGCTGCTTGACTTCGATCTTGGCGATCTCGGAGCGCTTTTCGTTGAGCAGGAAGGAGGCCACGTCGACCGGCACCTGGCACAGCACCGAGGCCGTGCTGTCCTTGAGGGATTCTTCCTGGATGACGCGCAGGATCTGCAGCGCCGAGCTTTCGGTGTCGCGGATGTGGCCGGAGCCGCCGCAGCGCGGGCAGGGAATCGAAGCGCCTTCGGAGAGGGCCGGGCGCAGGCGCTGGCGGCTCATTTCCATGAGGCCAAACTTGCTGATGGTGCCGAACTGCACGCGGGCGCGGTCCTGGCGCAGCGCATCGCGCAGGCGGTTTTCCACATCGCGGCGGTTGCGCGACTCTTCCATGTCGATGAA
>Ga0102589_1002736_pt1 | contig 19562 bp, 17 predicted proteins | sample AraplaMF_Col_mLB_FD_76858 | JGI IMG/M metagenome (GOLD analysis project Ga0102589, IMG submission 76858) | Arabidopsis root microbial communities from the University of North Carolina, USA - plate scrape MF_Col_mLB | ecosystem: Host-associated > Plants > Roots > Endosphere | place: USA... | reverse complement strand
AACAGAGTCGCGAAGGCGCTGAACTATCGGCCTCGGGCGGTTCTCGACTTCGCCACTCCCGCCGAAGCCATGGCCGAAGAGATCAATAAATTACGAACTGGTGTTGCATCTCAGACTTGAAACCGCCTTGTCAAAATGATTCCGATAGCTCGGTGGTGAATACATACGGGCAGCAGCACGAGGTCGCGGAGGCCCGCTAGAATTTCCTTCACTAGTACGTCAAGCGCTCAAAAAACTATGCCGACTGGTCTGCCAGATAGCACAATCTCAAAAGAATCGGCCACAGCTGTTGACCACACATCGGTCGAAGCGGCGATGGACATCTATGACAAGCTGGGCACCGACGGATTCAAGACTGAGTATCCCCAGTTTAACGAACCCCGGGATTACTGGGTGCGGCCGTCTCGACCCAGAGAACACACGCGGTACCCTAGCAAGCCTATAGCTGCGATTGCGCTGGGTGTGCATACACTCGGCGGTGGCTGGTCGAGGCGCGACTCGGCAGCCGCGTTGCTGCACAATGCCGGCTATATCATCGTTGATAGCGACAATGTTCCCGAGCCTGTACCCGTTGACGATTATCCGCATTTAATTTCCGGCGCAACGCGCATCCGGGCTTGCGCCCTGACCAATTACATCGCGCCGGCCCGAGACCGCGGGGATGCAAGCGTCGAGATCGTTGCAGGCAAGCTTCACAACGAGATCGGCCTCTCACGGAACTGGGCCAATGTTTGTCAGGCCCTGCGAGGTTTCAAATTCCGCGAATATGCATCGGTCTCGGTGCCAGACGAGAGTGGGCCACAGCACAGTACTACCACCACCTTCACCTACCATCTCCAGCCCCGATCAATTCCCATGGCCAAGCCTGCACCGACAACGACCAATCTTATCCTGTACGGTCCGCCGGGCACGGGAAAAACATATGAAACTGCCGCTGAGGCCGTCCGCCTATGTCTTGGCGAGACCGAAGCCGCCTCCTTGCTTGCCGACAATCGCCGCGATGATCTGATGGGGGCCTACCAAAAGCTCGCCGAGGCTGGCCGCATCGAATTCATTACCTTCCACCAATCCTACGCCTATGAGGACTTTGTGGAAGGGCTACGGCCCACGACAGATGCTGCCGATGAGACGTTGGAGCAATCAGAGGATGTTAGCCCTGTACCGGTGTCCGGTGGATTCCGGCTGCGTAGCAAGGATGGCATCTTCAAGCGCATCTGTGAGCGCGCGCGCCTGGATCGCGGCGACGAGCAGAACGTGAGGGGTCTGGATCGAAGCCGGTCGATCTTCAAGATGGCGCTGGGCCGAAAGTGGGCCGAGGAGAACCGCATCGCCGACGGCTTGAACAATAATCTCATACACCTCGGATGGGGTGGGGATATCGACTGGTCGGATGAGCGGTTTGACGACTTTGAGGAAATCCGACGGGAATGGAAAGATAAGAAGGACCCCGAAGCTTCCGGCAAAGACGCCAACATCGAGATGATTTACTCGTTTAGATCGGCCATGCAGATCGGCGACTATGTAGTGCTGTCGGACGGTCGTGATGGTTTTCGCGCTTTCGGAAAGATCGCCGGCGAGTACTATTACGATGCATCGGCTCCATATCATCCGCATCGCCGCAAGGTGGAATGGGTCTGGCAGAGTCCCGAGGGCGCCGACCGCAGCACCTTCTACAGGAATGGCTTCAGGCGCCATTCCGTATATCGGCTGAATCCCAAGATCGTCGACTGGGATGCCTTGGAGGCCATTGTTCTGGGCGAAGACGCATTGCTCCAGACCGCTGCAGCCCGGCCCTATGTCCTGGTGATCGATGAGATCAATCGTGCGAATATCTCCAAGGTCTTCGGCGAACTCATCACGCTGCTGGAGCCGGACAAGCGGCTGGGTCAACCCAACGAACTCAAGGTCAAACTGCCCTATTCCGATGGGGCGCCATTCGGAGTTCCGCCCAATCTTCACATCATCGGCACGATGAACACGGCCGACCGCTCCATTGCCCTGCTCGATACCGCCCTCCGCCGCCGGTTCGATTTTCGCGAACTGATGCCAAAACCATCGCTATTGAAGCCCGTCGACGGCATCGACCTTGCCGTCGTGCTTGCAACAATTAATGCCCGTATCGAGTATCTGTTCGACCGGGAGCATCAGATCGGGCATGCCTATTTCATCCAATGCAAATCTCGTGCGGCCGTAGAGGACGTCATGCGACACAAGGTGATCCCGTTGCTAGCGGAATATTTCTATGAGGATTGGAGCAAAGTCGCTGCCGTACTTGGTGACCTGGACGATATGGAAGATGATCGTCAGGGTGGGTTTATCGATCGCAAAAAATTGACTCCGCCCAAAGGGATGGGGGGGGACACCGATGCGGCAGTACGATTCCGCTGGAGCGTCAGGGAAACGTTCGACTTCTCAGGCCTCTTGCCGGGATGATTCGTCGAACCATCCTCGAATGGGAAAGGATCCCCTACGGAGAGGATCCTCAGGAGCTCAAGAGCATTCCGAGTCGGATTGCCGATCGCATCGCCGCGGTGGCTGCCGCCTCGCCCCTGGCCGGCCGTGGAGGCGGCGGCGTGATCGAGCATGGGCGACACGCGCTGCGCGCCCGCGGGGTGGTCGGCGTGATCGCGGCGGACAACTGCGCGCTGGAGATCCTTCCGAAGATCGATTTTCCCGGTGAACTCGCGGAAAACACCGGCAACATCCGGCGTAGGTTGGTGCATATGCTTGCCGTAGCGCTCGATGTCAACATCGATGTGGGCCAAGTAACGGCGCTCGACTTTCAGCGAGAGACATTGCTCGAGATTCTGATCCGGGTCTTCTCCGAAAAACTGGTCAACGCTGTCCGGCAAGGAATGCCGCGTCGATATGCCGCGCAGGAGGACGATCTGGCCGCCTTACGGGGGCGGCTGGATGTCACAAGGCAATTCACCACGCTGGCAGCCAATCCATCCTGGCTGGCGTGCCGCTTCGATGCGTTGTCTCCTGATATCGCACTCAACCGGATCATGAAGGCAGCCGTCACACGGCTGATCTGCATCGCCAGGTCTGCCGACAATCAGCGCCGCCTTCGCGAACTGGCCTTTGTCTATGCCGACATCGCGCACGTACCCGCTCCGGCACTGCGCTGGGGTGATGTAGTCCTGGACCGCACGAATGCCCGTTGGCGCGAGCTCCTGAGCCTGGCCAAACTGCTGCTGGGCGAGCGATTCCAGACGACATCCGCAGGAGGCAGCAACGGCTTCTCGCTGCTGTTCGAAATGAACGTCTTGTTCGAGGAGTATGTCGTCCGCATGATCCGGCGGGCCCTCTCCGGCACGGACTTGCATGTCGTCAGTCAGGGCGGAAGGTTGTTCTGCCTGCAAACCGAGAGCGGCGGCCTTTTCCAGACCAGGCCAGACATCCTGGTCAAGCAGGGCCGGAAGGTCATTCAGGTCATCGACACCAAATGGAAGCGCATCGCCTCACGCATTGACGACACGAAACAGGGCGTTTCGCAAGCCGATGTCTATCAGATGATGGCTTATGGTCGGTTATACGACTGCCCTCAATTGATGCTGCTATATCCGCACCATGCTGGGCTACTTAGCGAGGAGGGATTGCAGGCATCTCACCGTGTCAACAGCTCCGACCATCGGCTGGATACCGCCACCCTTGATGTGGCCACGGCTGACGGTATTGCGGAGCGGTTACGCTGCCTTGCTGGTCGATGCAGCAACAAGCGCTCTGATGCTTAACGCTTGCCAATCAGGATTGGGCTCCTACCGGCATTTTGCGTTGTCGTGCTCCGCATTGCAATTTTCGCGCGCACGATTTGATTAGGCGATGAGCGGTGGCGGGGGGCGTTTTCGTTACTATGTTTCGTTTCGGATTTTGGTAAAGAAGTACTTCCTTCTGGTCTAATTTTTGATATCGGTAGAATATATGAGTTCAGAAATTGATGATCGATCATCCGTCGTCGGAACAGATTGCGGGCGAGATTAATAGCGTGTTCGTACAGGAAGAAAGTAAGTAAGAGAAAACCGCAACCTCGAGGTGAGGCGGATGGCTTTGAGGCGAGCTTTGTACTCCATATGGCTCATATGCAGGATAGGGCGATGGGCAGATTGGCAAACCTGTCCCTCAAGGCGATCCCAATCAGATTTACCCAGAGTTGTTGCTATTTCCGCAAAGGAACGTGTTCGAATACTTAAAATTTGACTTTCCGTGAGCGGGGGGCTAATAATATTCTCATCGTCGAGAATAAAAATATCATGGCTACAGGAAAAAAAGGTAATAAGGCAGCAAAGTCGATTACCCTTGCCAAGAAGGCTGTAAAACAGCCACCCGGGAACGGTCCAGAGATTCAAGGTATCGAGCTGATCTTCGGTTTGGTTGGGCCAACCGGCGTTGATTTAACGATGATATGCGATGAGTTAAAGGTTCAACTCAAGGCGATGCAGTATGAACCGATTGTTATCTCGTTGAGTGAGCTAATACCGGTTTTCTTGAATTCCTCATCGAACTCGGAAAATGAATATGGTCGCATCAAAAATTTGATGCGGCTAGGCACGGATCTCAGAGAAAAAACCAATCAGCCAGATATTGTCGGTCGCCTGGGGATTGCAAAGCTGCGTTCGATTCGAGAAGAGCGCTCCGGCGACGAAAAAAAGCCGATTCCGAGGACGGCATACATTATAAGATCGTTTAAGCGTCCGGAGGAGGTTCGGCTATTCCGCGATACCTATGGAAAGGCATTTACGCTCATTTCTGTATATTCACCGCGGCCTGCTCGAATAAAGCATATGGCGAAGAAATTCGCCGCTATTAAGATGCCAGGGAAGAGTGCGGAGGAGTTGGCCGTGGAGCTTATCAATAATGATTATGCCGAGGAAGGGAGGGATCTGGGGCAGAGTGTAGGGGAAACATTTCCTCTGGCTGATTATTTTGTCACAAGCGAATCGCGGCATGATGTAGAGCGACATTTGCGTCGCCTTGTAAGGCTCACGTTCGGAGACCCATATATATCTCCAACTCGCGACGAACAAGGTATGTTCTTCGCTCAGGCGTCAGCGCTTCGTTCCCTTGACCTATCTCGCCAAGTGGGCGCTGCAATTGTTTCCACAGATGGAGATCTCCTTTCTACGGGGTGCAACGAGGTACCGAAATTTGGAGGCGGACTATATTGGGGTGAAGATTCCTACAAAGTTCGAGATTTTGAATTGGGGTTCGACTCGAATGTCGCAGTTAAGAGGGAAATTGTTGAAGATGCATTTGCAAGATTGCGGGAGGCTGATTGGCTTTCCGATTCTGCGAAGAAAATGAGTGACGGCCAGCTGGCGCAAGAAAGCTTGTTTGGAAAAGAGGCATTCATTCGCCCCTCAAAATTATTTGATGTAATAGAATTTGGTAGGGCTGTTCACGCAGAAATGGCTGCGATCACCCAGGCTGCGCGAAACGGAGTTTCCTTGGAAAATGGAAGGTTATTTTGTACCACGTTTCCATGTCATATTTGCGCCAGGCATATAATCTCCAGTGGGATTCGAGAAGTGGTATTTATCGAGCCCTACGAAAAAAGTAGAACCAAGGATCTCTACGATGATTCCATTTCGGTGGAGCCCTATGAGGCTTCAACAAGGCGTGCGAATTTCAAGGCTTTTGTCGGGGTTGCCCCTCGAAAGTATATGGATCTGTTCGAAATGCCATCCTCAAGAAAGAATCGATCGGGAAAAATTCTAGATGCGGATGATATCGCGAATAATCCTAGAATTAAGAGAATTGTTTTGACTTATCTCTTTGCTGAGGATATAGTAATAACGCAAACTGCGCAGTTGCACTCCACATGAGGAGGGTTTATGGAAGATAAAATCACGTCACGTTTCCTAGCTCAATTTGAGAAATCGCGAAAAAATATTAAAGATTGGCCATCTTGGATGCGAGAAACGGCAAATTTAGCAACTGCCTCATTTCCGGAAAGTAAGCGAGGTCAAGCTAAAGCAAAATCGCGGCATGGGATCAAATCAAAGACGGTCGCCTGATTTTTTTGAAGGTGCCTGCCCTCTATAAATTAAAGGGCATAGCGATAGTCCGGATCGCCTCGCAGGCGTTGCTTTTGCCAGTGGCGCCGACGTTCGCTGGCAAGCGGCGTCCGAGCATTAGCACTGATTCGGCACTTGGGGGCGCGGGAGGAGGAGTTGGCAACAGGCCGCGCACCGTTGCATCGCTTTCATGGCTCGCTCCAGTCAAGGAGCCGAGTATGAGGCGAGGCGGCGAGCTATTGGGCAACCGCGGAAACTAGATCCAAATGATGCGATGGACAGAACCGCACTGAGTTCGACGGAAGATCCTCAGACGGGTGGTTACATCTATTCTGTAACGTCGGTAGGAAATTTCCATCTTTTTGGGAAAATGATGAAGATGTGTTTCACAGAAAAGATGGATAAGACCCTGATTTGTAGGCCCCGTCTTGCCAACTATTTTGTGGTACTACAGGTGGTGTCCAAGCCCTAGTCCGGCGCCCCCCCGGCCGCCCGACCCAGCGACGAAAGCCCGGCTGTTCCAGCCGGGCTTTTTCATTTCCACTCCGCCGCACCACCCTGCCCCTGCCCCTCACACCCCACAAGCGCACCGCACACCACCTCCGACTCCGCCCCGATCAATGGGACAATGCGCGCTGTATCCGCAAGCACCTCATCCCGCCATGTCTCTGATCGATCTCAAGAATCTCCAGCAAGCTGCCCGCGCCTTTGGCGATGAACGGGGCTGGGGCAAGTATCACAGCCCGAAGAACCTGGCGATGGCGCTGAGCGTGGAAGTGGCCGAGCTGGTCGAGATCTTCCAGTGGCAGACCGAGGAGCAGTCGCGCGCCATCATGTCGACGGACGAGCGGGACCATGTGGAACAGGAGTTGGCCGATATCACGATCTACCTGACGCAGTTGGTCACGGCGCTGGGCGTGGACCTCGATGCGGCGGTTCGGGCGAAGATGGAGATGAACGCGCGCAAGTACCCGGCGCCGGGCGCGGCACAGTGAGGTGGCGCAGTGACGTGGCAGCAAGGCCGGGTCGGTAGTGCGACGTTGTAGCGCGCCTCAGGTCGGGCGCGAATCACGTGTCCGGATGCTGACAACTATCGGTCGCAAATCCGGCTAGACTTTCTGCATCGCCGACCGAGCAGATGGGGAGATGCAGCCATGGCAGCGCGCAAGCCGAGCAAGTCACCGAACAATGTTCACATCGGTATTGGTGGCTGGAATTTTGCGCCGTGGCGAGACAACTTCTATCCGGCCGGCCTGCCCCAGGCGCGCGAGCTTGAGTACGCCAGCCGCCATCTCACGGCCATCGAGATCAACAGCACCTACCACGGCACGCAGAAGCGCTCGTCGTTTGCCAACTGGCGCAACGCCACGCCCGATGGTTTCGTGTTTTCGGTGAAGGCGTCGCGCTTTGCCACGAACCGGCGCATCCTGGCCGACGGTGCGGATTCGATCCATCGCTTCATCGACAGCGGCATTGCCGAGTTGCGCGAGAAGCTGGGGCCGGTCGTCTGGCAGTTTGCCCCTACCAAGCAGTTCGTGCCCGATGATTTCGAGGCGTTCCTGAGCCTGCTGCCCGATTCGGTGGAGGGCGTGAAGCTGCGGCACGTGCTGGAGGTGCGGCACGACAGTTTCATGTGTGACGAATATCTGAAGCTGGCGCGCAAGTTCAACGCCGCCACGGTGTTCACCGACTCGCCAAAATTCCCCTCCTTCGCGGACCTGACCGCCGACTTTGTCTACGCGCGCTTGATGAATGCGCAGGAGAAGGTGGCCACCGGTTACGCCGCCGAGGAACTGGACCAATGGGCGGCGCGGGCCGAGGTCTGGGCGGCCGGCAAGGCGCCCGCCGACCTGCCGCGGGTGGAAGACAAGCCGAACGGCAAGCACAAGCCGAAGGCGCTCTATCTCTTCTTTATCAACGGGGCCAAGGAGCGGGCGCCGGCTGCGGCGGGTGCCTTGCTGGAAAGGCTTGGATGGACGCCGACCGAAGACGTGCCGGTGAAGGTGGCGGTTTCACGCGCAGCGAAGGCCGATGCCGACACGGGAGCGCCGGCGGCGAAGGCGCCAGCGAAGACGGCTCCAGCGAAGAAGGCCCCGGCGAAGAAGGTGGCGACGAAAAAGGCTGCAACGAAAAACGCGGCAACGAAGAAGGTGGCAACGAAGAAGCTCGTCCCCCGGAAGGCGGCCAGTCGTGCCGCGGCCTGAGGGTGCCGCGCGAAGTCAGCCGCCACAGCCAGACATGGAAGCCGCCTCCGCGCCAACCGTATGAGCGCCGCCCACCCACCGGCCACCACTCCGGCCAACCCACCGGCCACCTCTCCGGCCACGACCGCGACGAACGCGCCCGCCCGCTTGCCGTTCTCGGCATTGCCGCTCGAACCCTTGTGGCTCCACGCCCTGGCCCGGCTTGGCCATGATGCGATGACGCCGCTCCAGGCGGCCGCGTTGCCGGCGGCGCTGGCGGGTCACGACTTGATCGTGCACGTGCCGCGCGACGCCGGCAGCGCGACGATCCAGGCCCTCGCCCTGCTCCATCGCCTCGATCCGCAGCGCTTCGATGTCCAGGCCATCGTGCTGTGTCCCACGCGCGACCGCGCCGAGGCGGTGGCGCGCCGCATCCGCGCTATCGCGCAGGTAGCCGGACAGATCAAGGTGGCGCTGCTGTGCACGGGAACGTCCATCCGGCCACAAATCGACAGCCTGATTCATGGCGCGCATATCGCTGTGGGCACGCCGGGCCGGATGCTGGACCACGTCGACGCCGCGAGCCTGGATCTGCGCGCCATTAATTCGCTGATTTTCGATGCGGCGGACACCATGCTCGACATGGGGTTTGCCGACGACATCGCCTTTGTGGCTAGCCGATGTCCGAAGGCGCGCCAGACGCTGCTGTTCCACGGATGTCCCGACGCCGATCTGCCGCCCGATATCGCCCGCCTTGCGCGGCTGTGGCTCAAGCGGGCGCGCGCCGTCGGTCGGGCGTAGGCGCCTCTGCCACACCCACCGTGGCGGGATGGCACCCCGTCTCGAGCGAGATCACGTTGCCCCTGCGCTACCACTGCATGGTCGTTATCTGCGAAGGCTCGTGAAAGTCACCCTGTGAGGCTCGCCGATCCTTTGCTAATCTGGATAAACGTGGCCCAGGCACCCGGGAGCGCGCGGCTATTGCGCAGCAGCGCGCCTGCAGCAGGGGGCGGCGGCGACTGTTTCCAAAACGGCAACAAGGAGTCGGTGACATGAAAACCGCACGGCAGGTTCTGGAAAGCAAGGCCAATCGGGCAATCTTCAGTATTCCGCCCACGGCGACGGTCTATGCCGCGCTGCAGCTGATGGCCGACAAGGGCATCGGCGCGCTGCTGGTCATGGAGCACGAGAAGATCGTCGGCATCCTCAGCGAACGGGATTACGCGCGCAAAGTGATCCTGATGCAACGTACGTCGCGCGAAACGCTGGTGAAGGAGATCATGACCACGGCCGTGATCTATGTGCGCGCCGATCAAACCACCGACGACTGCATGGCCCTGATGACGCGGCACCGGCTGCGCCACCTGCCCGTCATGCAGTCCGACGAGTTGCTCGGCATGTTGTCGATTGGTGACCTGGTCAACGACATCATCAGCGAACAACGCTTCACCATCGAGCAGCTCGAACACTACATCACGGGCGGCTCGCGCTGAACGGCGCGTTTCTGCCGCGATTCCCCGCCTAACCCGCACATCTCCGGAGTCTTCCCGGGGATGTGCGCGTGTGCCCGCCTCCCTGCGCCTGACTGTCGAGAGCGCCGAGAGCACCCAGAGCGCCAAATACTGAGCATGCATATAATTATGCGGTTACCGAATCAGGCCGCATCGATGCCATGCGGCCGGCCCCTGTCGTCTCGTCTCGCCGTCCCGCCGCCCGTCCTCACGCATGACATCGCCCTCCCCGACTCCGTCCGCCTCGCTGAACCCCGCCATACCCGTTGTCCACGATCACGCCGCGATCATGCGCGTGATTGGCGGCATCGTGCTCTGCATCCTGCTGGCCGCCCTGGACCAGACAGTAGTGATTCCGGCCGTGCCGGCCATTGCCAACGATCTCAACGGTTTCGGCCATCTGTCGTGGATTGTTACCGCCTACCTGATCGTCTCGACGGTCACCACCCCGCTCTACGGCAAGCTGTCGGACAGTTTCGGGCGCCGCCGCCTGCTGATGGTGGCCATCTCGCTGTTCATCGTCGCGTCCGTGGCCTGCGCGATGGCGCAGTCGCTGACGCAGCTGATTCTGTTCCGGGCGCTGCAGGGCGTGGGCGGCGGCGGCCTGATGTCGCTGGCGCAGGCGGCCATTGCCGACGTGGTGGCGCCGCGCGAGCGCGGCCGCTATCAGGGTTACCTGGCCACCGTGTGGGCCGTGTCGTCCATTGCTGGGCCGCTCGTGGGCGGCTGGGTGTCCGACCACATGTCCTGGCGCTGGCTGTTCTGGATCAATGTGCCGCTGGGCTTGCTGGCCATCGGCATGTGCTATCGCGGCCTGGCGCACCTGCGTCCGCGCGGCGGCAAGGTGCGGGTGGACTGGCTCGGCGCGATTCTGCTGGCGGTGGCCATCGTGGCATTCCTGCTGGGCATGAGCTGGGCGGGCGAGGCGTTCGACTGGATATCGCTCGAGATGGGCGGCCTGATGCTGCTGGCGGCGGCGGCCGTGGCGCTGCTGGCCTGGCAGGAGCGGCGCGCCGCTGATCCGATGCTGCCGCCGCGCCTGTTCGCCAACCGCGCCTATGTGATGGGCGTGGGTGCCTCGGCGCTGGCCGCGTTGAACATCTTTCTGTGCATCTTTGCCCTGCCGCTGCAATTCCAGCTGGTTCGCGATGCCGATGCGTCGATGTCGGGCCTGATGGTGGTGCCGTTCCTGCTTTCCACGGTGGCCGGCAATTTCGTGGTGGCGTGGCTCGCGCCACGGCTGGGCCGCATGCGCGAGATTCTGTCCGCCGGCTATGTGGCCGCCGCCGTGGGCCTGGTGGCGCTGGCTACCGCCACCGCCGCCGTGCCCGTGGCCATGGTTTTGCTGGCCATGACGATCGCGGGCATCGGGCTGGGCATGTCGATGGTCGGCACGCTGATCTCGGTTCAGAACGCGCTGGAACGCCGCGACATGGGCGCCGGCACCGGTGCGCTGCTGGTGATTCGGTCGCTGGGCAGCGCGCTGGGCGGTGCGCTGGCCGGCACGCTGCTGGCCATGGAGTTCCGCCATGCGCTGGCGAGGTCGGGCGTGGAGCAGGCGCTGGACCTCGGTTCGCTGCGTCATGGCAGCGAGGCGCTGGCGCACCTGTCGCCGGCCGTGCGCCAGATCCTGGCCGGCGGCGTGGAAGCCGGCTTCCAACTGATCTTCGCGGCGGGCGCGGTGGCGGCTATCCTGGCGCTGGTGATCGTGCGCCGCATGCCGGACCTCGAACTGCGCAGCAGCGTGACCGAGCACGCGGCCAAGATCCATATGGAGTAAGGCGCCTGGCGGCTGCGGCCCCGCGTCATGACGTGGTACTGACGAAGGCGTAGACTTGCTGCGTCAACGAAAACCGGAGCCTGAACCCATGTTTCGCCAACGTACCCCGGCAGTTGCAGTGAAGGTGGAGCGCATGCGGCAACCCGTGCAAGCGATGCAACTGATGCAGTCGATGCAGCGGCTGGCGCTGACTGGCGCACTGAGCTTGGCCGCGGCGGCGGCGCTGCTGCCGCACCCCGCCCGTGCGGCCGAGAAATCGGTGCCGGCGCCGGCGGCGGCGTCCCAGGCGGGCAACTGTCCGGCTTCGCTGAACTTCCGGTTCCCGCGCCTGCAGGACGAGGCGCCGCAGAACCTTTGCCAGTACGCGGGCAAGGTGGTGCTGGTGGTCAACACGGCCAGCTATTGCGGGTTCACGCCGCAATACGAGGGCCTGGAGGCGCTGTACGCCAAGTACCGCGAACGCGGCCTGGTGGTGCTCGGCTTTCCCTCGAACGATTTCTCGCAGGAGCCCGGCTCGGCGAAGGAAATCTCCGATTTTTGCTACAACACCTACGGGGTCAAGTTTCCGATGCTCGGCAAGTCCCACGTGCGGGGCGGCGAAGCCAACCCCATGTACGTGATGCTGATGAAGGAAACCGGCAACGCGCCGAAGTGGAACTTCTACAAGTACCTCATCGACCGCAAGGGGCAGGTCGTGGGCAGCTACAACAGCCTGGTGAAGCCCGACGACAAGCAGCTCGTGGCCAAGATCGAGGAATTGCTGGGCGCGCGCTGATCTCTGGCACGCGCGGCGCCGCCGCACGGCGCGCAATCGCCACGGCGTGCGCGGACTTTCACTATCAGTTGACTTGCATCAATCGCTAACCGCCATCGCCTGATTACTTTCGCCGGTTCACAAGACCAACGCGAGAGAGGCTCATGGGCAGGGTGCTTTACGAATCGAACGGCCACATATGCTTGGCGTTCTCCGACCTGGTGGACGCTTCGCATGGCGACGCCGTGCAAAGCAACCAGTTTCTGGTGGTGGATCATGGCCACGCGGCCCTGATCGATCCCGGCGGGCACATGACGTACAGCGAGCTGTACATGACCATCGCCCGCTATTTCCCGCCCAAGCAGCTCGACTACGTCATGGCGTCGCACGCCGACCCCGACATCGTGGCCTCGGTGGGCCGCTGGCTGACGGCCTCAGAGAGCAAGGTGCTGATTTCCGAGGTCTGGGCGCGCTTCCTGCCGCATTTCTGCCAGACCGGCAAGACGGCCGGCCGCATCGTGCCAATTCCGGATGCCGGCCTGGTGGTGCCGCTGGGCGAATCGTCGATGCTGGCCGTGCCGGCGCACTTCCTGCATTCCGAAGGCAATTTCCAGTTCTATGACCCGGTCAGCAAGATCCTGTTCTCGGGAGACCTGGGGGCGTCGCTGACGTCTTCGGAGGAAGCCGGTGAACTGGTTACCGACTTCGATGCGCATGCCAGGCGCATGATCGGCTTTCACCGCCGCTACATGAGCGGCAACCGCGCGTGCCGGCTGTGGGCGGCAATGGCGCGCACGCTCGATATCGCATGGATCGTGCCGCAGCACGGGCCGTCGTTCCAGGGGCGCGAGATGGTGGCGCGCTTCATCGACTGGGTGGAGCAGCTACAGTGCGGAGTGGACCTGATCGATAGCCAGCACTATCGCGTGCCTACCCAGATCCTCCGCTGACGGCGCCGCTTCAGTGGGCCGCTTCAGGGCGCCGCTTCAGGGCGCCGCAGTCCATCTTTGATTCCGTCCTGGCCCCGACTCAGTCCCGCACCAGCCCTTCGGCACGCATGGCCTCCTGCACGGCAGGCCGCGCGGCCACGCGGGACAAGTACTCCTGCAGCTTCGGGTACGCGCTCATCGGCAGATGCAGCATGCGGGCCCAGCTGACCACCGTGAAGCAATAGGCGTCGGCCACCGTGAACTGGCTGCCCATCAGGTAGTCGCGCGTGGCCAGGTGCCGGTCCAGTTCGGCAAAGCGCTTTTGCAGCTTCGCCTTGCAGTCCTCGGCGGTGCTGGCGGCGGTTTCCTTGTGGAACAGCCATGGGCTGAACACCTTGTGCAGCTCGGTCGAAACCAGCGTCAGCCAGCCAGTGGCTTCCAGCCGGGCCGGCGTGCCGGGCTGCGGCAGCAGATGGCGCTCGGGCACGTGGTCGGCGATGAACTGGAGCAGGGCGGATGCCTCGCCGTGGCGCGAGCCGTCGTCGAATTCCAGCACCGGCACATAGCCGCGCGGGTGGATGGCGTAGTAGTCGTTGCTGCCGTTCACGGGTTCGGCCAGCGTGTGGTGCACCAGATCGACGCGCGCCAGTGTCACGGGCAGGCCGGCCTCGCGCAGCGCGATATGCACGGCCAGGGAGCAGGCGGCGGGCGAATAGTAGAGCTTCATGTCGTTCCTCGATGGATGGCACGGTGCGGGTGCGTCGTGCGGTGAAGCCAGTCTAGGCAGCCCCGCCGGGCGCCACAATGCGCAGACGCGCACAGCGGGTATGCAAAGATGCACGGGCTGCATGGCCGGGCGCGCCGGGGCAGGGCGCCGGCGCTGCACACGTACCCGGAGCGCTTGCGCTATGCTCGCGGGGCTGACGTCCACCCGAGGAGACAAGATGAAACTAGTGCGCGTAGGAGACCCCGGTGCAGAGCGCCCGGGCCTGGTTGACCGTGACGGCCGCGTTCGCGACCTGTCCGGCGTGATCGGCAACATCGGCCCCGAGCAGCTGGCGCCCGCCGCGCTGGCGAAGCTGGCGGCCGTGGACCCGGCCACGCTGCCCGTGGTGGACGCGCAGCGCCATGGCGTGCCCTGGACGGGCATCGGCAAGATCATCGCCATCGGCCTGAACTACGCCGACCACGCCGCCGAGGCCGGCATGCCGCTGCCGGCCGAGCCCATCGTGTTCCTGAAAGCCAATACATCGCTGAACGGCCCCCACGACGCCGTCATGCTGCCGTTCGAGTCCCGCAAGTCTGACTGGGAGGTGGAGCTTGGCGTGGTGATCGGCACCACGGCGCGCAATGTGTCGAAGGCCCAGGCGCTGGAGCACGTGGCCGGATACTGCGTGGTCAACGACGTGTCCGAACGCGAGTTCCAGCTGGAGCGGGGCGGCACGTGGGACAAAGGCAAGGGCTGCGACACGTTCTGCCCGGTGGGCCCGTGGCTGGTAACGCGCGACGAGGTGCCCGACGCCCAGAAACTGGGCATGTGGCTTGACGTCAATGGCCAGCGCATGCAGAAGGGCAGCACCGCGACGATGGTGTTCGACGTGGCCACCATCGTCAGCTACGTGAGCCGGTTCATGACGCTGGAGCCGGGCGACCTCATCGCCACGGGCACGCCGCCGGGCGTGGGCATGGGCTTCAAGCCGCCGCGCTACCTGTCGGCCGGCGACGTGATGCAACTGGGCATCGAGGGCCTTGGCGAGCAGCGCCAGCAGGTGGTGGCGTACGGCGAACGCTGAGGCCTGCTGCCGCTTGTCCCTTTTCCACCATCCGGGAAAGGGACCGCCCCCGCGCCCCCCCTTCACTTGGGGCCGCTGACCGCCCCGTGGCGCACCTCGCAGGGTTCCCCGCTGAAACATCGTCTTGCAAAGCGTCGCGTTTTCAAACAAAGCGTACGATTAGGGCAACGGTTTTACGGCGATTTGGGGCGCTTTCGCACGAAATTGGCATTCAGGGTTTCACCTCCCGGGGGTGCGTGAAATACTGTTCCTACATGATGTCTGCCTAATAAGAGCAATGCCATGTCTGAACACGCCCCCGAAATTGAGTCGATATTAAAGACCGTATCGGTCAGCCTCGCCAAGGACGCCCCCACCCGTAGTTTCTGCACGGTCCACGACACGCTCGACTCGCGTGCCGAGCTGCAGGACATCCGCCGCAGCATCCACCAGCATCCCGAACTTGCCTTCAACGAAGTCCGCACCGCGGAACTCGTGGCCAGCCGTCTGGAAGGCTGGGGCTTCGAGGTGACGCGCGGCGTGGGTGGCACCGGTGTGGTCGGCACCCTGCGTGCCGGCACCGGCAAGCGCAGCGTCGGCATTCGCGCCGACATGGATGCGTTGCCCATCCACGAACGTTCCGGGCTGCCCTATGCCAGCGTGCACGAAGGCAAGATGCACGCGTGCGGCCACGACGGCCACACTACCGTGCTGCTGGGTGCCGCGCGCCAGCTGGCGCGTACGCGCAACTTCGACGGCACGGTGCACCTGATCTTCCAGCCGGCCGAGGAAATCGGCGCCGGCGGCGGTGCCGAGCGGATGCTGGCCGATGGCCTGTTCGAGCGGTTCCCGTGCGATGCCATCTTCGGGCTGCACAATCACCCGGGTGTCGAGGCCGGTACCTTCATGTTCCGCGCCGGGCCGTTCATGGCCGCGTGCGACACCGTCACTGTGACGGTGCGCGGCAAGGGCGGCCATGCCGCACGGCCGCACCAGTCGATCGATCCGATCCTGGTGGCCGGCAGCCTGGTGATGGCGTTGCAGTCGATTGTGGCGCGCAACGTCGATCCGAACGAGACGGCGGTAGTCACCATCGGCACGCTGCACGCCGGCCACGCGCCGAACGTGATTCCGGACAGCGCGCGCATGGAGATCAGCGTGCGCTCGTTCAGCGCCGAGGTGCGCGCCTCGATGGAACAGCGCATTCGCCAGCTGGTGACCGCGCATGCCGAAGGCTACGGCGCCACGGCCGATATCGATTACGTGCGCGGCTATCCGGTGCTGGTCAACAGCGAGGCCGAAACCGAGTTCGCCCGCCAGGTGGCCGAGGAGCTCGTAGGCCCCGAGCGCGCCGTCGGCAATTTCCACCGCATCGCCGGCAGCGAGGACTTTGCGTATTTCCTGCAGCAGCGCCCTGGCTGCTTTGTCCGGATGGGCAATGGCGCGAACCAGCCCCTGCTGCACAACGCCGGCTACGACTTCAACGACGAGAACCTGACCGTCGGCGCCGCCTACTGGACGCGGCTGGTGGAGCGCTACCTGCCGGCCTGAGGGCGGCGATGATCCGGGCCCCGGCGGAAGGCCGCCAGGGCAGGGCGCATCACTTGAAAAAGGCGCTCGGCGGAATGCCGAACTGGCGCCGGAACATCGTCGCGAAAGCACTCGGGCTCTCGTAGCCCATCTCCAGCGCCACATCCACCACCTTCTGGCCGGCGGCCAGGCGCTCCAGCGCGGCCAGCAGCCGCGCCTGCTGGCGCCACTGGCCAAACGTCATCCCGGTCTCGCGCGCGAACCGCCGCTGGATCGTCTTTGGATCGATGCTCAGTTTGTCGCCCCAGTCGGACAACGTCAGGTCCGTGTCCGGCGTCGCCACGATCTGCTCGCAGATCAGCCGCAGCCCCGGGTCGGTGGGGTGGGGCAGGTGCAGCGGCAGCGTGGGCACCAGCTTTACTTCGTCGAGCAGCAGGCGCATCAGGCGCCCATCGCGAGAGTCGGCATCGTAGGGCAACGGCACCTCGATGGCGGCCAGGATCAGCTCGCGCAATAGCGGCGAGATGCCCAGCACGGTGCAGCGGTGGGGCAGGTCGGGCGCGGCGTCGGGGCGAATATAGGCGGTGCGCATCTGCACGCGTCCCACCATGCGGATCCAGTGCACCGTGCCGCCCGGCATCCACATGCCGCGCGTGGGCGGCACGATCCACTGGCCTTCAGCGGTGGACACCACCATCACGCCATGCATGGCGTGGACGAGCTGGGCGTGCGGATGCTGGTGCGGCTTGGTGATGTGGCCGGGCACGTAGTCGGCGGCCATCGCCGTCACCGGCATGGGGCTGCGGTCGTATGCGAGGTAGGCCGGGCGCGTGGCGTGGGTGTCGGCGCGGCGTTCCATGGCCAGGTCGCGCGGTGCATCGGCAGGCAGGGGTTTGCTGCCCGGCGCGGCGTGATCGACCCATACGATGGCCGGATCCGACGGCTGCCCGCGTTCGGGACGTGGCTTGGCACCCGACATGTCCTTTTCTCCAAAGTTGCGGCCCCATTCTCGCAGGACAGGCGCGCGTTTGCCAATTAGCATCGACACACTTTCCGATGGGCCGGCCTGCCTGGCGCGCGGAACTTTCAATGTCGAATTCCGGCCAATGCGCCCCCGCACCATGAGCACAACCGTCAATTCCACTGCCGCCGCCGCGGTCCACCGACAGGAAGGCACGCGTTTCCGCGTGCTGTACGCGATCAGCTTCGCGCACTTCCTCAACGACATGATCCAGTCGCTGATCCTGGCCATCTATCCGATGCTCAAGGGCGGCTTCAACCTGAGCTTTACGCAGATCGGCCTGCTGACGCTGACCTACCAGATCACGGCATCGCTGCTGCAGCCGATCGTGGGCCTGTACACGGACAAGCATCCGAAGCCCCATTCGCTGGCCATCGGCATGGGCTTCACGCTGGGCGGCCTGCTGCTGCTGTCGGTGGCGCCCAGCTACGGCGTGCTGCTGGTGGCGGCCGCGCTGGTCGGCACCGGCTCGTCGATCTTCCATCCGGAATCGTCGCGCGTGGCGCGCCTGGCCTCGGGTGGCCAGCACGGGCTGGCGCAGTCGATCTTCCAGGTGGGCGGCAATGGCGGCAGCGCCATGGGGCCGCTGCTGGCCGCGTGGATCGTGCATTCGCAGGGCAGCGTGGCGTGGTTCTCGCTGGCCGCGCTGCTGGCCATTGCGGTGCTGTGGCAGATTGGCGGCTGGTACGGCCGGCACCTGGCCGAGCGCGCCGCGAAGAAGAAGGCCGCCGGCAGCCCGGCGGTGCGGCTGCCCACCGCCACCGTGGTGCGCGCCATGGTGGTGCTACTGCTGCTGATCTTCTCGAAGTACTTCTACATGGCCAGCCTGAACACGTACTACACGTTCTACCTGATGGAGAAATTCGGGCTGCAGCGCCAGACCTCACAGGTCTACCTGTTCCTGTTCCTGTTCGCGGTGGCGGCCGGCACCATCCTGGGCGGCCCGATCGGCGACCGCATCGGCCGCAAGCGCGTGATCTGGGCGTCGATCCTAGGCGTAGCGCCGTTCACGCTGATGCTGCCGCACGCCAACCTGTTCTGGACGGCCGTGCTCACGGTCATCATCGGCTTCATCCTGGCCTCGGCCTTCTCGGCCATCCTGGTGTTTGCCCAGGAACTGATTCCGGGCAAGGTCGGCATGGTGTCGGGTCTGTTCTTCGGCTTCGCGTTCGGCATGGGCGGCATCGGCGCCGCGGTGCTGGGCAGCTTTGCCGACACGCACGGCATCGAGGCGGTGTACCGGCTCTGCGCCTACCTGCCGCTGCTGGGTTTGCTGGCGGTGTTCCTGCCGGACCTGCGCGAGCGGGCAAAGGCGGCTTGAGATTCTGATGGGTTTCTCCCCTCTCCCGCACGCGGGAGAGCGGGCAAAGGCGGCTTGAAATTCTGATGTTTTCTCCCCTCTCCCGCACGCGGGAGAGGGGCGGGGGAGAGGGTGGTCGGTTCAAATTGCGACCTGTCTCGGCTTGAGCGGCCGCGTCCCTCTTCCCCGGCCCCTCTCCCACTTTGTGGGAGAGGGGAGCAACCTCGCAGAATGCAGGACGATTTGTTACTTCCCGGCCTTGTCCTGCGACACATCCATGATCATCCGCGTCAGCAGATACAGGCGCGGCGTGACCGAGTTCAGGTCCACGTACTCGGCGTCGTTCGAATGCGCGCCGAAGCCGCGCAGGCCGAAGCGTTCGATCACGGGCGCCTTGGTGGCCGCCGCTGCAAACGCGGCATCGGTGCCGCCGCCTTCCGCCGTGTCATACACGGCCAGCTTCTCGCCGATTTCCGCATAGAGCGTCTGGGCGTGGGGCAAAGGCGGCTTAAATTCTGATGTTTTCTCCCCTCTCCCGCACGCGGGAGAGGGGGCGGGGGAGAGGGTGGTCGGTTCAACTTGCGACCTGTCTCGGCTTGAGCGGCCGCCCCTCTCCCCCGGCCCCTCTCCCACAAAGTGGTGTGCAGACCGGAGACATAGCTGACGCATGTGCGAGGACATGGTTGACACATTCTAGGTCGGGACAGTTGAGAGCTGAGTGCCCTCCGGGGCGCTCAGGTCGATCTCTCCGATCCGGATGGCGCC
>Ga0102589_1002735_pt1 | contig 19562 bp, 17 predicted proteins | sample AraplaMF_Col_mLB_FD_76858 | JGI IMG/M metagenome (GOLD analysis project Ga0102589, IMG submission 76858) | Arabidopsis root microbial communities from the University of North Carolina, USA - plate scrape MF_Col_mLB | ecosystem: Host-associated > Plants > Roots > Endosphere | place: USA... | reverse complement strand
GAGGAGAGCCGGCTGGTCCGCGACACCATCCTTTCGCGCCTGCGCGGGCCGCTTCTTACCCAGCCGGGCCAGCAGGTCGCAGCCTCGTTCAGCGCCGACCTGCCCGGTCGCAAGACCGCGATCACAATGCCCGCTCCGGTCCCGCAGCAACGCTACGCGCTCTGGGGCGAGGCTTTCGGTGGCACTGGCAACACCAACGCCGACGGCAATGCCGCCAGCCTCAGCCGCCGCACCGGCGGCGCCCTGCTCGGCGCGGACGTCGTGCTCTATGATGCGCCCGGCTCGTCGCTGCGGGTCGGCGTCGCCGGCGGCTACAGCCAGTCGCGCTTCGATCTCGATGCCCGCCTGTCCTCGGGCAAACTGGAAAGCGGCCATGCCGCGCTCTATGCCGGGGCGCGCGTCGGCAGCCTGCGCTTTGATGCCGGCGCTGCCTATTCGTGGAGCGAGAGCGACATCCGCCGCCAGGTCCAGATCCGTGGCTTCGGCGACAGCTTGCACCTGCAGCGTCCGGGACAGGTCCTGCAGGGCTTCGCCGAGCTCGGCTACAGCTTCGCCTTCCAGGGCTTCGCGCTGGAGCCCTTCGCCCAGCTGGCGCTGATCCGGGTTTCGACCGATGCCGGCACCGAGCAGGGCGGGGCGGCGGCCCTGCGCGTCCTGTCCTCCGAGCAGACCCTCGGCTTCAGCACGCTCGGTGTCAGGGCCGAGGCGCAGATCGGGGCAATGCCGCTGTTCGCCCGCGCCATGCTCGGCTGGCGCCATGGCTTCGGCGAGCTCACCCCGCAGGCCCGCACCGCCTTCGTCGCCGGCACGACACCTTCCGTGGTCTTCGCCTCACGAATAGACCGCGAGGCGCTGGTCGCCGAGGCCGGCCTCGACTGGCGCATCTCGCAGGCCACCGCCCTCGGCCTGACCTACTCCGCCGCCATCGGCGAGCGCTCCCGCGACCATGCCCTCAAGGGCAGGGTCGAGATGAGGTTCTGAGTCCGCCAGGATTGCACCGCAGCATTGGCGACTGTGCATGAACGCCGCGGCAAGGTTGTGAGCACTGCCTATATTGAGCCCAAACACGCCCGACGGCCCCCGCCGCTCGGGCGTTCTCCTGTCGCGGATCAGCTCCGCGGCCTCGGTCGTTCACAGGCGTCGCAGCATGAAAAAGATTGGTTTCCTGTCCTTCGGACACTGGACTCCCTCGCCGCAATCCCAGACCCGCTCGGCGGGCGATACGCTGCTGCAGTCGATCGAGCTTGCCGTTGCCGCTGAAGAGTTGGGCGCGGACGGCGCCTATTTCCGCGTGCATCACTTCGCGCGTCAGCTCGGCTCGCCCTTCCCGCTGCTGGCCGCGGTCGGCGCCCGGACCAGGCGCATCGAGATAGGCACCGCCGTCATCGACATGCGCTACGAGAACCCGCTCTACATGGCCGAGGACGCCGGCGCGGCCGATCTCATCTCCGGCGGACGGCTGCAGCTCGGCATCAGCCGCGGCTCGCCCGAGCAGGTCATCGATGGCTGGCGCCATTTCGGCTACCAGCCGGCGCAGGGGCAGAGCGACGCCGACATGGCGCGCCACCATGCCGAGGTCTTCCTCGACGTGCTGCGCGGCGAGGGTTTCGCACAGCCCAATCCGCGCCCGATGTTCCCCAATCCGCCCGGCCTGCTCCGGGTTGAGCCCTATTCCGAGGGCCTGCGCGAGCGGATCTGGTGGGGCGCGTCCTCCGACGCCACCGCAGTCTGGGCGGCGCAGCGCGGCATGAACCTGCAGAGCTCGACACTGAAGACCGACGAGAGCGGCGAGCCCTTCCACATCCAGCAGGCCAAGCAGATCCGCCTCTTCAGGCAGGCGTGGAAGGAGGCCGGCCATGAACGCGAGCCGCGCGTCTCGGTCAGCCGCAGCATCTTCGCCTTGGTCGACGACCGCGACCGCGCCTATTTCGGCCGTGGCAATGAGAGCGACGACTCGATCGGCTATATCGACGACAATACGCGTGCCATCTTCGGGCGCAGCTATACGGCCGAGCCCGACAAGCTGATCGACGAACTGAAGCGGGACGAGGCCATCGCCGAGGCGGATACGCTGCTACTGACCGTGCCGAACCAGCTCGGCGTCGACTACAACGCCCATGTCATCGAGGCGATCCTGAAGCATGTCGCGCCGGGGCTCGGCTGGCGCTGAGAATGAGGCGCGTCGGCGCTGGAGAGAACGGGATACCGGTCTGAAGGTCCGGTTTCCGGCCCTTCAGACCTTCGCCAGTCGGAGTTGTGTCAGGCCTCGAAGTCAGCCTTCGGCGTCGAGCACATAACGCCGCCCTTCTGAACGGGCCGGCCGTAGCCCATCGGTACCGATGAACTTCGCAACGGCCTCGGTCGCGCCGGCTGGGGTGAGCGGCTCGGGCCCGATACTGTCGCTCGCGATTATGATGCCCATGAATTGCAGTGGGCAGGTGAAGGCAATCGGGATGCTCAGACGCTCTTTCTCTGTCGTAACCTGTACGGAGGCTGCGACTGCGACTTGGAGTACAGTTCCCTGGCGCCCGTCTAGCCGCAGGTCGTGTAACGCTGCGTCGTTGTGCTCACCCATAAAATATAAGGACGGCTCGACCATGGCAGGGAGGACGATTTTGCTCAGGTCCATACCTTCTAGATCGCGCCAAGTTGGAATTGGCCAAGTAAGCCAATCGACTAAGAGCGCGCAGTCCCATTCATCGCCATCGATCGCGACTGGCTTGAATTTGACATACATGTTCCAGAACAGGTTTCGCGGTACACCTGCGCGCGAACTCTCGAAGACATGCGCATAGAGTTCGCCGCCGACAGGCCGAAAGGCAAGCGGCAGCTGCGCCCCCTGAGTCGAGCTATTGATCATGCGCGACTTGCCTCCGGCTTCAGGCAATTCCAAGTTGGCAAACTCGTGCCTGAATGACGGACTATCGCGCAGCCAGCAAAGTCTGCAAATGCCCCACAGCCACCGTTGAGATAACGGTCTCCCGCCCGCTCACCGCCCCGGCTTGAACGGCGCCATCCCTGCCCGCGCCAGTGCGTCGGCGCGCTCGTTCATCTCGTCGCCGGCATGGCCCTTGACCCATTTCCACTCGATCTTGTGCTGCTTCAGCGCCGCGTCGAGGCGCTTCCAGAGCTCCTCGTTCTTGACCGGCTTCCTGTCGGCGGTCTTCCAGCCGTTCTTCTTCCAGCCATGGATCCAGCTGGTGATGCCCTGGCGCAGATACTGGCTGTCGGTGTGGAGCGCGACGGTGCAGGGCCGGGTCAGCGTCTCCAGCGCCGAGATCGCGCCCATCAGTTCCATGCGGTTGTTGGTGGTCAGCGCCTCGCCGCCTGAGAGTTCGCGCTCCTTGCCCTTGTAGGACAGGATCGCGCCCCAGCCTCCCGGCCCCGGATTGCCCGAACAGGCCCCGTCGGTCCAGACTTCGACAGGTTCGCTCATCGGCGCAAACCGTATTCGCGCGCGTCCGTCACGCGCTGATGGAAGGCGAGCTTGCGGTCGTATTCGAGCGGATCGAGCGGCCTGACCAGCGCGCCGGGCGGCACGTTCAGCCAGTCGACCAGCCGTGTGAGCAGGAAGCGCAGGGCCGAGCCACGGCAGAGCGCCGGCAGCGCCGCGACCTCGGCCTCCTCGAGCCGGCGCACGCTCTCATAGCCCGCCAGCATCGCCTGGCCCTTGGTCAGGTTGAACGAGGCATCGGCCTCGAAGCACCAGGAATTCAGGCAGATGGCGAGGTCGTAGGCGAAGGCGTCGGTGCAGGCGAAATAGAAGTCGATCAGACCCGAAAGCTCGTCCTTGATGAAGAAGACATTGTTCGGGAAGAGATCGGCATGGATCACGCCACGCGGCAGGTCCTGCGGCCAGGATCGCTCATGAATGCCGATCTCGGCCATGATCCGCCTGGCGAGGCCGGGCGAGACGGTGTCGGCGGCGGCGCCGGCACGCTCGGCCAGCGGCCGCCAGTCGGGCACGGACAAGGAATTGGCCCGCTCCATCGGAAAATCGGCGCCAGCCTGATGCAGCAGCGCCAGGCCGCGACCGAGCTCGGCGCAATGCGTCGCGTTCGGGCGCCGAACCGACAGCCCATCCAGAAAGGTCACGATCGCGGCCGGCCGGCCGGCCAGGCGGCCGACTGCCGAGCCGTTCAGCGCCTTGACCGGCTGCGGGCAGATCAGCCCGCGCGCCGCCAGATGCTCCATGAGGCCGATGAAGAAGGGCAGGTCGGCGATATCGACCCGCTCCTCGTACAGCGTCAGGATATAGAAGGCCTTGCTGGTGTGGAGCAGGAAGTTGGAGTTCGAGACACCCTCGGCGATGCCCTTCACCGAGAGCAGGTCGCCAATGCCATAGCTCGCGACAAAGGCGGCCATCTCGTCATCGGGCACTTCGGTATAGACGGCCACGCTAAACTCTCAGCTCACTCGGCTGCGGACGGGGCAGGCTCGCGCAATTCGCGCGGCAGCGGGAAGAAGACGCTCTCATCGGCGGTCGAGACGGTCTCGACCGTGACCTCGTAGCGCTCTGCGAAGGCGTCGATGATCTCCTCGACCAGCACCTCTGGAGCGCTGGCGCCGGCGGTGATGCCGAGGCGGCGGATGTCGCCGAAGAGCGACCAGTCGATCTCGTCGGTGCGAAGTACCAGGCGCGAGACCGGGCAGCCGGCGCGCTCGGCGACCTCGCGCAGGCGCTGCGAGTTCGAGGAATTGGGCGAGCCGACCACGATCAGCCCGTCGACCAGCGGAGCGACGCGCTTCACCGCCTCCTGGCGATTGGTGGTGGCGTAGCAGATATCTTCCTTGTGCGGGGCGATCAGCGCCGGAAAGCGCGCCTGCAGGCCCTGCACGATCTCGCGGGTGTCGTCGACCGAGAGCGTGGTCTGGGTGACATAGGCCAATTCCTGCCCCTCGGGCGGGGTCAGCTTGGCGACGTCGTCGAGCGTCTCGATCAGCGTGATCGCGCCCTCCGGCAATTGCCCCATCGTGCCGATCACCTCGGGATGGCCGGCATGGCCGACCAGGAGGATGTGCCGGCCGCGCTTGTGATGGACCTCGGCCTCGCGATGGACCTTGGTGACCAGCGGGCAGGTCGCGTCGATGGCGAAGAAATGGCGCGCCTGCGCTTCCGCCGGCACGGATTTGGGCACGCCATGGGCCGAGAAGATCACCGGCCGGCTGGCATCCGGCACCTCGGAGAGCTCGGCGACGAAGACCGCGCCCTTCCGCTTCAGCGCCTCGACCACGTATTTGTTGTGCACGATTTCGTGGCGCACGAAGACCGGCGCGCCGTGCAGGGCCAGCGCCTTCTCGACGGCATCGATCGCCCGGACCACGCCGGCGCAGAAGCCGCGCGGGGCGCAGAGCAGGATATCGAGCGGCGGCTTGGCGGTCACTGGGGCGCTGGTTCCGAAGGGATTGCGCCTTCTTGTCTGTCTGGCGGCTTCGATGTCAAGGAAGCCCGGCGCCGCAGCGCGTCTTGGCCCATGCGCGACAGCCCCTCGCAGGATGTGGTGTTAGGCCCTACATTGCACGCCATCGGCCATCGCTTCCGCGTGGCCATCTTCGCTTCAGCACGAGTTCCTGCATGGCCGATGCCGCCTCGCATGCCAGCTATCTGCCGCCGATCCTGACCTTCTGCGCGGGGGCGGTGGTGGCTGTGCCCCTGTTCCGCCGTTTCGGCCTGTCGGCCGTGCTCGGCTATCTCGCCGCCGGCGTGGCCATCGGCCCCTCGGCGCTCGCCGTGATCAAGGACCCGGATGCGATCCGCAGCACCGCCGAGATCGGCGTCGTGCTGCTGCTCTTCCTGGTCGGGCTCGAATTGCAGCCGGCGCGGCTCTATTCGATGCGCAAGGACATCCTCGGCGCGGGCCTGGCGCAAATGGCGCTGAGCGCGCTGGCGATCGGCGCGGCCGCCTGGCAGTTCGGCGTCGCCACAGGCGGCGCGATCGCGATCGGCCTCGCGCTCGCTTTGTCGGCGACTTCGATCGCCCTGCAATTGCTGGAGGAGCGCGGCGACGGCGCCGAGCATTACGGCAGGCGCACCTTCTCGATCCTGCTGTTCCAGGACATCTCGATCGCGCCGATGCTGGCCTTCCTGCCGCTGCTGGCGACGACCGGAGCTGCGCATGGCGGCGGCTCGGCCAAGGCGCTGACGGCCCTGGGCCTGGCCTTACTCGCCATCGCCGTCGTCGTGCTCGCCGGCCGCTATGCGCTCAACCCCTTCTTCCGCCTGCTGGCCAAGGCCGGCGCCAAGGAGGTGATGACGGCGGCTGCCCTGCTGGTCGTGCTCGGCGCGGCGCTGCTGATGGAGCAGGTCGGCCTCTCCATGGCGATGGGCGCCTTCCTCGCCGGCGTACTGCTGGCGGATTCGCATTTCCGGCACGAGCTCGAGGCCGATATCGAACCGTTCCGCGGCGTCTTGCTCGGCTTGTTCTTCATGGCGGTCGGCATGTCGATCGACCTCAAGCTGGTCGCCGAGAACGCGCTGCTGCTGGCGCTGGCGGCGCCGCTGCTGGTGCTGTTCAAGATCGCGGCGGCAGCGGCGATCCTGCGCGCCTCCTGCTCCTCGACCAGCGAAGCGATCCGCGCCGGCGCCCTGCTCTCCCCCGCCGGCGAGTTCGCCTTCGTGTTGCTTCCGCTCGCCGCCTCGCTCGGCCTGCTCGACGAGCAGCAGGGCGCGCTGGCGACGGCGATCGCCGCGCTCAGCATGCTGATCGGCCCGATCGTCGCCAAGCTGATCGACATCTGGCTCGCCGCCCATGCGCCGCCGCCCGAGGAGATCGAGGAGACCTTCGACGGCGTGACGCCGTCGGTGCTGGTGATCGGCTTCGGCCGCTTCGGGCAAGTGGTGACGCAGGCGCTGCTGCTGCAGCATCTCGACGTCACCATCATCGATTCCGACATCGAGCGGATCCGCTCGGCCGCCAAGTTCGGCTTCAAGATCTACTATGGCGACGGCACCAGGCTCGACGTGCTGCGCGCCGCCGGCGCCGGCAAGGCCAAGGTGATCTGCCTGTGCATCGACGACCGGCAGGCGGCGCTGCGCATCGTCGAGATGGCCAAGGTCGAATTCCCGGCCGCGCGCATCCATGCCCGCGCCTATGACCGTGTCCATGCGATGGATCTGATGCGCGCCGATGTCGACTACCAGATGCGCGAGACCTTCGAATCGGCGCTCGGCTTCGGCCGGGTGACGCTGGAGGCGCTCGGCCTCAGCTATGAGGAGGCGAGCTTCGTGATCGAGCATGTGCGCGACCGCGACGCCCAGCGCATGGAGATCCAGTTCAGCGAGGGCATCGCGGCCGGGCTCGACAAGGTGCCGCGCGTCACGCCCGAGCCCATCGTCGCGCCGAAGGGCAAGTCGAAGGCGCTCACCAAGGAGACCCAGGACGTCATCGAGGATGGCGGCGCCGAGGTCGCGGTCGGTGGGGTCGGGGAGCCGGCCGAGTGAACGCACCGGCAAAGCCGCACCAGGCCGTCTTCGTTTCGGGCTCGACGCTGCGCCATGTCGCGGTGATGACGGCGACTGCCTCGGTCGGGCTGATCGCGATCTTCGTCGTCGACTTCCTGTCGCTGCTCTATGTCTCGCGCCTCGGCCGGCCCGAGGCCACGGCGGGCGTCGGCTACGCCACGATCGTGCTCTACCTGATGATCTCCTTCAATGTCGGGCTGATGATCGCGGTGACCGCGCTGACGGCGCGGGCGCTCGGCGCCGGAGACCGCGAAGGCGCACGCCGCATGGCCGGCTCGACCCTGACGGCGATGACCATTTGCGGCCTGGCCCTCAGCCTCCTGATGCTGCCGCTGCTGCCCTGGCTCCTGCCGAAGCTCGGCGCGCATGGCGAGTCGCTGTCTGTCGCGACCTCCTTCCTGTGGATCACCCTGCCCTCCAATGCGCTGATGGCGCTCGGCATGGGCCTGTCAGGCGTCCTGCGCGCCGTCGGTGACGCCAGGCGAGCGATGTATGTCACCCTGGCCGGCGGCATCGTCACCGCCGGGCTCGACCCGTTGCTGATCTTCGGCTTCGGCCTCGGCCCCAACGGCGCGGCCTGGGCGACGGTACTCTCGCGCGTCGTCTTCCTCGCGGTCGGCTTCCAGGGGGCGCTGCGCGTGCACAAGATGATCGCGCGCCCGAGCTTCGCGGCGCTCCGCCGCGACATCAGGCCGACCTTTGCGATCGCGGCGCCGGCGATCCTGACCAATCTCGCCAATCCGATCGCCAATGCCTGCTTCTTCGGCATCATCGCCCGCTTCGGCGACCAGGTGATCGCGGCGAGCGCGATCATCGACCGGCTGGTCCCGGTCGCCTTCGGTGTTCTGTTCGCCCTGTCCGGCGCGGTCGGGCCGATCCTGGCGCAGAACTGGGGCGCGCAGCGCTATGACCGGATGCGCCGGGCCCTGACCGATTCCGTCGGCTTCGCCGCGGCCTATGTCGCGATCGCCGCCCTGCTGCTGGCGCTGCTGCGCCACCAGATCAGCGCGCTGTTCGGCACCGGCGGCGAGACCGCCGAGATCGTCGCCTTTTTCTGCCTGATCGCGGGACCGATGTGGCTCTTCGTCGGCGCCCTCTTCGTCGCCAACTCCGCCTTCAACAATCTCGGCATGCCGTTCTACTCGACCCTGTTCAGCTGGGGCCGCGCCACGCTCGGCACAGTGCCGCTGGCCTGGCTCGGCGCGCAATACGCCGGCCCCAAGGGCGCGCTCGCCGGAGCGGCGCTGGGGGCGGTGCTGTTCGGTGTCGCTGCGCTCCTCACCGCCTATCGCGGCATCAGCCGGCTCGAAGGCGCGGCGCAGGCCGCCGCGAGGCCGTCGCTTGCCTGACGGCAGGCGGCTGCTATCGTTTCCCGGTGGATGAGCGGGCTGGTCCCGCCATAGCATCGGACCGAAAAGTGGAATCCACTTTTCGGAATAATCCGATGCGATAACAATGTGATAGATCATCGTGGCCGCGTCCGTTCGGACGCGCGATGATCTAGGGAGCGCGCCATGATGAACCTGTTCGAGATGATGCAATCGGCCCAGAACGGCCAGGCCATGCAGAACCTGGCGCGGCAATACGGGCTCTCGATGCAGCAGACGCAGGCGGCGCTCGACGCGCTGCTGCCCGCCTTCACGATGGGACTGCAGCGCCAGACCCAGAACCCCTATGCCTTCGGCAACCTCGCCCAGATGATGACGGCAACGCCCTTCGGCCAGATGTACGACAGCGACGGCGACGGCATTCCCGACCGGGCGATGCCGCTCGGCCAGGATGTGATGAGCCAGCTCTTCGGCTCGAAAGAGGTCGCCAACGCCGTCGCGGCGCAGGCGGCGGCGACGAGCGGCGTCGGCCAGGCGATCCTCAAGCAGATGCTGCCGGTGATCGCCTCGATCCTGATGGGCGGGCTGTTCAAGTCGGTAAACAATCAGGGGCTGGGCGGCATTCTCGGCCAGTTCGCCGAGATGATGCGCGGCCAGATGCCGGGCATGCAGCCCCCCGCCCCGCAGCCGAATGCAGCCAATCCCTGGGGACAGATCCTCGGCGGGCTTTTCGGCGGACAGAATCCGCAGGCCGGCCAGGCGCAGGGCGGCGGCCCCTTCGGCGGCGCCATGCCCGGCATGCCCGCCGACATGGGCAACATCTTCGGACAGATCCTCCGCGGCATGTTCGGCGGCGCGCAGGGACAGGCGCCGCAGGCCAGCCCGCAGCCGGCGCCGCAATCACGCCGGCCCGCTCCCCAGCCCGAGCCGGATGAGCCGGCGCCGTCGAGCGAGACCGGGCCGGGCTCGATCGGGCTCGATGCGCTCAACCAGATGTTCGAGCACGGCCGCCAGGTCCAGGCGAGCCAGCAGGATGCGCTGCGCTCGATCTTCGAGACGATGCTCGGCGGCGGCCAGCGCAAGGGCTGACCGATATGCGAACGGCGGCCTCAAGGCCGCCGTCGATCACTTTCCGTGATGCCGCCCATGATCAGGCGCGCAGGCGCTCGTCCCATTCATAGACATCCTCCGCGACCGGAGCGGCCGCGCGCGAGAGCCCATCGCCACCAGTGCGGAAGCTGGCGACCAGCTCGTTCAGCCGCCTGATCTGACCGCTGAGCGAGCCGGCGGAGGCGGCACTCTCTTCGGCCAATGCCGCGTTCGCCTGGGTCATCTCGTCCATATGGGCGACGGTCTGGCTCATCTCGTCGATGCCATTGGCCTGCTCGGCCGCCGCGGCCGAGATATCGGAGACGGTGGCCGAGACCTTCCTGGAGGCCTCGACGATCCGGCTCAGCGCCTCGCCGGCGGCCCGCACCAGCCCGACGCCCTGCTCGACCTCGGCACCGGACTGGCTGATCAGGGAGGTGATGTCCTTGGCGGCATCGGCCGAACGTTGGGCGAGCGTCCTGACCTCGCTGGCGACCACCGCAAAGCCCTTGCCGGCATCGCCGGCGCGCGCCGCCTCGACCGCCGCATTCAGCGCCAGCAGATTGGTCTGGAAGGCGATCTCGTCGATCACCGAGGTGATGTCCGAGATCTTGCGCGAGGCCTGCTCGATCCGCGCCATGGCATCGACGGCCTGGCTGGCGACGGCCCCGCCATTCACTGCCACATCGGTCGCCTCGTTGGCGAGTTGCACGGCCTGGCGCGAAGCCTGGGCCGAGGCCTTGACCGAGGCTGCGAGCTGCTCGGTGGTGGCAGCGGTCTCCTCGAGCGAGGAGGCCTGCTCCTCGGTGCGCTTCGACAGGTCGTCGGCGCCGGAGTTGATCTCGCGCGCGGCATTGCCGACATCGACCGAGGTCGCCTGGATTGTCGCGATCGTTTCCGCGAGATGGCTGACGGCGCTGTTGAAGTCCTGCTTCAGCCCGACATAGTCGGCGGCCACCTCTTCCTCGACACGGGCGCTGAGATCGCCCTGGGAGAGCCTGGTCAGCCCTTCGGCCAGGGCCCTGACCACGACCGCCTGCTCCGCGGCGAGGCGCTGCTGCACCGCTGCCGCATTCGTGCGTTCGGCTTCGGCGGCGAAGCGCTGGCGCTCGGCTGCGGCGCGGCCGGCTTCCGTCTCGCTCTCCAGGCGCTGGACCGCGAGGCCGTTCTCGCGGAACACCTGGACGGCACGAGCCATCTCGCCGACCTCGTCCTTGCGATCCTGGCCTTCGACCTCGGCGGCATAATCGCTCTTGGCGATCTGGCCCATGCGGAGCTTCAGCCGCTCCAGCGGGCGAGTGATGGCAACACCGGTCAACAGCGCACCGCCGATCAGGCCAAGCAAGGCGCCGGCCACGCTGAGGCCGATCGCGATCAGGGTGACGCGGCGTGCATCCGCCGCCAGCAAGTCCGAGGTCGCCTCCGTATCCTTCCTGATCTCGTCATTGACCTTGGCGGCGGCACCCGCGATCTCGCTGATCGTCTTGTCGAGCTGGGACATGATCGAGAGTGCCGGCAGATCTTCGTCGCGTGCAGCTTGCGCGATGATCTGATCGATGTCGGATTTCGTCGCCTGCAAGCGGCGGCTGAGCTCATCGAAGCTCTCGGCCCGCTGCGGGAAGCTGATCTTGGCCTCGACCAGCGCCTGCAGCGAAGCCGCATAGGCGGTCTTCACCTTCTCGATGCTGGTCCCGTTCTGCTTCATGAACTCGGGATAGGCGATCGCCTGGTAGAGATTGCCGACGATCTCGGTCATGCCGCTGGCGGCGCGGGCGGAATCGAGGATCGCGGCAGCGCGCTGCGAGACCAGATCGCCATAGGTTTTCTCGATCTTGCCGAACTCGAACGCGCCGTAAACGGCAGAGCCGATGCCGATGGCTCCCATCACGAGCATGGGAATGGCGATCTTGGTCCGGATTCTCAGATCATGCAGGCGAAAGCGAAAGCGTCGCATGGAAAACCCCGGGGCGAGGATCGAGGCGCCGAATTCGGCGCAATGCGGCGCAAATGTGGTCGAACTTGCTGAACGAAGTGTTACGCGACGCGCAGGCCGGTTAACGATCGCGGGCAGGTTGCACCCCGCGGGCACAAAAAAGGGCGGCAGCCGAAGCCACCGCCCACAGGGACGCGTCACGCCAAGGGGTCAGGCGTTGCACGCGATCTTGATCTCCTTGGCGCCGGGTCGCGCCGCGGACTGGATCACCACGGGCCGTCGAACCCCGGCCTCTCGCCGGCTCGCGGCGGCCGCCTGCTGCTGGCTGGAGCGGGCCTGCAGCACACTGGACGGGTCGCTCAACCAGGACACCGCGAGCGCGCCGTCGATATCGGAGCGGATGAGACCGATATCCTTCAGCCCACGCTCGTCGAGCTCGCTGAGACGCATCACCTCGCGGCGGTGCACGAAGGCGCGCACCAGATTTTTCGTGCCCGTGACCGAATGGGCGGCAGCACGCGCCGCGCCACCGGAAACGGCAGACAAGGTCTTCGTGACGAAGGTCATGACCAGCATGACGGCCTCCTCGGGGTTGGACATGGAAACTCGCCTCCCGCCCGAACTGGCGTCGACCGGCATCAGCGGGAGAATGACTGAACGATAACTCCGCACTGGCCATCAGCCAAACGAATGATTATGATGCTTCATACAACCGATCTTGATGAACCTCTGGGAGGAGGCCGGCCATGGCCCATGTGCTCGACGCCGATCAGCTCAAGACCTTCGTCGCCATCGCCGACACCGGCTCCTTCACCCGCGCCGCCGAGATCGTCTTCAAGACGCAATCGGCCGTTTCGATGCAGATGAAGCGTCTGGAAGAGCGTGTCGGCCGGCCGCTCTTCGGCCGCGACGGGCGCCATGCCAAGCTCACCGAGGATGGCGAGCGCCTGCTCGACTATGCGCGTCGCATCGTCCGGCTCAATCTCGAATGCGTCGCGAGCTTCACCGAGGCCGACCTGAAGGGCCGCATCCGGCTCGGCGTTCCCGACGATTATGCCGACCGCTATTTGCCGGAGATCCTGGCGCGCTTCGCCCGCTCCAATCCGCGCACCGAGGTCACCGTGGTCTGCGAGCCGACGCCGATGCTGGCGGAACGGATCGGTGGCGGTGATATCGACCTTGCGATCATCACCCATGTCGAGGGGCGCGGCCAGGGCGAGATCATCCGGATCGAGCCCCTGCTCTGGGTGACCTCGGCCCGTCATTGCGTCCATGAGGAGGATCCGCTGCCGCTGGCGCTGGGACGGCCGACCTGCAACTGGCGCCAGGCGGCGGTCGAGGCGCTGGAGAGCAAGGGAAGGCGCTTCCGCGTACTCTATGCCAGCTGGAACTCGACCGCGGTCGGCGCGGCGGTGGTAGCGGGATTGGCCGTCTCGGTGCTGCCGGAGAGCGCGGTCAGGCCCGGCATGCGGATCCTCGGGCCGGCGGAAGGCTTCTCCACCCTGCCCTCCTGCAAGATCGGCCTGCTGCGCACGCGGCACGACCCCTCGATCCTGTCGAACGCGCTCGCCGAGCACATCATCCAGAGCCTGGACAACCTGCAGAGCTTCAAGGTGGCGGCGGAGTAGGTCGTCGCTGCTTCAGTTCTGGCGGCCGCGCAGATTCACGCTGAAAGCGCGGAAATCCTTGGTGGTGAAGCCCCAGTTCTGCGCGAAGCCGAGGATGATCGGCGTGTGCGTATAGGTCGCGAGCACGGCGACGCCGGAATCGTTGTTGGCGAGCATCGCCATTGCCATGGTGTTCATATCGGCCGGCAGATAGGTCATCGTTCCCACCATATCGTCGATCTTGTCGTTGGTCCTCGTGAAAGAGACCGCGCTGATCTGGATGCCGTTGAGCTGAGGCGTGATATTGGTCTGCTTACTGCCAAGGGCGATCGGAAAGTCCGTGCGGCACGACGTACCTTTGACGCATGCAGCCAAAACCTGCGCGGCCTCCGCAGTGATGCGATTGAGATCACGCTGGACGGTGATCATCTGGACGAGATCGACCGCGCCCGACAGCAGGGCGAACATCATGGTGCTGATCAGGGCGAACTCGATCGCAGCCACGCCGCGCTCGTCGCGGACAACACCCCGTCGCGCGCCCCTGAGCCATCGGCGCACCGCGATCATGACTGCCTCCCATACATGGCGGTGGCACTGATGGTGATTTGCGGAAGCCCCGGCACGAATGTCAGGACCGGCGCTTTCGCGCGCATCAGCATCGGCGTTCCCACGACGGCGGCGACGAAGGTGGTACCCGCTATCGCCTGCTGGGCAGTCGAGTAATTGTCCAGCGGCTGCGCTTCGATCAGCATTTTGTTGGCGCAGTCATCGAGCACGAACATGCGCGCGCAGATCTGCGTAACGACCCCGGACTTGTTGCCGGCATAGGTCGCCGTGGTGTTGCCGGTCGCAGCTTCGGAGACGGCATCGTGCAGATACATCTGCGCCATGAAGACCAGTGAGAATTGGACGATCCCGAGCAGCAGGGTAATGAAGATCATGCCGATGAAGGCGAACTCGACGGCCGTCGAGCCCGCCTTATCCCGGCGGAAGGCCTCAAGCCTCGCCAGCGGGCGCTTTCGATGCTGCAAAACACCAGATTCTTGCGACATGGGCCACCGTGTTACGGGCATGTGCCGCTGCAGAAGCGGATATAGTCGAGCAGGCCGCCATAGGTGTCCTCGCGGCCCGCGGCCTGGAAGAAGATGCGATAGGTTCCGGCCGTCGTCACCTTCAGCGGAATCCTGCGCTCGGTCCATTTGTCGGTGTGCACGCAGACATCGACCTGATCGGTGGCCTTGTCCACGTCCTTGGAGGGCGTGGTGTAGCTGCCCGACTTCTTCTGGAAGAAGACCTCGATGCGATTGGTCTGGCTCTCCCAGGTCGCCGCGGCCAGATCATTCCACGTCGCCGCTGAATCCGCCTTCACCGAAAGACTCGTCTTGTTGTAGGCGCAGTAGGTCTTGCCGGCATAGGCGGGGTTGCGGACGCGCGAGATGTACCAGTAGCTCAGCTCGTAATCGCCGACCGCCAGATTGGTGAACTCGCGCCACATGCTCGAATTCGAGCGGCAACCCGATACGCCATAGCAATCGGAATCGAGCTCGGCGAAGAAGTTGCCGAAGCGGATCGTGTTGGCCGCCAGCTCGGGAATGCCGTTGATCTCGATGCCGCCCTGGCTGCTCTGGGTCGTCCAGCCATTCCAGTTCTTCAGCACGGTCCAGCTGTTCGAGGCCACGTTATGATTGTTCTCGAACGATTCCATGAACAGCACCGTGCCCGGGCCGGTCGACGACGCCGTGGCGACATTGCAATTGCGCTGGACACCTACGGAAATGGTCGAAGCCCCGACAATGCTGCCGAAGACGTTGGCGCTGGCGGCGGTAGCCGTGATCGTGATGACGTTATTGTTCAGCGTGCTCGAGACCGTGACTCCGCTGACTCCGTTGATCGCGGCATCGGTGATCTTGGTGTTCGTGATCTGGTTGATGGTCGAGCTGTAGTTCTGGTTGGGGTTGGCGTTGGTCTGCGCCTTTTGGTAGCTGACCTCCTGCGAGGCATGTGCGCAGCCGAGCTCGACCGCACTGGCGATGCGTTGCCGGCGGGAGGCTGCCTGGCTGTAGTCGACGCCGCCGCCGACGGCGAGCATGACCGCGGGCGTGGCGAGGCCGAACATCAGCGCGCTGAGGCCGCGGACATCCTTGAGGAATGAACGAAACAGGCCGGACATCGGAAGGCCTCGCAACGGTACAGGCAAGCGACGGGACGATTGCCGGGACGCTGGCGCAAGGCGATTGAGAAAACCTTTCAACGACCAGTGAATATTGCTGGTATCGCGGCCGAAGCCCGTGAAACGGAACGGTCTTTGCGCGATATGGTAAAATGCAGTTAAAACTGAATGGAGAATGGGAGAATTCGTGCGGAATGCCGGCGCGCCGCAGCGCGCGGCCGAAGCCCCGCTCTTACTGGAGGCCCGGCATGATGCCGGCGTATTTCGCGCTCAGCGACGGCCCGATTTCCCGAATGGCGGCCACGGCGGCGATCGAGATGAAAAACGCGATCAGCGCATATTCGATCGCTGTTCCACCGCGGCGATCGCGCAGGAAGTCGAGGGCCAGGGTGAAGAGGCGTTCCATACCCCTCAACTAGCGCAAAACTCCGGACGATTGGTTAATCCGAAGCGCGAAACGCGCGCCTGAGCCCAGCCCGGAATATCCGCCTACAGGGCAAGCTCCGGGAAAACCGGCGCGACCTTGCCGCCCCAGGCGCCCTGCTCGCGCACGGCCAAGCGCTCGGCGAGCGTGCGGCCGCTCTGGGCGATGGCGACGATCGGCTCGAGATAGATCGTCTCGTCACGCCCCTGCTCGTCGAGCCGGGCCCGGCGCGCGAGGCCGGCGCGCGCCAGTTCGACCACTTCGCGGGCAAGCTCGCGCAGCGGGCGGTTGCCGATCCGGGCGTTCAGCCCGGCCTTCGGAGTGGTGTCGCGCAGCTCCTGCCGCTCCTGCGCACTCCAGCCCTTGACCAGGTCCCAGGCGGCCGCGAGCGCCGCGTCGTCATAGAGCAGGCCGACCCAGAAGGCCGGCAGCGCATTCAGCATCTCGACCGGACCGGCATCGGCGCCGCGCATCTCGATATAGCGCTTCAGCCGCACCTCCGGGAACAAGGTCCCGAGGTGGTTGACCCAGTCCGACATGGTGGCGCGCTCGCCCGGCAATTGCGGGAGCTTGCCGGCGAGCAGGTCGCGGAAGGAGGCGCCGGCGACGTCGTGATAGGTGTCGCCGCGCTTGACGAAATACAGGGGCACGTCGAGCGCCCAGTCGACATAGGCCTCATAGGACATGCCCTCGTCGAAGGCGAAGGGCAGCATGCCGGAGCGGGCATTGTCGGTGTCGCGCCAGATCTCGGAGCGCATCGACTGGAAGCCGTTGAGCTTGCCTTCGCTGAAGGGCGAGGCGGCGAAGAGCGCCGCGGCCAGCGGCTGCAAGGCGAGCGAGACCCGCAGCTTGCGGACCATGTCGGCCTCATCGGCGAAGTCGAGATTCACCTGCACCGTGCAGGTGCGGAACATCATGTCGAGGCCGCGCGTGCCGACCTTCGGCATGTAGTTCTTCATGATCTGGTAGCGCCGCTTCGGCATCATCGGCGTCTGCTCGCGCGTCCAGAGCGGCGAATGCCCGAGCGGGAGGAAGCCGATGCCGTGCGGCTCGGCCACCGCCTTCAGATCGGCGAGGTGCTGGTCGAGCTCGCGGGCGGTCTCATGCACATTTGCAAGCGGCGCACCGGAGAGCTCGAACTGGCCGCCGGGCTCGAGCGAGATCGCGCCGCCGCCATCGGGACCGGCAAGGCCGATGACATGGCCGGCATCCAGGATCGGTTCCCAGCCGAGGCGCTGCTGCATGCCCTCGAGCAACTGCCTGATACCGCCGCTGCGGCCGGCCGCCGAGCCCTCATAGGGAACCGGGCTGAGGTCGTCACGATAGAACGGGAACTTCTCGTGCTCGGTGCCGAGCCTGAACTCGGAAGCCGGCTTTTCACCCCGCGCGATCCAGCCGACGAGTTCGGCCTTCGAGCTGATCGGAGTCGAATCGGATACGTCGCGGGCCATGGGCGCTCCGGCATGCGTGCAGCGGCGCGCCACCTGCCGATCTGGCAGCCGGGCAACGCGCCGGATCGAACGGTGCGACATGGCAAGCGAAAGCGGACGCTCCGCCGCGCCATGCGCTGAGGAGCGCCAGCAATAGGCGAGCGGGGCTCATCCGACAACGACCGCAAACGCGTGCAAGCGCGCGCCGACCTTGCATCAATGCATGATCACGAAGGCGTCAGGCGGCGCCGCGCAGCAGATTTGCACCCTTCGGCACCAGCCCGTCATCATCCACGCGCGTCTGCGCCGCGATCCAGTCGGTGACGGCGACGAGCCCGGCGCTCTGGCCGCCGGCACCGGCGCGCGCCTCCTCGAAGATCGCCAGCTGCATGTCGGCGCTGGTCCCACCGGCGACGATCGTGCGGCAATGCGCGAGATCGAGACCGCAGCAGAGCGCCGCGGCATCCTCGTCGAGCAGGTCCAGCACCTCGTCGAGCACCTGCCCGACGGGCAGCATGGCGCGGCGCTTCTCGCAGACGAAGCCGCCATGCACGCCGTAGCGCTGGGCACGCCAGATGTTCTCGCCGGCAAGGGCCCGCGAGGCGGCGGTCAGGTCGGCGTTGAGCCCGGGCTTGCGGGCGAGGTGGCGCACGAGGCAGCGATAGAGCGCGGTGATGGCGAGCGTGTCGTCGAGCCTGGTGCAGCTGTCGGCGACGCGCAGCTCCAGCGTCGGATGCTGATGCGACGGACGGATCGACCACCAGATGAAACTGGAATCGCGCATCGCGCCGGCGGCGACCATGGTGTCGACATAAGCGCGGTAGTCGGCGGCGTCGGTGAAGAGCTCGGGCAGGCCGGTGCGCGGCAACTCGGCATAGGCGCAGAGCCGGTAGCCCATCAGCCCGGTCCGCCGTCCCTGCCAGAAGGGCGAGGAGGTCGAGAGCGCCAGCAGCAGCGGCAGGTAAGGCAGCATCCGGACCATGATCGAGATGCGCTGCTCCTCGTCGGGAACCTCGACATGGACATGCAGGCCGCAGAGCTGGTTGCGGCTGCCGAGCATCTGCAGGTCGCGCATGATGCCGTCATAGCGCTTGGCCTCGGTGGCGCGCTGGCGAGCCCAGACGGCGCTCGGATGGGTGCCGCAGGCGAGCAGCAACATGTCGTGCTCGCGCGCGATCGTGGCGAGCCCCGAGCGCAACCGCCGCAGCGAATGGCGGGCCTGGGTCATGCTTTCGCAGACCGGCGTCGCCACCTCGATCTGCGACTGCAGCATCTCGCGCTGCAATTCCTCCGGAAAAGCAGCCTGCGCCGCTTCGATGAAACGCGGTGCGATCTTGCGCACGGCGCCGCGGCTTTCGGCATCGGACAGGAAATACTCCTCCTCGACGCCGAAGCGGTAGGCGCTGCTCACCATGATGTCTCTCCCCCGTGGCGGGCTGCTCCGGAGCGAAGCAGCGGCGCCAGACTGCCAGTCAATGAGTCGGAACTGCGACCGCCCGCGCAGTTTCCACGCCTAAACGCGGAACCGGCCGTCACGTTCCAACTGGCAAGGAGGGAGCCGGTTCCACGGAAGTTGCAGAACTAATTGGCGGACCAATCGCCCAAGGTCGCCTGCACGACGGCGAGCGCAGCGACCGCTGCGGTGTCGGCGCGCAGGATGCGCGGGCCGAGCGACAGGCGCAGCACCCGCTCGCGCTGGAGGATCAGGGCGCGCTCAGATTCGTCGAAGCCACCCTCCGGGCCGATCAGCACCGCGAGCGGTCCACGCGGCGCGCCCTGCAAGGCAGTGATGGGGCTTTGCGCCTCCTGCGCCTCGTCGCAGAAGATCAGCAGCCGCTCCGGCTCAAGCCCGGCGAGTGCCGCCGCGAGCGACTGCTCCGCCCGGATCTGCGGCAGAGCGAGGATGCCGCATTGCTCGGCTGCCTCGACCGCATTGGCGGCGAGCCGATCCAGATTGAGCCGCGAGACCTGGGTGAAGCGGGTCAGCACCGGCTGGAGCACGCCCGCCCCCATCTCGACCGCCTTCTGCGCCATATAGTCGAGCCGCGCATGCTTCAGCGGTGCGAAGAGGTAGACAAGATCGGGCGCTGGCGGCTGTGGGCGGGTCTGGCTCAGCGCC
>Ga0102589_1002734_pt1 | contig 19564 bp, 14 predicted proteins | sample AraplaMF_Col_mLB_FD_76858 | JGI IMG/M metagenome (GOLD analysis project Ga0102589, IMG submission 76858) | Arabidopsis root microbial communities from the University of North Carolina, USA - plate scrape MF_Col_mLB | ecosystem: Host-associated > Plants > Roots > Endosphere | place: USA... | reverse complement strand
CGTGCCGAGCTTGCGATGCAGGCGCGCGATTTCGACGCGCGTGGAGGCACGCAGCTTGGCATCGAGATTGGACAGCGGTTCGTCGAGCAGGAACACCTGCGGCTGCCGCACCAGCGCGCGGCCGAGCGCGACGCGCTGGCGCTGGCCGCCGGAGAGCGCCGCCGGTTTGCGATCCAGCAATGGTTCCAGTTCGAGCATCTGCGCCGATTCGCGCACGCGGCGCGCGACTTCATCCTTCGATGCGCCGCGCAGTTTCAGGCCGAAGCCGAGGTTCTCGGCGACCGTCATGTGCGGATACAGCGCGTAGCTCTGGAAGACCATCGCGATGTCGCGATCCTTCGGCGCCACCTCATTGACCAGGCGCTCGCCGATGCGCAGCTCGCCGCTGCTGATCTGCTCGAGGCCGGCGATCATCCGCAACAGCGTCGACTTGCCGCAGCCGGAAGGACCCACCAGCACCAGCAGTTCGCCGTCGGCAATCTCGAAGTTGGCATCGTCGACGCCGACAAAGCCGTTGGGATAGACCTTGCGCAGACGATCCAGCGTGACCTTCGCCATGAATTCTCCAGAGCCGTCCCCTTGTCAGGGATCGTTTCACTATCGCCGGTCGCTTTGCCAGTTGCATGCAACGCGGCCGATGGTTCCCAATGGGCACCGCCGTCGGCTATCCTGCCATGTAACCGTTTTCACGCCTATCCACAGTCCACGTCCCCCGAGACCGATCCGATGAGCCGAGCATCTGGCGCTGACCAGTTCGTATTCCCCGATGGGTTCCTCTGGGGTGCCGCCACCGCCGCCCACCAGATCGAAGGCTCGCCGATGGCCGACGGCGCCGGTCCGAGCATCTGGACGCGCTTCGCCCATACCCCCGGGATGATGCTCAACGGCGACACCGGCGACGTGGCCTGCGACCACTACAACCGCTGGCGCGACGACGTGAAGCTGATGCGCAAGCTTGGCCTGCAGGCCTACCGCTTCAGTGTGTCGTGGTCGCGGATCCTGCCCGAGGGCACCGGCCGGGTGAACCAGAAGGGCCTGGATTTCTATTCGAACCTGGTCGACGAGTTGCTCGCCAACGACATCGAACCGCTGCTGACGCTGTTCCATTGGGACCTGCCGGCCGCGCTCGACGATCGCGGCGGTTGGCTCAACCGCGAGATCGCCGACTGGTTCGCTGAGTACGCATCAGTCATGTACCGCGCACTCGACGGACGGGTGAAAAAGTGGGTGACCCACAACGAGCCGTGGGTGGTGACCGACGGCGGCTATCTGCACGGCGCCCTGGCGCCGGGCCATCGCAGCAAGTTCGAAGCCCCGATCGCCTCGCACAACCTGATGCGCGCGCACGGCGCGGCGGTCAAGGCGTACCGCGAGATCGGCAAGCACGAGATCGGCCTGGTGGTGAACATCGAGCCCAAGTACGCCGCCAGCGATTCGGCGGAAGACCAGGCCGCGGTGCGCCGTGCCCACGCCTACATGAACGAGCAGTACCTGCACCCCGCCCTGCTCGGCCACTACCCGCCCGAACTCAAGGAGATCTTCGGCGAGGCGTGGCCGGACTGGCCTGCAGAGGATTTCGAGCTGATCAAGCAGCCGCTCGACTTCGTCGGCATCAACTACTACACGCGCAGCGTCACCAAGGACGCGACGAGCTACCCGCTCAACACCGGTGTCGTCCGCCAGCCGCTGGGCACCTACACCGAAACCGGCTGGGAAGTGTTTCCGCAGGGCCTGACCGACCTGCTGCTGTGGTTCAAGCAGACCTATGGCGACCTGCCGGTGTACATCACCGAGAACGGCGCGGCGTTCTTCGATCCGCCGACGGCCGACGTCGACCCGGTGTCGGGCGAGCGCCGCGTGCGCGACCCGCTGCGCATGGATTACCTGCGCAAGCACATCAGCGCGATCCATGACGCGATACAGGCCGGCGTCGACATCCGCGGCTACATGCTGTGGTCGCTGATGGACAACCTGGAATGGTCGCTGGGTTACTCAAAGCGCTTCGGCATGATCCACGTCAACTACGGCACGCAGGAACGCACGCCGAAGGACAGCGCGTTGTGGTACTCGAAGGTGATCGCCACGCACGGGCGCCAGCTGGCCGAGCCGCTGCCTTACTGAGTCCGCGTGCTCCGGGGCATGTGCTCTGAGGCACGTCTGATTCTGTTGGCAGAGCTGCGCACGTAGGGTGGGACGCGTTGTCCCCCACCCACTGCAGGTAACCACATGCGTCATCGCAAGACCTTCCTCAAGACCGCCTTTTTCAGCACCGTGCTGCTGGCCGCGACGTCGGCCGGCGCCGCCGAGTCCGACGCCCGCCGCTACCACGACGAGGCCTCGGCCGAGCAGATCGAACAGGGCAATTTCGTCCTGGCGCGCAGGCCCGATGTCGCGTCACCCGACTATTGCCTCGAACAGGAAGCGCTGTACGGCTACTGCGAAGTTGCCGAGGAAGACATCGAGTCGCTCTTCTACAAGCAGGTTCCGCCGGCTCGCCTGTGGGGCTGGTGACGCCAACGGACGGGCGCCGGAAGGCGTCCGTTCCGATCACGCATGCCCTCAGTACGCATTCGCACTGTTGTCCGGGCGGGCGCTGCCCTGATTTCGTTTTCAGCTCCCACCGGCGGGTCGGGGCACGGTAACCGCAAGACATCGACGGTGGACTGATTTACCCTCTCGGGAGTCCGGACGCGCGATCGCGTCCGTCTGTCTACGATTGATCGTGCGGTGGTGATCCTTGAGTGTTCCCCTTACTGCGGCAGCGCCCCCGGCGGCCGACGCCCTGCTGGCCGACATCGGCGGCACCAATGCCCGTTTCGCGCTTGCCCGCCAGGACCCCACGACGCCGCTGCTGACGGAAAGCATCCGCGAATTCGTAGTCGCTGACTTCCCCTCGCTGGCCGACGCGGCCCGCCACTACCTCGACACCACCGGCGCCAGTCCACGCACCGGCGTGTTCGCCGTGGCCGGACGGGTCGACGGCGACGAAGCGCGCATCACCAACCACCCCTGGGTGATTTCGGCCGCGCGCACGCGCGATGCACTGGGACTGGAGTCGGTCGAACTGGTCAACGATTTCGCCGCGCAGGCCATGGGTGCCTCCCTGCTCCAGGTGGACGACGTGGTCGCCCTCGGCGCCGCCGGCTGGGACGGCCATGACGATGCCGACCGCACCTTCGCCGTCATCGGCGCCGGCACCGGCCTGGGTGTCGGCGGCCTGCTCCGTCGCGACGGCCGCTATTACCCGCTGCAGACCGAAGGTGGCCATGTCAGCTTCGCGCCGAACACGCCGGAAGAGATCGAGATCCTGCAGCACCTGTCGGGCGAGTTCGGCCGCGTTTCCAACGAGCGCCTGGTCAGCGGCATGGGCCTGGTCAACCTGCACCGGGCACTGAGCGCCATCGCCGGCGAAGACCCGGGCCCGCTCAAGCCCGCCGACATCACCGCGCGCGCCCGTGAAGGCGACCCGCGCAGCCTGCGCACCATCGACATCTTCTGCGCCGTGTTTGGTGCCGCCGCCGGCGACCTGGTGCTGACGCTGGGCGCCTGGGACGGCGTCTTCCTCACCGGCGGGCTGGTGCCCAAACTGTTGTCGTCGATCGCCCACTCGGGCTTCCGCCAGCGCTTCGAGCACAAGGGGCGGTTCTCCGCCGTCATGGCCCGCATCCCGACGCTGGCGGTGATCCACCCCCAGCCCGGCCTGCTCGGTGCCGCGGCGCTGGCACAGCACACGCGCCGTTGAAACACATGCCGTTGAGCCGGGCTGTGCCAGTATCGCGTGATGGCTGTTGAACGCTCGCACGAACCCGCCAAGGCAACCTGGCTGCAGCCGCCCCACGACCTGCACGTCCATGCCAACGGCGATGTCTGGACCTGGGCGGCGGCCGTGGCGATCGCTGCCGAGCTGCGCCGTGAGCTGATAGCGCATCCGCGCGCACGCCTGCTGCTGTCGGGCGGCACCACGCCCGCACCGGTCTACCGCGCCTTGTCGAAAGCGCCGCTGGACTGGGACCGCGTCAACGTCGGCCTGGTCGACGAGCGCTGGCTGCATCCGCAGGACCTCGACAGCAACGCCCACCTGGTACGCACGCACCTGCTGAAGGACCAGGCCGCAGCGGCGCACTTCGAGCCGATGACCCGTCCCGGCAGGACCATCGAGGAAGCCGTTGCCGGCGCCAACGCCTTTGCCCGGATCGAGGCTTGCGTGGCGGTATTGGGCATGGGCGACGACGGCCATGTCGCATCGCTGTTCCCGGGCATGACCGATCTGGAGCGGGCGTTTGCCAGCCGCCAGGACTACGTCGCCGTCGATGCCACAGGCTGCCCCGGCGCGCGGCAATGGACGCGACGGATCACGCTCACACCGCATGGCATGGCCAGGGTTGCCTCACGGCTGTTGCTGATGCGCGGTGCGCGCAAGCGCGACGTGTTCTCGCAGGCACTGGCGGACGGCAACCGCAACCGCTGGCCCGTGTTGACCGCGCTGGACAGCGTCCATCGCACATCGCTGCAAGTGCACTGGTGCGCGTGAGCGCGCGCCGTCAGGGTTGGCGCGCGTAACTGACGGTCAGCATTTCCCACTGGTGGCCGTCCGGCCCGTTCCAGTAGACGATGCGTCCGCCATGCGCGGTATCGCTACATCACGTGCTGTCGCGGCGATGTCGTTTCCGGTGCGCGCGCGGCTACTCGATCAGCGCGAGCGGAATCGCCTGGGCCTGCATCTCGCGGTAAGCCGCGCGTTCGGAACGGCAATAGGCACTGCCCATGGCGAACTTGCGACACACACCCGGACGCTGGTCGTAGATGCTGCAGCACATGCGACTGTGGTCGACCGCGACACACCAGCCTTCCTCGTCGCGCGCCATCACTTCCGGGCCGCCATCACGGCGCTCGACCATATGCCTGGGCACGTCGTCCTCGGGCATCAGGACCACGGTCAGGCGACAGCACACCGCGTCGCAGTGGCTGCACGAAACGTCCGAGCGCTTCTCGCCCATCAGATTCGTCCCGTCGCGGCGGACGATGGCTGCGGGCTGGAGGGCGTCGCACGCAGGCGGCAATGATGCCGGCCCACGTCGGCCGTGAGTGTGCGGTCGCTGGGGAACAAGGGAACTCTCAGGAGGGCGCCGGCCATTGCAGGGCGGCGATGTCGCATGGCGGGAGCGCAACGGGGCGACTGGAGAGCGGTCGAGCGGGACGCGTGCGGTGAACTTCAGGGTGGAACTTATGGGGCGACATGGTACGCCCCTGCGCCATCTCGCGCTTGAACGGCCCTGAAGTGGTTCACGCGGGCGTGCATGACGACAAATCGGCGAAGTTCACGCCCATGCCTGGCCATACGGCGCATACTCGGGCAATACCTATCGAGGCGGACTCCATGAAGCATCAGGTCGCGATCTTCCGCTTCACCCTCGGCAACGGGCAGAGCATCAGCCCCACGGCCCTGCAATTACTCTGGGTCAGGGCGTGCCAGTCTCCGGACGTAAGCGTTGGTCGCAAGAACGGCGGTTATCCGGACACCAACCGGCCGATCTATTCCCTGTACGCGCAACCCGGCCTCGAGGACCTGTCACAGGTCGAGCGGCGCCTGCGCCGACTGTTCGACGAATCCGGCCTGCGCGCATCGCTCGTCTCGATGCACGTCTGAGCCCCGCGCAGCGGATCAGACCTGCGGCACTGCCCGCGCACGCCCGGCCTCGGAGCGCGGCGGCGCACCGAACAGGCGCTTGTATTCCCGGCTGAACTGCGACGGGCTTTCATAGCCCACGTGCCGGGCCGCGCTCATGGCCTCCATGCCACCGGCCATCATCAGGCGGCGGGCTTCGTGAAGGCGCAAGTGCTTCTGGAACTGCAACGGCGACATCGTCGTCACCGCCTTGAACTGGTGGTGGAACGACGACGTGCTCATGTGCACGCTGCTGGCCAGTTCGTCGATGCTCAACGGCTGCAGGTAACGTTGCCGAAGCGTCGACACGGCACGGGCGATGCGGCTCGAGCGACCGTCGGTGGCGGCGATCGCGCGCAGGCGATGGCCGAGATCGCCGGTCAACACGCGATACAGGATCTCGCGCTGCGCCATCGGCGCCAGCACGGGCAGGTCCTTTGGCGTGTCCAGCAGGTTCATCAGTCGCAGCACTGCGTCCATCAGCGGCGTGTTGACGCGCGCTGCGTACAGGCCCGGGTCGACGCCTGCCTGCGTCGACTCATGGTCGGCGGTGTCGGCGATCAGCGCGGCGACTTCGTCCGGATCGATGTCCAGGCGCAGGCACAGGTACGGATGCTCGGGCGTGGCCTCCACGACCTGCCCGAATACCGGCAACGTCACCGACACCACCAGGTAGTTGAGCGGGTCGTAGCGGTAGGTCTGGCCGTCGAGCGTGGCGATCTTGCTGCCCTGGGCAACGATGCACAGGCGCGGTTCGTAGACCACCGGCGTGCAGGCCGTCGGCGTACTGATCCGGACCAGGCTCAGGGCATCGATGGCGGTGGCATGGATGCCATCGTCCGGTGTCAATCGGGCAATCCGGTCCGCCAGCTCGGCCAGCTTGGGACAGCCGGCCCGGGTCGTGACTTTTGACATGGAAGCAATGAGATTCATGGTTTTGCCACCTTCCAGCCTGACCGGGGAATTATCGACGCAATCAGGGCGCGGAATGTGCCGATCTGGTCGATTTGCAGGATCAGGCAATTTTCAGGCAGCAATGTACTACCGCTGGGACGCCATGACGCCCTAACTTAAGCGCACGGCCGCCCCCACTCCCACCGGACGCTCGCGATGTGGATTGTCCAATACGCCCTGAGCCGCCGGTACACCATCGGCGTGCTCGCGATCCTGATCCTGCTGTTCGGCACGCTGGCGACGCGGCGCATGCCGACCGACATCCTGCCCGAGGTCGGCATTCCCTCCGTCAACCTGGTCTGGACCTATAACGGCCTGCCGGCGGCGGACATGGCGGCCAAGCTGACCTCGTTCTCGGAGGCGGCGATCATGAACACCGTCGACGACCTCAAGGAGGTCCGCTCCGAGTCGCTGACCGGCGCCAGCATCGTGCGCATCGACTTCCAGCCGACGGTAAGCCTGGATCGTGCGCTCGGGCAGATCACCGCGGTCTCGCAGACCATCCTGCGGCGCATGCCGCCGGGCACCTCGCCGCCGCTGGTGATCCGCAACAACGTGTCCAGCACGCCGGTGCTGATGCTGGTGCTGTCGTCGGACTCGCTGACCGAGGCCCAGCTCTACGATTACGCGCGCCTGCAACTGCGCTCGCAGATCCAGACCATCCCCGGCATCCGCATGACGCTGCCCTACGGCGGCGCCGCACGGCAGATCATGGTTGACCTCAATCCGGCGGCGCTGCAGACCTACGGCCTGACGCCGGCCGACGTGACCACCGCGCTCGAGCGCGGCAGCCCCACCCTGCCCTCCGGCTCGATCCGCGAGAACGCGCGCGAGATGCAGATCTCGCTCGACACCAGCCCGGCCAGCGCGGCCGAGTTCCTGGAAATCCCGGTGGCCGCGCGCAACGGCACGGTCATCTACATCCGCGACATCGCCTCCGTCCGCGACGGTGGCGCGTTGCAGACCAACGTCGCGCGCATGGACGGTTCCAGCGCGGTTGCGGTGGCGCTGATCAAGCTCGGCGGCGCGTCCGCTGTCGAAATCGTGCGTGCGGTGCGCGAGCGACTTCCGGAGATCGAGGCTTCTGCGCCCTCCGGCACGCGCATCCAGCCGATCTTCGACCAGTCGGTGTTCGTCGACCACGCCATCGACTCGATCCGCCATGAGGTCCTGCTGGTCGGCCTGCTGGTGGCGCTGGTGGTGCTGGTGTTCATCGGTTCGTGGCGCTCGAGCCTGATCGTGCTGTCGGCGATTCCGCTGGCGCTGCTGGCGTCGGTGACGATGCTCAGCCTGCTCGGCTACACCTTCAACGTGATGACGCTGGGCGGCCTGGCACTGGCAATCGGCATCCTGGTCGACAACGCGGTGGTCGACGTCGAGAACACCAACCGCAACATCGCGATGGGCAAGGACGTGCGCACGGCGATCCTCGACAGCGCCCGCGAAGTCGTGTTCCCGGAGATGGTCTCGACCATCTCGATCTGCATCGTGCTCACGCCCATCCTGCTGATGACGGGCCTGTCGGCCTGGGTGTTCACGCCGCTGGCGCTGGCGGTGATCTTCGCCATGCTGGCTTCCTTCCTGTTGTCGCGCACGCTGATCCCGGTGCTGTGCTACCTGCTGCTGCCCGCCGACATCCGCAGCCGCGAGAACCCGCGCTGGCAGGCCGAGCGCGCGCTGCTCAAGGTCAACCACAAGGTCGAGCACACGCTCGATTCGCTGCGCGACCGCCACCACGCCCTGCTGGTGCGGCTGGGCCACCACGGTGGCGTGCTGGCGCTGACCGCGCTGGCGGTGATCGCGATCGGTGCGGTATCGGCGCTCTCGCTCGGCCGCGAGTACTTCCCCCAGGTCGATGCCGGCCAGCTGCGCCTGCAGGTGCGGCTGCCCAGCGGCACCCGCCTGGAGGAGACCGCCGCGCGCCTGACCGAGATCCAGCGCGAAATCCGCAAGATCATCCCGGCCTCGGAGCTGCAGACAGTCTACGAACAGATCGGCATGCCCGATGCGGTCAACCTGTCCCTGGTCGACAGCACCGTGGTCGGCTCGTTCGAGGCCGAAGTGATGCTGCAGCTGCGCACGCCGCATCACTCCAGCCATGACTACCTGGTGCAGATCCGTCGCCGCATCGCCGAGCGCTTCCCCGACGCAAAGGTGTTCGAGCGACCGCCCGACGCCACCAGCCGCACACTTGCCGGATCCGCGGCGGCGGCATTCGAAGTGCGCGTGATCGGTCGTGACGCAAGCGGCAACCTCGCCCTCGCCCGCGAGATCGAGCAGCGCCTCAAGCAGGTGCCGGGCGCGGTCGACGTCGCCCTGCGCCAGGTGCTCGACCTGCCCGAATACCAGGTGCGCATCGATCGCACCCGCGCCGCCCAGCTCGGCCTGGACGCGCAACAGGCCAGCCGCGCGGTGCTGGCGGTGCTCGGTTCGTCCGGCACGGTGACCCCGGTCTACTGGACCGACACGGTCAACGCGATCGCCTACACCGTGCAGGTGCAGGCGCCGCCGGTGAACATGACCAGCATCGACACGCTGCTCAACGCGCCACTGCGCATTGGCAACGACGGCCAGGCCGTCCTGCTCCGCAACATTGCCACGGTCACGCCACGCAGCGTGCCCGCGAGCCTGGCGCGCACGACGCTGGCGCCGACGATCAGCGTGCTGGCCAACGTCGAAGGCACCGACCTGGGCTCGGTGCAGGACCGCCTGACTGCCATCACCACCGAACTGCAGGGCAAGCTCAAGCCCGGCAACCGCATCGAGGTCGCCGGCCAGGCCGGCGAGATGAGCAGCGCCTACAGCGAACTCGCGGCCGGACTGCTGATGTCGGCGGCCCTGGTATTCCTGGTGCTGGTGGTCAACTTCCAATCGTGGATCCAGCCGCTGGTGGCGATGTCGGGTCTGCCGCTGGCCATCGCCGGCGCCGCGTTCGGACTGTTCGCCACCGGTACGCCGCTGAGCGTGCCGGCACTGATGGGCGTGATGATGGTCATCGGCGTCTCCACCGCCAACAGCGTGCTCGTCACCAGCTTCGCCCGCGGACTCGTCGCGGCCGGCCACGATCCGGAACTGGCCGCATACGAATCGGCGGCGGTGCGCCTGCGACCGGTGCTGATGACCGCCAGCGCGATGATCCTGGGCATCATCCCGATGGCCATCGGCCTGGGTGAAGGCGGCGAGCAGAACGCGCCGCTCGGACGTGCGGTCATCGGGGGCCTGCTGTTCGGCACGCCGGCGACGCTGATCCTCGTGCCTTCCATTCTCGCGGTACTGGGACGGCGCATGCCGGCGGCGGCGCGACACGCCGCGATGCCGGACATCGACGGTTCTCCCAGCACTGCCAACCCTGACGGCGCCGAAGCAGGAGCCACTCCATGATCCAATCCCATCGCATCGCACGTGGGGCCATCGCTACGGCCCTCCTTACCGTGCTGGCCGCCTGCAGCAACGGCTCGGCAGAGCCCACGCCGGCCACCGTGGTGCCGGAGGTGTTGACCGTCCGCGCCAAGGCCGCCGACAGCACATACGACCTGAGCCTGCCCGCACGCGCGGTGGCCGGCGAGTCGGCGCAGATCTACGCGCGCGCCACCGGCTTCATCAGCGAGCGCCGCGCCGACCTCGGCGACAAGGTCGTGGCCGGCCAGATGCTGGCGGTGATTGCAGCGCCCGAGGCAGACCAGGCCGTGCGCGAGGCACAGGCGGAACTGGCACGCGCACGCGCCGACGAGACCCTGGCCAAGGTCAACTTCGACCGCGCCAACGTGCTGGTCGGTTCCGGCGCGATCTCGAAGGAGCTGTACAGCGATCGCAAGGCCAACCATGACGTCGCCGTCGCCGCCGAAGCCGCCGCCGAAGCACGCCTCACCTCGGCGCGCGAGCGCCAGGGATTCCAGACCGTGCGCGCGCCATTCTCCGGCGTGGTCGTCGCCCGCAATGTCGAACGCGGCGACCGCGTCGTCGGCGATTCCACCAGCGCGACGCCGCTGTTCGAAGTCAGCTCGCTCGATCCGCTGCGCGTGGTGATCGACGTGCCGCAGAACGTGGCGCTGCAGATCCAGCCCGGCGTGGAAGCCGATGTCGGTTTCCCGGAGCTGCCGGGGCAGACCTTCAAGGCCCAGGTGGTGCGCAGTGCGCAATCGCTTTCGCGCGACTCGGGCGTGATGCGCACCGAACTGCGCCTGCCCAACCCCGACAGCCGCATTCCCGCCGGCATGGTCGGCAGCGTGCGGCTGCACCTGTCACGTCCCGCGCCCGCCACGATCCTGCCGCTGTCGGCGGTGATCCAGCGTGGCAGCGGCGCCCAGGTCGCCACGCTGCGCGACTCGGCACTGGATTACCGCGACGTCACGCTTGGTCGCAATCTCGGCAACGAGATCGAGGTGCTGTCGGGCGTCGCCGCCGACGATGTCGTGGTGGTAGCGCCGAATGCGCTGCTGACGCCCTGCACCCGGGTCAAGGCGCGCGCGATGGTGGCGGCGGAGAAGAAGTAATCCGGTCACGCCCGCCGCCTCGGCGGCGGGCGTCAATGGTTCAGAACGTCACCTTGACCGACGGGGCGCTGCGCTTGGCTTCGCCGTGGTAGACCGCCTCGATGTTGTTGCCATCCGGATCCAGCACGAAAGCACCGTAATAGCCCGGATGGTAGAAGCGTTCGCCGGGAGCGCCGTTGTCCTTGCCTCCGCTGGCAATGGCGGCCTTGTGGAAGGCATCGACCATCGCCTTGTCCTGGGCCTGGAACGCGAGATGATGGCGTCCGGTCAGCTCGCCTTGCGCCGCCTCGCTGTCGCGGGTGGAGACGAAGAGCTCGTCGGCCCAGAAGTAGTCTTCACCTGATCCCGCCATCGGGATCTTGAGGACATCGAACACGGCCGTGTAGAACTTCCGGCTGGCGTCGAGGTTGCGCACGACCAGCTGGATATGGTCGATAAGTCGACCGCGATGAAGCTCCGTCGTTTCCATGGGATCTCCTTGGATGTAGTTGCACCGCGCCTGGATTCCGCACGACGTCATACCGCACCACGTCGCGTCGCGCCGTCACGTGGCGTTGATGCCGGCGTCAGCGTTCGTCGCGGGCGATCTGGATCTCGACCGTCGCTCCGGCACGGTCTATCCGCAGCTCTCCGTCTTGCCAGGTCGCTGCCCGGCCATCGATGCGCGTGCGCCCGGGCGGCTGCCGGTACGGCCAGGTCAGGATCACCCCGCCGGGCGGCGGCGCGAATCCCGGCGTGAGCCTGAACACGACGCGATCACCGCTGCGCTTCAGCGAATACCCCAGCGCCCCCTGTGGCGTACGCAGGTTCGCCACGCTGACGCCCTCGCCCGCCAGCCAGTCGGCCGGAATGCCCGCGGCAACCACCAGTGCATCGTCGTCGCGGCTGTAGGCGAACATGTCGAGCGCCGAGCGCACGTAGTCCGAAGCCACCCAAGCGTGCGGCAGGTCGCCGAGGAAGAACGGCTTGCGTGGCGTCCGCGAAACCACCTCGGCCCATTGGTTCCACGCACGGGGCTGCTGGTCGGCGAAGAAGAATGCCAATGCCTCGTGCGCGCGGTCGCGCCAGCCGAGGCGGACGAAACTGCCGATCGTGCGCAGCTCGTACGGCGTGTAGTCCTTCCATTCGCGGCTGCCGTCGCGGCGTGCGGCGAACTCGCGCCAGTAGCGCTGGAAGGTGTTGTGAAGCTGGTCCTGCGGCAGGTTGGCCTGCTCGCCGCCTGGCGCCAGCGCGATGGTGGTCGAGGTCGCATCGAAATCGCCCAGCTCGGCGGCGCCGGGCAGGAAGTCGATGCCGTGCTGCGCGGTGGCCGCGCGCAGCGACGCGTACAGATCATCGCGGAACTGGTCGCGCGAGGCAGCGAAGCGCGCGGCCTCCTCGTCATGGCCGAGCCACTGCGCGATCTCGACCGCGTCCTTGTAGCCGCGCAGCGTCCAGAAGTTGTCCCAGTACGAGTGCATCGGCTTGGCCGAGTAACCCTCGTGGCTGATCGATGCCGGCATCACCCCGTAGAACGCCGCATTGCGACTGCGATTGGCCTCGGTGCGTTCGCTCAGGCGCAGCTGGTCCATGTAGCGCACCGCCCCCTGCACGTGCGGCCACATCGACGCCAGCAGCTCGCGGTCGCGGGTGTAACGGAAGACCTCGGCCACGGTGAAGACCAGTTCGCCATGACTGTCGTTCTCCGGTACCGGATCGCTGCCGCGGTCATCGACGCAGCACGGCACCTTGCCGTTGTCGAACTGGTACGGCGCGTACCAGCGCAGGAACTGCTCGGCGACATCCTCCCGGCCCATCCGCAGCAGGCCTTCGCCGATCATGGCGCCGTCGCGGATCCACGCCCGCGAGTACGAACGCGCGCCGGGCTGCAGGCGCGGCCCGATGCGGCTGATCAGCATGTGCGCCAGGCCGGTGCGCAGTGTGTCGACGACATGCTGGCCCTGCGCCGGCACGTGAAGCTGCACCCGATCGAGCTTGTCGCGCCATTGCGCCGCGGCGGCCTGTTGCATGGCCTCGGCGTCCTTGCGGTCAAGCGATGCAGGCAACTCGCCGGTCAGCGGGGCGATCCAGTCCACTTCGAAGGACTCGCCCGCGGCAAGGTGCACGGCATGATTGAACACGCCGCTGGCCAAACCCGTCGGGTCGTCGACGCTGGCTTTTGACGCAGGCGTCGCAGGCGCGTCCTGAGCATCGAACGTCGAGGCGGCAACGGTCGTCGCCGGCTGCGACAGCCTGAGCCGCGGCCGGCCTTCCACGGCCACCAGGTTGCTGTCGAGCGCCAGCTTGTGGATCGGGCTGACACCACCGACCGTGCTGAGGAACTGCGTCGGCGGATTGACCTGCAACGGCCGAACCCGCAAACCCAGCACATAGTCCTGCGCCACGTTCGTTGTGTTGGTCAGGCGATAGCGGCCGACCAGTTGTGACCGAGGCTGCGTGCCCTGCGCGAAGGACGTCACTTCGAGGCGAAAGTCGGGATGCTTCCACTGCACGGTCGGGATGGGCAGGTAGCCGTCCTGAAGCGACTGCGTGATCTCCACGCCGGCCCAGTCGATGGCGCCACGCGCGGTAGTGACCCGGGGCTCGATGCTGAAGCCGCCCTTGCCGATCTCGATCGCACCGTCCTCGCCGATCAACCCCTGCTCGAGGCCGCCGTCGATGCCCAGGATCGTCCAGTACGCCTGCTCGCCGCTGAAACCGCGCGGCCAAGTGCCCCGAGGCGCCTGTGCGGCGACCGATCTCACGAATTCGTTGGGCGTGGCGGCGAATGCCAGCGGCTGCACGTTGAGTTCCGCCAGCGCAACCTCCGCTGTCGGCGCCTTCAGCGGAGTCAGGCGCAGGTAGCGTGCTTCGGATTCGGGCAACGCCAGGTAGTCGCTGCCGCCGTCCGCACCCTTGACCTCACGCACAAGGCGCCAATGGTGGTCGTCGTCGGAGAGCTCGACGCGGTAATCCGTCGCCTGCTTCCCCGGCAGCCAGCGCAGGACCAGGCCACCGAACTCGCGCAGGCGCTGCAGGTCGAGACGGAACTGCGGCGGCCGCGCCGGGTCGATCGCCGCCCGCCACGCGGTGTCGGGCTTGCCGTCTACTGCATCAACGGCTTGACCAACGCCCGTACTGGCACGGCCGAGCAACGGCGATTCGTCCTGCGGCGGCAGCGTCCGCATGGCCAGGTCATCGAAGCAGACCGAGCCCTTGCCGCCGACACTGTTGTAAACGGTGAATTCGATCCTGCGGCTGTGCCGCAGGGTCGGATCAGGCGCAGGCCCCCAGGCCCGGCTGATGTGCCGGCGCTTGTATTGCACCTGCGTCCACTGCGCGGGAAACGCGTAACGCGGGCGGTTCACCCACCAGACGTTGTCGCCGCTGTCGTCGACCAGCTTGAACTGCAGGTCGTTGGCGGGCGAGTCCCCGCGCAATTGGAAGGAGAACGCGTAGTTGTCCGGATAGTCCAGCGGTAACTCGCGGGTGATGCCGGCGTAGCCGGAGACGCCGTTGAAGTCGTAGTCCAGGCACAGCGCCTTGCCGTGCGTGCCGGCCACGCTGCGCAGCATGCCGCTGACCTGGTCGGAGGTGACCACCGTCCACGGCTTCGCCGATTCGAAGCCATCGACCTCGGCGCCCTGCGCGCTGGCGACGAGCATCAAGACCGTCATCCCGGCGAAAACCGGGATCCATCTTGATCTGGCCCTTGCGACGGTGAGAGCAAGGTCAAAGTGGGTCCCGGCTTTCGCCGGGATGACGGGATCGGATTGCCTCACCCCTTCACGCTCCCCACCAGCAGCCCCTGCAGGTAGTGGCGCTGCAATGCCAGGAACAGCAGCAGCACCGGCAGCACCGTGACCACCGAGCCGGCCATCATCATCTCGTTGTCCTGGACGTGCTCGCGCGACAGCGTTGCCAGGGCGACCGGCAAGGTCTGCAGGCTCTTGTCGCTGAGCACGATCAGGGGCCACATGAAGTCGTTCCACGACGCCAGGAACACGAAGATCGCCAGCGTCACCAGGATCGGCTTGAGCACCGGCAGCACGATCTGGAAGAAGATCCGCACCTCCCCTGCCCCGTCGATGCGCGCGGCCTCTAGCAGCTCGTCGGGAATCGAACGCGCGTACTGGCGCACCAGGAAGATGCCGAACACGGTGGCCATCGACGGCACGATCGCGCCGGCATAGCTGTTGACCAGTCCCAGCTGCTTGAGCATCAGGAACAACGGCATCATCGTCACCTGCGCCGGGATCACCAGCGCCGCCAGCAGCACCTGGAAGATCCGCTCGCGTCCGGCGAAGCGCAGCTTGGCGAAGGCATAGCCGGCCATGGTGTTGAGCAGCACGCCGATCAACGTGGCCAGGATCGCGATGAGGAAGCTGTTGAGCAGGTAGCGGCCCATGCCGGCGCGCGCGAACAGCTCGTGGTAGTTGTGCAGCGTGGCGCTGGCCGGCACCAGCGGCGGCGGGAACTGGCTGGCCTCGCCGGGTTGCATGAACGATACCGAGAGCATCCACAGCAGCGGCGCCACGGCGATCACGCCCAGCGCGATCAGCAGGCCATTGATGATCGCCTTGGCCAGTCGCGGGGTCATCACTCCGCCCCCTTGCGCCGCGCGAACCAGAACAGACCACTGGTCACTGCCGTCATCAGCGCGAACAGCATGAAGGCCACCGCCGACGCGTTACCCAGGTTCCACCACTTGAAGCCTTCGTCGTACATCAGGTACAGCACGCTGACGGTGCTCTGCAGTGGTCCGCCCTGGGTCATCACGTAGGGCTCGGCGAACAGCTGGAAATAGCCCGACAGGGTCAGGATCGACACAAGCAGCAGCACCGGACCGAGCAACGGCAGGGTGACATGGCGGAACTGGCGCACCGGCGATGCGCCGTCGATGCGCGCCGCCTCGTACAGGTCTTCGGGAATCGACTGCAGCCCGGCCAGGAAGATGATCATGTTGTAGCCGAAGTTCTTCCATACCGCGAACAGGATGATCGTCGGCATTGCCCATTTCGGGTCGCCCAGCCAGTCGACCGCATCGATGCCGACCCACGACAGCGCCCAGTTGACCAGGCCGTAACCGGTATGGAAGAGATAGCGCCAGATCACCGCCATCGCCACCACCGTAGTCACCACCGGGGCGAAGTACGCTGTGCGGAACAGTGGCTTGAACCGCGCCAGCTTCGAATGCAGCAGCAAGGCGGCAGCGAGCGACACCGCGATCGACAGCGGCACGCCGACGACGACGAAGTACAGCGTGTTGCCCAGCGCCTTCCAGAACAGCGGGTTCTGCAGCAGGCCCAGGTAGTTGCCCAGGCCGACGAAGCGCAGGTTGGCGATGTCCGACAGCGAGTAGATGTCGAAGTCGGTCAGGCTCAGCGCGAATGCGGCCAGCACCGGCAGGCCGAAGAACAGGCCGATCACCGCCAGCGCTGGCCCGGCGAAGATCCAGCCGGCGGTGGTCGCGCGCATCATGGCGCCGCTCCTATCGTGCGGTGGTCGAGCATCCAGCGGCGCTTCTCGAGGATGTTGTCGGCGCGGCGGTCGAGTTCGGCCGCGGCCTCGTCGACGCTGAGGCGGCCGTTGGCCAGTTGCTCGCCGACCAGCTTGATCTCGTTGGCGATGCGCTCCCACTCCGGCACCTTCGGTGTCGGCCGCGCGCGCTCGAGCTGGTCGCGGAAGGCCCGCGCGTAGACATCGTCCCTCAGCGACGGCGCATCCCAGGCGCTGCGCCGCGGCGGCAGGTTGCCGGTCAGCGCATGGAAGCGCACCTGCACGTCGGCCTGCGACAGATAGCTGACCAGCTTCCACGCGGCATCCTGGTGCGTGGACTTGCGGAACACGACGAAGCTGGCGCCGCCGGCGACCGAGGCACCGGGACCGTTCTCGCCGGGCAACGGCATCGTCATCCAGGTCGACTGCAACTGCGGCGGCAACCGGTTGCGGAACTCGGCGATGTTCCAGGGGCCGTTGACGTAGAAGCTGAAATAGCCGCGACCGAACTCGTTCCAGACATTGGCGATCTGGGTGTTGCTGGCCACCGGCGCCCACTGGTTGACGAAGACGTCACGATAGAAGCCCAGCGCCCGCTTGAAGCCGGGACTGCGGAAATTGCCGTAGCGACCGTCATCGCGCAGCAGCGGTTCCGGCGACTGGATGCCGAGGTTCAACAGCGGCTCGGCTTCATTGAGCGGGAACAGCGCGGCATAGCGGTTCGGCCCCACCTCGCGCTTGATCGCGGCCATCGCCACCTTCCATTCCGCCCACGTGCGCGGCGGCTCGGCGATTCCGGCCTTGGCAAGCAGGTCGCGCCGGTAGAACGGCAGGCGGGTCTCCACGTACCACGGCACCGCGTACACGGTCGTTCCGATGACGCCGGTGTCCCAGGCACCCTGGAAGTAGTCCTGGGTCTGCAGCGCAGGCGTGCTGGCCAGGCGCGCATCCAGGGGCGCCAGCGCATTGAGCAGGGAGAACTCCGACACCCAGGTGTTGCCGATCGCACCGACGTCGGGCAAGGCATCGCCCGCGAACGCGGTCAGCAGCTTCTCGTGCGCGGAGATGATCGGCAGCTGCTGCAGCTCGACGCGGATGCCGGGATTGCGTCGCTCGAATTCCGGGATCAGCTGGGCGACGACCTCGCCTTCGTAGCCCATCGCCCAGAAGCGGACGACTTCGCGCCGGTCGCCATCTCCCGAGCACGCCGACACCAGCGCGGCGCTGGCCAGCACGGCGGCCACAATGCCCCCTCGCAGGCGGCTCCACACTTGCTGGCGCAGGCGGGCGATCACGTCGCGCTCATTGCTGCGGCTGCTTGGTTGGCTGGGCCGGCTTTGACGGCTTCGGCGCCTCGGCAGCGGCCTTCGGCGCCGGCTGCGCATCGTTGGCCTGGGCCGCGCGCGATTCGGCCTCGCCCAGCGCCCGCGCGTTCGCGGCGTCCTTCTCGCTCTTCGTCTGCGGCAACGGCTGGGTGCTGACGGTGTCGCCCTGCGGCTGCAGCCAGCCGCCCTTGAAGCCGGCCTTCTCCAGCCCTGCGCGAATGTAGGCGTTGCGCTTCATCACGTTCCAGACGAACTCGTTGCGGTAGTTGGAGATCATCGCAAGGATCGGCCCCTGGTCGATGCCGATGTAGTCGCTGGCCACCCAGCCCTTGTCCGGCACCAGCCGCCCGGTCTTGAGCGGGATGTCGAAGTCGAAGCTGGGGTTGAACGAATCGAGGAAGCCATAGCTGGAGTACAGGTAATCGCCGTAGCGCTCGTGCAGCGCCACGGTGGTCGGGATGACGATCTCCGGCGCGAACGGCAGCGAGCCGATCACCGCCGTCGGCGCCAGCGTGCCGTCGTCGAAGGTATCGCGCAGGCCTGCACCGCGGGCGGAATAGTGGCGGAACTGGCGCTGCTCGCCACGGTACTCCTGCAGGGTCTGCTGCGGTCCGTCGCTGGCGGTCAGGCCCCAGGTCTCGTGGCCGTAGTCCTCCCACTTCATCGGGTTGGCGATGGCGTAGGCGCGCTGGGCATAGGCGGCGCGGCGGCTGTTCTCGAAGTAATCGATGCCGCGTTCGCGCATGTAGTCGTCCTGGATGCCGCGGAAATCGATCCAGACATGGCTGTACTGATGGCCGAACATCGGCCCGAAGGCAAGGAACTCCTCGCCCTGGTAAACGCCCCAGACATCGTTGTAGGTGCGCGTCCAAACCGTCCAGGCGTCGGCATCGACCGGGTGCGTCGGCGAGGCCATCGCCAGCACGTACAGCATCATCGCTTCGTTGTAGCCGGTCCAGTCGTGCTTGATGAAGCCGCTTTCCGGGAACCAGCCCATCGAGATCAGCGGCTTGTTCTGCTGCAGCCAGGTCCAGTCGACCTTGCGGTACAGCTGGTCGGCGATCTCGCGGATCTGCTTCTCGCGCTCATCGTCGCGGTCGTAGTAGCTCTGCGCGAACAGCACGCCCATCATCAGCAACGCCGTGTCGACGCTGGAGAGCTCGACCCAGCTCTGGTAGCGATGGCCGGTGTCCATGTCGAGGAAGTGGTAGTAGAAGCCCTGGTACGCACCCTTGCCCGTGTCCTGCGGACCGGACTGCATGTCGCGGAAGAACTTCAGCGTCACCAGCGTGCGGTCGACCGCCTGGTTGCGGTTGATCCAGCCGTTCTCGACACCGATCGGGTACGCGGTCAGGGCGAAGCCCACCGAGGCGATGCTGGCGAACGGGCGCGAGGGGTAGCGATCCGGCGTAAGGCCGTTCTTCTCGTTGGTGGTGTCCCAGAAGAACTGGAACGTACGCTTCTCGATGTCGGCGAACAGCGGCGGCAGTTCGAGCTTGGCCGCCTTCAGCGGCTCCACCTCCACCGGCGGCGCCGAGGCCACTGGATACGTCTGGGATGTCGGCGTGTCCTTTCCGCACCCTGAGACAAAAGCCAGCAGGGCCAGCGTCAATACCAGCTTCCAGTTTTGCTGCATCACATTGCCACTT
>Ga0102589_1002732_pt1 | contig 19578 bp, 25 predicted proteins | sample AraplaMF_Col_mLB_FD_76858 | JGI IMG/M metagenome (GOLD analysis project Ga0102589, IMG submission 76858) | Arabidopsis root microbial communities from the University of North Carolina, USA - plate scrape MF_Col_mLB | ecosystem: Host-associated > Plants > Roots > Endosphere | place: USA... | reverse complement strand
GAAATTGCACCTGAAAGGCCTGAGCTATTACTAGACTGCATAAGTACCATAACAATCATTAAAATCGATACAATAATAAGTAAAACGGATAATAACGTATGCACTTGGCGTACCTCCTACAAAGATTCAGTTATTTTAACTGTAGCATAAATCCTATAGAAAAGCGAGAGCTATAGGATCGCTCTCGCTTTTCTTCTATTACATAAACATCATTGCAAATAATGGTCCGAGCAAACATGTCAAAATTGCTGTTAATGTCATTGTTACCGATCCAATAACACCTTCATGCTCATTATTTTTCATCGCTCTCATAACACCCATAATATGAGACGCACATCCAAATCCGATACCTTTACCAACAGAGTTTGTAACACGGCTCCATTTTAATAAAAGCGGGCCTGTAATCGTTCCAGTAATACCTGCGATAACGACGAAGGCCGCTGTTAAGGAAGGGACACCGCCCACTTGTTCAGATACACTCATCGCAACTGGCATTGTCACTGACTTTGGTAAAGAAGATAAAATTAAACTTTTATCTGTTCCCATAAGCGTGGCGATAGCGAAATCACTTGCAATCGCCACTGTTGTACCTACCAATACGCCACCAGCAATTGGTACAACATATTTTTGCAGAACGTGGCGTTGTTTATAAAGCGGGATTGCAAATGCTACAACACCTGGTCCAAGTAGCTTCGCAATCCAGCCACCACCGCTTTCCATATAGTTTTGATATGGTATATCAAGCATGATAAATAAGAAAGCCATTAATCCTGTCGCTACAAGCATTGGAATTGTAAATGGTGTTGGAAATAATTTATAGATTTTTTTAGATAATTGATATAATAGCACCGTAAAAAGAACCCAACCGATTCCGATTAATATTTGGCTCATTGTGTCTCTTTTTCCTTTCTATTCGCAAGATATTGTCCTGTATGTCCTGCGACGATAATAATTAAAAATGTACTCGCTACAATTGTAATGAAAAGAGAAATTCCTTTACTCATAAAAAAAGCACCGTAATTCATTAGGCCAAGTGTTGGCGGAATTAATAAAAACGGCATAATCGCAACGAGTGTTTCTGCTCCTAAATCAAACCATTTCACAGGCAGAACTTTTAAGCTAAGTAAAACAAGTAAGAGAAACATCCCAATTAAACTTCCTGGAATCGGCATATTTAACATTTCTTGCAGCCAAGTTCCAACCATATAAAACACATAAAGAGCAGCAATTTGGACAAGAATCTTTGTAAATTTCATCTTCATCATCCCTCATGTTTATACGATCTTCTGTTAATATCTTTATCATAGTATAAATTGTAAAATGCTGCAATTTATCAAATCGACAATGAAAATTCACTATATTATACGCTTACACCCTTGATATGACTGCGTTTCCGAATGTAATTTATGTCAAAAACCTTGACCTATTATATAAAGTTTATATTTTCTGAATTTTGATGGTTGTTATTTTAATAAAACAAAATTCTTCACTCCATTTTTATTCTTCCTTCTCTTTAGCACACATATATATATATATAGGTGGTGAACATATGTCTAAAAAAGTTCTCATTTTTTGTGATCCTGGAATCGATGATACGATAGCCCTCCTCCTTGCATTCTTTATCGATGAAATTGAAATCGTTGGGATTGTCGCTGATTACGGCAATGTTCCAAAAGAAATGTCCGTACAAAATGCTCATTTTCTTAAACAAAAATCAAGAAATAGAGATATGAAAATATTTGGTGGTTCAGACCGTCCTCTCAATGGAGATCCTCCCGCTTTTTTTACCAATATTCACGGTAAAGAAGGGTTAGGGCCAATCATCCCAAATGAAAAGTTACAAAACGGGGAAATGGAGAATTTTTTTGAAGTTATCCCGCTTATCGAGCAGTATAAAGACGAACTAATCATTGTAAGTTTAGGGCGACTCACTTCCCTAGCTGTTTTATTTATTTTATGTAAAAATTTAATGCAGCAAATCAAGTCTTATTACGTAATGGGTGGTGCCTTTTTGCACCCAGGTAATGTAACTCCCATATCAGAAGCGAATTTTTATGGTGATCCAATCGCGGCTAACATTGTATTACAATCCACATCCAACATGTACATATACCCGTTAAATGTAACTCAGTATTCCATCGTTACACCTGACATGGCTGAATATATTGAGGCGAAAGGAAAGGCTTCTCTCGTTAAACCTCTATTCGATTATTACTACTATGGATATTACGAAAAAATTTTGCCACAATTAAAAGGCTGCCCTTTTCATGACACGATACCGATATTAGCTTTACTTGATAATTCTATGTTTACCTACTACAAATCACCAATTACCGTCATGACCGAATCTTACGCTCAAGGAGCAAGCATCGGTGATTTCCGCTCTTTAGTAGGATCAAACCCATTCATCAATCGGCCCTCGCAACAAATTGCTATCGATTTTGATTATAATCTCTTCTTTAAACATTTCATGTCACTTATGACGGGTGAGCAATTTTAAGCATAAAAAAACAGACCGTGATTTCTCACGGTCTGTCGTTATTTTCTACAATTATCGTTTGATGTTGTAGAAAGATTTGATACCATCGTAAACAGCGATTTCGCCTAGTTCGTCTTCGATGCGTAATAATTGGTTGTACTTAGCAATACGGTCCGTACGGCTCATAGAACCAGTTTCTCAAAGCCTGATATATCAGCGTTTATCGACGTTTTACCTTCTGTTTATATGTAATTGTATTGTTAAATTCAATACCATTATAATGTACGAAATTCAATGTTGTATTAACGTATTCATTATAACATATTACAAAAGGTATAAACATAGATTTCTTGTCACGATTAACCGATATGTTGCAAATATGCCCTGAATTTGTCAGACCTCCGAGAAAACGAACGTTCAGATTTGTTTGTATCGCATTTTAAAGCAAACATTAATGTTATTTATCATGAACGCATCAAAATGCGAAATACGACGAAATATGACGTTTTTAGAAATTTGGTGGCTCTTCAGTTATGGATTTGACAATTAAACCTCTCAACTGTTGATGACGATACCATTTTGGGTCAAACGCTTTGCCAGTTTCGATTAAATCGTTAATTTTCGAGTCACTGATACCAATATTGTACTTTTCCTTAATTATATTAATTAGTTCTTGGTGTGATGATGTTTTAACTTCAGTACCATCTGGGAATATTGCTAAAACTGGTTTGCGATTTATCATTGGCTTGGGCTCATAAAACGGAGAATCTGCTTCTTCCCACATTTTAGCTAATGAGCGTTGACTTTTCCATGCTGGATATCCATTAGCAACTCGAAATTCATTTATTTGCTTGTAACATTCCGTTTGAGATCCACCGTTAAACAATTGGAACTCGTTAATAAACTTCCGCATGATATACATTTCTTTTTCTTTTTTTGGTTTATCAGCAAAATAAAGAACTTCTTTCTTAGTCAATGACACTTCTATTTTGCCAGCTTCTTCGTCTATGCTAAATATCTGTAGCTCCATTGTCTTTCCTCCGTTTATCGTGTTTTCTAAATTCATTTTAACACGATAAGAAAGACGGAGCATTTTAACGAACTGATTTAAAATTTATCCCAAAGCTTTTGGTCAATATGCTCAATTTTCTTTTGTCAAAAGACCCCTCACACCAAGCTAATGTTTTCTTTTCCTTTGTAGCACGATTTTCTAACCGTATATGTGAACCTCTTCTTCTAATAACTTCCCAACCATTCCTTTTTAGGACAGTCATAACTTTTTTATATGGCATAATAATAATTCCTCCATTTATATTTATATAGTAAGATTTTATAATATCGGGAGCTCATTCAAGAGCTCCCATTAACAATTTTTCACTTTACAATTTTGATAGTAGCGTCACATGTTGCGCTTTCTGTAACAACCCAGCGACGATATGGAACACGGAAGAAAAGCTCGTATTTCATTGTTTCCGTTTCCTTGTCGAAATGAAACATCATGCCATCAAGGAATTTCAATTTTGGTTGTTTTGCACTTCTGAAGAAGTCATAATGAGCGATAGCTTTTTTTGCTAAAGCGTGTTCGACAATTTCACTGACCTCATCAATTTTCCCACCAAAAGTTTCGTAAAATTCATCTACATAAGCAGCTCTCATTTTAATGTATTCGAGGTAACCCCAAGCGACATCTTCATTCGCAATAACTTTATTCAAGATGACATCAAATTCGTTTTCTGATTTCTTAACTGTTTTTTTCCAAATTTCGATTGCTTCACGATGTACTCCAATTGCTTGACGTTCGTCTTTATATTCTGACTCATTCGTTTGTAATTGTCTTTCAAATTTTTTGTAATCGCTGTACCAATTGTGGAAGAAACTTTTTTCGCCCAACCATGGAGTATTCTTGATGTAATCCAAAGCCACATAATTTAAATCAAACATGTCTCCCATTTCTTTCATTTCAACAAATCTAGCAATAATTTCTTTCTTCTGAGCTTCAGTGATATCTTCAAATAAAGCACCGTTTTCGTATTGTTGTTGTAATTTTTCAGCTAGCTCTTTGTAAGTAATGCGACCTTCAATTTTAATTTCAGTTTTACCTTCTGGTGTGATTGTTGCAGTTGCGATTTTTTTAATTTCTTGTGTCATAGTAAACGCTCTCCTTTTAATTTCAATTTAATTTGTTTTGTTATTACTTCACTATTATATTGTAAAAATTTTTATCGTAAGGAAGCTAAAGTAAAAAATATATTTTTTTACCAATCCCAATCGTTACAATACTTCCATTCCAAAGTATCAAATGGCTTGTCCCATAATCGACACAACGAGCGATGACTTTTCCATACTTTGTAACCAATTTCTATACGGAATTTGTTAATTTGTCTGTAGCATTCCGCTTGTGTGCCGAGCTTATATAATCGGTATACATGAATGAACTTTTTCATTCGGTACATTTCTTTTGCTTTTTCTGTAAAAATTCTAATTCTGAAATTCTCCATTTCTTGTTCTGTAATATCAACAGCTTCCTTAAATTCTTCTTCCGTAATAGGAACATTAATGCTTTTCATTTGGGTTTCCTCCTACGTTTTTATCCACCGATCCATTCAACATCACAGAAACTCGTGATACGTTATGACCATTAATGTCAGCTGACCATTTATTTTCAGTTACCTGTGAAACGTTCTGTGGAGTGCAACCTACTTTTTGAGAAGCTTCATCTCTGGTATCCACAAGTTGACCATCCACAACATATGCTCGTTCCAACATATGCTTAAAGCAATTCGTTACAATAACAAAGAGCTCATTTTCATCTAATGTGTCATAATACGCTTGTTTCATCACGATGACGTTTCCAAAGATTTGAACATCGTTACTATAATAAATTTGCCTTCCTTCGTAGCTCGCAAAAGCTTCGGTTGTGGTGCTATGTCGTGCAATTACTTCTCCATTGGAATCTAAAACGATTGCTGGTGTATTTCCTGATGTTTTCAATCCTGTTTCTCGGGCATGAGCTTCTTGTTCCTCACGTGTAGCCCATTCTAAATTTTCGATAGCATTGTTTTCTTTATTTCCATCTAAATGATTGATGGTTGGCTTATTTTCAGAGTTCGGAATAAACGCCAATCCTACAAGTCGATGTACTTTGTAAGTTTTGCAAGTTTTTTTACCGCCATCACTTTTATTTACTGTTATTGCATAATAGCCATCAGTTCTTTTGGTTGGTTTTAATATTCTTTCTTTTCTTGTAGCTTTATCTACGGATTTAATCCGCCCCACTGTCGATACATAAAACATTTTTTTCTCCGACTTTTCAAATTTACTCCATTTTTCCATGTTGTTTTCTCCTTTTGTTTTATTGACCGCCAACTCATAAAGTCAACGGTCATTATTTATATGAATGTAGTTACCTAAGTTCAATTATCTTGTTTCAAGTTCAAATACAGAATTTTCAAAATCCAAAAGACTGACGATCTCCATATTTTCATACTTGCTTGTGTAAGTCATCGAACTTTCTGTTTCCTCAAATGTATGAATTGCTTGATGTTCATTTTCTCCGTGTAGCGTGTAATTAATATCTAAAGCAATTTCATCAATAATTTCTCCTCTACTTACCAATCCCATAAGTAAGAATGAATGTACAAAAGTATTTGCTTCTTTAGACGCTTTTGTAAAATCAATATTTTCACGGTCTTTTCTAACTTTGTTCACTCTGTTGATAAATTCTTGCTTTGTCATTTTTGTTGTGTTTGTCATTTTGGTTTCCTCTTTTCGGTTAGTTGTTTTTTTGTTGTTTCGTTATTACTCGACTATTATATTGATGTAGACTAATTTGTAAGGTGGCTTTGTAAATTTTTTTATCTTTTCTACTTTCTTCATATAATGTATCGTTTAGATGTTTGTCCTTCTTTACACCGCTATTATATTGAGACCTTTTCAAATCGTAAAACACAAATTATGGCGAAATTGTGAACGAATATATATAATTTTCTTTCAGACGAGTTTCTTCATATATATGCAATAAAAAAACACCAACCCTAATGAGTTGGTGTTCGTTGAAATCCATTATATGTACTTTTTTAGCATTTTCAATTGAAACACTCTAACGTTATCTGAGTAATATTTGTAGTTCACCATCGAAGCAAGAAATACCGCCAATTGAATAATAAGCCCGATCCAAAAATAGTAATTACCCACGAAGCTAGATAAATGAGTAAGGACAATTAGAGCTGTTATTAATAAAGCAATCGATGAACTAATGAGCAATGACCCCAGTGCATGTGTAGTTCCCAGTAAATGTCTGTATCGTCCTTCTATGTATGTACGAGTCTCTGAATCTTGGTTGAGCAATACCATGTGCCAGACAAATTCACAATGAAAATAATCATCATTTTTGTCTTTTCCCCACCCGCCCTTTTTAGGGTATTTCTTTTCAGTGATACTTTTGATTTCATCAAAATTTCGACTTTGATTCATCACCCAAGCAGCCCCAAAGTACAACTGGTGCATTACATAGCCTAATGGCACCCCGACAGCAGCTAGCGAAACTAGCAACCCCAAACTTTTGCTCATTTGTGACAAATCCGCTTCTACAGGATTGATTCCTTTTAAAAGTAAGACCGCATACGCAATCCACAAAATCAAGACCCATCCTGGTATCCCCCACCTAATCAAATACTTACTTTCGAATGTCAAATCAGTGTTCCCCCTTGTTTTTTCTCTATAAATTGAGTGAATCGTCTTAGTCGTTTTCTAAGACACCTTCACTATACTGTGAAAATTTTTTAAAAACAATGAGGTTTGCACCTTGAAATAAAAAAATTTTTATGAGACCAATTTTTTCATATAAAAAACACTCCCGTAGGAGTGTTTTTAAGCAAGTATGATTTCCACAGAAACCAAATCTCTACCAGTTCTTGAAAGAGTTTGTCCGCTTTCTTCATCTGATATATTAATCGGGCTATCATTATCTTTAATGGCTTGTAAAGCATCGAATAAATCTTCACCATCTCTCAGTCTTGGCAGGTCGCTGAAATTTTCTACCGTTGCTGTAATTCCATCATTGAATTTAAGTGCTAATTTCATATTATCACCACCTTCCACTTTACATACTTCGACAAATTATGGTAAATCCCTTCTTTTATTTCATATTTTTTATCCACGCTTCTCGTTGAAGCCGTCGAGCTTCACGTTCTTGTTCTTGCCTTATAGTTTCATTGTCTTTAACAAACAAATCGTCCCACACGGTAATAGCGAACATTACTAACATTATTATTACCGACACGAACAACAATATCGTTTGTGCCTTCTCGGATATTAGTATGTTCTTAATCCGTTTCATTATCTTTTGGGTGTTCCTTGTAGCTTTGGTTATTTATCCGTGCGATGCTTTTTCTCAATTCAGGTGAATCTTCAAAAGCGTAACACTGATACTTTCTATTTTTTCTATTCCTTGTAGTATATTCAAGATCATGCCCAGCTTTTATTAAGTCCATAGCGAGCGTTTTTTTGTATACCATCTTTATTCCCATTTGCAATTCCCCCAATTGTTATTCATATAAATCTGGTCTGTACTTCAATCGTAATTCCATCAGCTCTTCTTTTTTCTTTTCTAAGTCAGATTTCAAAAATATGCTTGTACACCCGAGTTTCTTAATTGGCACAATTTTTCCGTTCCTAATCATATGAGATAATCTAGCTCTTGATATTTCTAATAGCTCAAGAGCTTCTGGAGTTGTTAGCACATTTTCGTAAACCCACTTACGGATGTCTATAGGTTGCATTATATATTCACTCATGTTGTTGCACCTCTCAATATATTTTCTATCCGTTCACCAGCCACCATATCGAACAATTTTATAGCATGTAATAAATCGCAACATCTCGTTTGTTCGAATATCTCAGCTATTAAACTAGCATTTTCTAAAAGACCCCATTCAATGTATCGTTCTAACGTTCTAATCCCCATTTCTGAATCCTTGTGTACATAGAATAAAGTCGTTAAAGCTCCTATTGCACTATGAACATTTTGTCGTTTCATTCAAATTACCTCCTAAGATTTTCCATTAAATATATTATAATCGACTTGTATCACTTTTTAAATACTATTAACTAAAAAATATTTAGCTAATTACAAATGGAGGAATTGACACAACAAAAAAAAAACAAACAACCGAACAGATTCACGAAGCGAAGCGTAGGGAATCAGCTCTTCTAAGCGGAGCGGAGCGTAGTCTGGAGAGGCAGCGCCAAGCTCTGGCGTCCGCCGAGGACCTGACGGAGTCTGGAGTTGTGCTTTGGCACAACGGCTACTTTGTATATTTTAGAGCTTTTGAAGCCATTGTCCTTACAAAAATACTCTTTCAAATAAAATAATATAGTAACCAAAAACAGTGCTACAGGAAGTCGATATTATAATTATTACTAATTATAGTAGTATCAAGTTCCTGTAGCATCTTGTAACATCACCAATCTCATAGACAAGGAGTTTACATATGGAAACAAAGTACTCAACAAAGGAATTGTGCGAAATTTTGCGTGTTAAAGCTGCAACTTTCAGAGCTCATAAAAGCAAATATTTGAAGGAACTACAAGAAAATTATCATGTTCGTGAAGTAAAAGAAGGCGGAAAAAACTACTACTATTTAACGCCAAAAAACACATTAGCAAATATATTAAAGTGCAACATCGGAAAGCTAGATATTAATGTAATTGGAATCATTTTAAAAGCTATACTACAAGGTGAAATTGCTCCTATACAGAAAGAATATGCTCGCATAACAGGTGTAGGACAATCGACCATATCAACCACGTACATTAAGTTCTTGAAGGAAAACAATATCATCCTTCCACCTGAAAAAGTGAAACATACCGTTGCCGATAAATCAGGGAAAGAGCTATATAAATACGAGCAAAAAGTTGGATCATATGTTTACTACGATACCAAACCAGATGGTACGGTAGTACGATTCATTGATAAAGTACAACAACAATTGCACGAAACGTACCAAAGAGCTTGGGCTTTAGAATTTGCTACAACAATTACACCTATGCAAAACTTAGGAGCTTCTAAGGAACAAATCGGAAGCGTGATGGGAAACATCGACAGAAGAATATGGCGAGAAATAAATTTGGCATTGCAACTACACAAATGCAACCGTGTTATGAAACCACGAGTAAACCCTGATATTGAACAACAGCTAAAAGAATATTTCGGATTGTGACCATACTCTATTTACTTCTCTTTGAGCTATGTATAAATACTATATACATACTAAATTAGGAGGATAGAGTTATGACTGAAGATAAGCATTGTGCAGCATTACCGAACACAAAACAAGATGATAAAGAACCTGTTAAACAATTACATGTGTATGGTATTCCGTTCTCTATTTGTGAAAAGCTTGAAGCAAAAGCTAAACGAGACGGATTAAAACTTACACCATTTGTACGAATGAAATTAATACAAATCGCTAGTGAAGAAGAATAGTTTTTGAATATTTATATTCAATTTATTTATATATTACAGTTAAACAAAATAATATACACAAATATAGATATAGATGTAAATATAAACCCTCCTACGGTGGGTTTTTTATTTTGTTAGGGAACTGGAGGACAGAAGGGTGGTCAGAAACTAAAATTTTCATCCCCTTAATTTCAAATTTACGAAAGGAGCTAATTATTATGGGAAATGCGGTCAAATCAATCGACCAAGTAAAACAAAAGATGTCAAAAGCTGAACGTGAAGCAAGAACTGAAGCGGAAAAACAAGTTGTAACCAATATAAAAACGAAACCAAAAGCCTATCCGTTTGTCAGCAAGCCCATGAAGAGAATCTTCAACAAATTAATGAAGTTGAACGAAAACTTCACCGAATCTGATTCTATGAGCTTATCAATGCTAACAAAAAGCTTATACCGTTATGAACTATTGAACAACAGATTAGAAGAGTTAGATGAACTCGATGAGCTTTCTGTGGATCTGGAAAAACGTATTCATGCTTACGAACGTTCCATAACAGCTCATATGAAGGACTTATGTATTCCATTATCTCAACGCCTACGATTAAGTAACGATATAGCTAAATTGATGATTGAGGAGAAAAAACTGGAACAAATGAATCAACAAAATAAACAGGAAGCTAACCCATTGTTGGCTCTACTTGAGGAGGATGACGATGAATAAATCTGTGGCATATGCAAAAGCTGTGGTCTTCGGTGACATCGTTGCACCTTCTCAAGTAAGACAAGCATGTATCAACTTCTTACATGAATACTATGTTCTACAAGACCGAGACGATTACACATACAAATGGAATACGAAAATAGAAAAGAAGATTAACAAAATCATTAAGAACTTAAACTTTGCTCGTGGAGCTAAATCCGCTCAACCTATGTTCCTCAACCTTGCTTTGTTTCAATGGTTTATCATTCAGAACACATTTTGCTGGGTTTACAAAGAATTTCCAACTAAGCGCAAAGTTCGTGAAGTTATTTTCACTGTAGCTCGTAAAAATGCTAAATCAGTGCTCAGTTGTATCATTCATATTATCGGATTCTTCCTCGATGAAGCTAATCAGACTCATTATATTGGTTCAAATACCAAGCAACAGGCGACCATTATTTTCGATGAGCTTGTAGCAATTATCAAAGCTTCTCCTAATATGTTACCATTCTTCAATATTAAGAAGACATATGTAGAGTTCACACCGAAGAACTGTAAGATTGTAGCTCTTTCAGGTGATGCGTCTAAAGCTGATGGTACAATGGTCTACATCGCCTCAGTCGATGAGCTTGGTGCTTCAAATGAAATCTTCAAAATGGTAAGTTCCTTGGAGACTGGACAATTCGGCCCAAGAAATCCTCTCATCGTTAAAATTTCCACATCATACCCAATCGAGAACGGATTCAACTATTGGAATGAAACAGTAGATGCCCTACGTAAAAACACGTTTGCTGACGAGCCTAACCCACGACAATTCGGTTTGATATTTACTATTGATAACCCCAAAGAGCGCATTCAGTTGGACGGTAAGGACGCTGAACGATGGGAAGACCCTGAAGTTTGGGCTGAAGCTAATCCATTGGTTGCTGAAGTAGACGACCTTATTGAGAAACTGATGGAGGACTACAAAACTAAGAAAGATATTCCAAAGGATTTCTTCCTGTTTAAAGTCAAGAACTTAAACATGTGGATGGGAGCTAATGAAGGTGACGGTAACTTCTTTGTAGATAAACATACTTTACAAAAAAGCTTGTACGAGCCAGCTTCTGATTGGGAATGGTGGAAAGGGAAAAAACAAGTAATCATTGGTCTAGATTTGTCATTATCAAGAGATAATACAGCTGCTACATTTATGTGGTACGACCAAGCACACGGTCAGTATTACGTTAAAAACCTTGTCTTTTATCCTAAGAACGAAGAAGAAAACAAATCGAAAGCTGAACGTATTCCTTACGCTCAATGGTCACGTGCTGGGTATTGTCAGCCGATTGGTGAAGATGTAATTGATTATGATGAATTAGCTGATATTATCATTAGCATTTGCGAGCAATACGATATTCATGTAGGTTCCATTGCATATGATACGAAATACAGTTATACGGTGATGAAACGTTTGAAAGAAGAATTACTAATGGAAGTTGATCCAATCAAAATCGAACAGAGCTCAAGACACCTTGGAGATGCCATTTCCACATTACAACGAATCGTTTATAACGGTTCGTTTTTTTATGCTCCTAACCCATTGATGGAATCAGCTTTTATTAATGGTCTTATTGAGTTCCGACAAGGTAAACCCTACATCGCCAAGTCAAGTAAAGACCGCAATAAAATTGATAATTTGTTTAGCTCGTTCAACGCCATGAAGGTGTCAATGTTCTTCGAGCAAAACAACTTATATGAAACGGAACGAGAGCTCTTCTTTGAACTTTAATACAATATGCAACACTTGTGGTCAGTTGGTGGAAGCTGGCGACAAGTGTTCTTGTAAACGTAGAAAAACAGCTTCACAAAAGAAACACCCCAGCGGAACTTGGAAATTTCAGAGATTGCGAAAACGTGTAATTGAACGAGATAACGGGCATTGTCAACGGTGCAGAATCTTGCTTGGGCTCATGAATTTCGATGATTTGCAAGCCCACCACATTAAATCTTGGCGTGACTATCCTGAGTTAGCTTATGACGAGCTAAACCTGATTACTGTTTGCAGGCACTGTAACTTGGACTTAGGAAATAGCAACAAATTGGATTTCCCTTGGGAAACACCAGAAGAAATTTCATATTTCTTGTAGCAAATTATTTTAAAAAAGTTGTGTTTCTCTCTTTCGTTTAGACCGTTTGGCGTATAAATACTATATAAGCTACTAAATCAATACTAATTTTAGTAGTTTATGCTCATAGTAACAGAAACCTTCCATTTCTGTTTACTGCTCTTTTCGGTTATAGCGAGTCTTGTCAATGTTCAGGGAGTATGAAAATTGAATATTAATATTCAATTTATCGTACTTCTCCCATTGTTGATAATTCAACATTATCGACATACATACCATATAATGTGGCAATAATCACAACAAACTTTTCTCTTTTTAGATTTCATATTTTCATTCTTCTTTCGATTAAAACTAGACATCAACAATTTGTTAGCTCTTATTGTTGATGTCGATGATTTAATTGAAACCCTTAAGCTCGTAACTTCGGTTACGGGCTTTTATTTTGACTTAGAAAGGAAAGATTGTATGAGATTATTTAGCTTTTTATCAAAAGATGAACCTGTGCTGGAAGAACGTTCAACGAATAATACAACAACTGTTGACGGAGCCTTTTCTCTTGATAGCTTGCTAGTTACAGATGCTGTTACTGAAGAGAAAGTCATGAAAATTCCTACAGTTCGTTCATGTGTTGACTTAATTTCTAGCTCAATTGCACAGATGCCAGTGTATTTATATCAAGAAACCAAAGATGGCAAGATCGAAAAGGTAGAAGACAATCGTATTCACCTGTTAAATCATGAAGCTAATGACTTTTTGAATGGTTACGCCCTAAAGAAACACATGGTTAAGGATTACCTTCTTCATGGTTCCTCTTATGTATCAATCATCGAGGCAGGTAACACAATTTTAGAATTACATCCATTGCTTTCAAAAGCTGTTATTGTGAACAAACGTGTTAAAAATGGCTATCGCACAGTTGGTGCTGACATCTTCTTATCTAACACGGAAAACGGTGCTGTTAATGAAGTAAATCGCCAGCAAACTAAGTTCAAACCACATGAACTTATGATTACATTGCAAGACACACACGACGGTCTAACCAGTTCTGGTGTTATTAAACATGGTCAAGACATCTTCAGACAGGCACTTGCTGAAACGGAATACACTCAGAACTTGTATGAAAATGGAGCACTTCCTTTGGGCCTTCTTAAGACAGATGCTCGATTGAATGAAAAACAAGCTTCTAGTTTACGTACTGCTTGGGCTAAACTTTACGGTGGCGTTAAGAACGCTGCTAAAACAGTAGTTCTTCAAGAAGGTATGACTTATCAAGCTCTTTCAATGAATCCTTCAGAGATTCAAATGTCTGAGACTCGTAAGAGCACGAATACTGAAATCTGTAAGTTGTTTAATATAAGCGAATCAATGATTAGCACAACAGCTGGTAAGCAACAACACGTTTCAATTGAGCAAACCAACACGCAATATTTAAAAAACACACTTTCTCCCATCATTGCTTCGTTAGAAGGTTCTATGGATAGAGCGTTATTGCTTGAGTCTGAAAAGGATTCAGGTTATTTTTTTAGGTTTGATACTTCAGAGCTTATTCGTGCTACGGAAAAAGAAAGAGTTGAAACTGTGGTATCTGCTGTACAAGGTGGACTATTCACAATCAATGAAGGACGAGCTAAGTTCGACTTACCAGCTATTGATGAAGGCGAGAATGTTCTTGTAACACCTGGTGCTACACAAATGGGAGATAAAAATACAAAAGAAAAAGCAGATCCACACGAGGAGGAACAATTAAATGACAAAACTGGAACTCAGACAGATTGACGTTGAATTGTCTGGCGTGAAAGAAGAGTCTGGTGATTTGCTCGTGTCTGGTTACGTTAACCAAACTGGGCAATGGTCTCAGCCATTAGGTCGTGAGAATCGCTTTATTGAGCGTATTGAACCTGGTACTTTCACACGTGCTTTACAACGTGGGAATGATGTTCATTTCCTAGCTGAGCATGATAACGCCAAACTATTGGCTTCAACTAAAAACGGTAGCTTGCAACTGCGTGAAGACGATAAAGGTCTTTTCATGGAAGCTCGTATTTCTCCTACAACTTGGGGAAAAGATTACCACCAATTAATTCAAGACGGCTTGCTTACAAACATGAGCTTTGGTATGCAAGTTGCAAAAGATAAATGGGATAAACGAGACGACGGAACATATCAGCGTACAATTTCTGATTTACATCTAGCTGAAGTATCCGTAGTTCGTAATCCAGCATATGTGCAATCAAGCATACAGGCTCGTTCGATTGAAGTAATCGAAACGCCTGTTTTTTTTATGAAAAAAAACAATAAAAAAGAAAAGGAAGATGTTGAAATGTCAAAAGAAAAACAACTTAAAGAGCTACGTGCTCAAATGGAAGCAATGGAAGCTGAAGTTCGTGCAGAACAAGAAACAGCTCAAGAAGTAGAAGTTCGTGAAGTAGAAGTTGACCCAACTGAAGCTGAATTACGTGGAGTAGAGCAATTCTTAAAAGGCGATATTCATGGCGCTGAAGTTCGTACAATGACAACTGGTACTGGCGCTATTACAGTTCCTACAAGCTTATCTAACGTTATCGTAGAAAAACTTGTTGAAGAAGCAGCTCTATTCGGTCGTGCTAAAGGATTCACGCCTGTATCTGGTACTCTTGAAGTACTACGTGAAAAATCTATCGGTAACGCTACATTTGTTGGTGAAATGGACCCAGCTCAAATGTCTGATTTCGAATTTGACAAAATCACTCTTGAACAACGTCGTGCAGCTACAGCTATCGAATTATCTCAACAATTAGTAAATGATTCTGGTATTGACGTAGTTAACTACGCTGTCAATGTTATGACTCGTCGTCTTGCTCGTAAGCTTGATGAAACAGTTCTTAACGGTGACCCAGCTGATAAACAATTTGAAGGTATCTTAACTTCAGGCCTTGTTGATGTAGTTGGTACTCACCAAGCAGACAAGATTAGCATTGATAATTTGCTTGATATGACTCTTGCTGTACACCCAGATCATCTACAAGGTTCTGTATTTGTAATGGGTCGCCCTGCTTTCAACCAAGTTGCTAAATTAAAAGACGTTCAAGGAAACTACCACATGGTTAAAGACGTTGTAAATGGCAAACCAGTTTACAAAATCTTTGGTCATGAAATCTTGATTCAGGACAAAATGCCTAAATTAGCTACTGGTGCTATTTCTGTTGTATTCATTAACTTCGCAGAAGCTTACGCTACAATGATTAAAAAAGGCGCTCAAATGAAACGTATCTCTGACGATACAACTCAAGCTTTACGTGGTACTCACCTGTTAATGCTTGATATTTACTGTGACGGAAAAATCTTAAATGAAGATGCTATTAAGTTCTTAAAACAAGCTTAATGACATCTTCATTTTGTTTATGTGGGACTCCTCTGGGAGTTCCTTTTTTTATTTTAATAACATATGAAAGCAGGAACATAGATGACAAGTTTACTCGATTTAAAAAACATTACAACATTAGATATAAAAAAAGATATTATTGAAGCCCGTAGATTTAATCATGATGGATTACCATACTTATTCAACATTATCCCAACTCAAGGAAAAACGACTCGTGTTATCAAATCTGATGAGGATAAAAACGTTCGTGCTTCTTTCGTCGATGAAAAAGAAACAAATCTTTCTGTTATTAAAGATACGCAATTATGGGAAGTAATTTTAACACCAAAACGCATTGTAACAGGAGTTGAATTATCGGAGGAATTTGTTGAAAACACCAGCATTGACATTGAGTCACATCTCCGTGAAATTCTTACAGACCGCATTATTAGCGAATTAGAAAGACAAATGACGGCAACTGGCACAGAAGAAGGAACTGAGCCAAAAAACATTCAAAAGTTTGTTCACACAGCTAATAGGACAACAACTACTTCCATAGGTCAAGCATTTGGTTATGAACACATGTTGGAAAGTTACAGAAATTTTTGTAACAACCCAGCAAATAAAAAAGACGCATTTTGGATTATTTCACCTGAAGCAACATTCAGTGTATTAGATGCTAATGGTCATGAAAAATTATCATTTGAAAATATTCCAGACGGAGCGGACGCTACATTACTTGGATTACCTGTTTATCGAAAAAACATGGGTGAATCCAATTCTGCTCATGAAATGAATGTTGTTCGTCCAATTGCTTACGCAATTACAAATCGTGAAATGTATGCTTTTGCAATAAAAGATATTAAAGTTATACGTATTAAAGGTGATACTATCCAACAAATGAAAAATGCTTATGTATTTGTGATGGAAAGCTACGTTGATGGAAAAGTCATTAACAAATACGCTAGATATTCAGCAATTTTTGCTGAAACAGGAGCTCCATCTCCTCAGAAAGCACAATCTGTTGTTATTACAAATACTGACCCAATTCCTGTTATCAACAAAACTTCATCAGCTCCTATTGCTGAAGCTTTATCTGTAGAAACAGAAGTTGAACAACCAGCTAAAAAAACAACTAAGCGTAAAGCTTAATAAATCATGAGCACTCCGTTTGGGGTGCTCATATTTTTTTTGGTAAAATCCCCATTTTACTGAGATTTTAATGTACCGTATCTCCCTCATCTTCCAACCAATTGTACAGCAATATTTTACGTTCTCCAGTTGGATCGGCAAATTCCTTCTTACCATTTTTCAAATCGTATTTGTGTGCCATATTTTTTAATGAGCTATAAGCATATGCCGAAATTTTCTCCTGTGGAATATTTACATATCGCCCACTTTCAATTGTTTCCGTAACAAATTTATCAATCAGTGTATTCCATGATTTCTTTATCCACCTATTCGGTGCAAATTCCGTATAAAATTCATTACACGCATTTGTTAAAGCAATTTTAAAATCAGCGGAGCTTAATTCCTTGTTAATATTAACAATGTTTCTTTTATCATTATTTTGTTTATCAGTATTTTTTTCTGTCTTTTTATTTAATAGGTGTCGTTTTTCAACATTTGAAATTGAATTATTGAAATTGAATTGTTCAAAATCGTCACTTGAAGAATCTTCTTCTTTTTTCAATTGCTGATTTCCGCCACTTGAAAACAAATGGCTAAATGGAGAGCTTATTTCCATGATTTTAAATCCAGCTGTAACAACTTCCTCCATGAATTCTTTTACTTCATCATCTGAAAACGGAATATCCGAAGCATTATAATAATGGAAATTCTTTTTACCATCACGGTACTTTATATCCACCCAATACTTCTTTTCTTCCAGTTCAGCGATACCTTTTGTAATAGCAGCTCTACCGAATTTTTTGTACAGTTGCATCTTTTTTATCACCCACGTTTCAGGTAATGACATCAAATGTGCAATTAATCCTATCGAGCGCACATCTTCAAGCTGTTGTAATGCATTGTTGTGTATTTGAGCGTAATCAACGGTCTTCCTACGTTTAATTATTCCATCCATGGTATACTCTCCTTTTTGCTTCAAGGAGCTTATCATGATAAAATGTAATCACGATAGCACTTGAGCTATTGTGTGGTAACGAGCGGTAGGACGGCCATCCTATAATCCGTTCGTTTTTTGTTTTTATCGTAAATTCATCAACGGGCTTGTCTTCTGAGCCATCTCCAAAATGTTCTCCATTTCTAATCCCTGTAGATAGCGTTTTGTCACTTGAATATTCTCATGACCAGCAACCTTTGAGCATGAATACAGGTCTAAGCCGTTTCTGAGATTCGCTTGAATCGCATAATGTCGTATCGTATGCGGTGAACAACGAATATCTTCACGAACGCCAGCACGCAAGCCAGCGGTTTTGACGATGTTTTCAATTTGCACCGTACATATTGGTTTGCCAGCCCTCGATAAAAAATAATTATCATGCTCCAGTGCCTTTTTCTCGAAATACTTCGCTTTAATCCGTTCGTAACGTATCATGTATTTCTTTAGCATCAAACTAATCGGAGCGAATCTCCATTTTGAGCCCTTTCCCATAATCCGTATATTCGTATCGTAAACCCACTCAGATTGTAAGTTGATTAATTCTGACATTCTTATCCCAGTATCAACAAACATTGCAAGGATGACCTTGTTACGTGCGTTCAAATACGTTTTAAAATCATAAGAATCAATCATTTTTGCCACTTCATCATCGGTGAACGTTTTTATCACTTCCGTGTCTTCTTTCAGCAATTTGATTTTGTTCATAACATTCATCGGTATATATTCTTCGGTCACAAGATATTTGAAAAAACTCCTCAAGGACTTAATCAACGTGTTAATGTAATTCGCTTTTTTCCCTAATCCAATTTGATGTTGAACAAATTTCTTAATATGGAATGGTGCAATATCCTCAATATCATCAACTTCATGATGTTCGTTCAAATATGTTATCAACAGTCCCACATTGTACTTGTAGGTATCAATCGTCCTATCCGAATAGTTCTTAATCTTCAATTCGAATATAAATTCCTTTAGCAAATTATCAAGCAAAACAAAAAACCTCCCGTCCATGTGGATTAACACATAAACAGAAGGTTTCTGTATGACAAACTTCATCATGTCGTATTGCTAACCTCGAGCGTCAGCAATATAACGTGTATGGCAAAGTTCAGTCGATTTTTTATTTTCTACAATTATCGTTTGATGTTATAGAAAGATTTGATACCATCGTAAACAGCGATTTCGCCTAATTCGTCTTCGATGCGTAATAATTGGTTGTACTTAGCAATACGGTCCGTACGGCTCATAGAACCAGTTTTGATTTGGCCAGCGTTAGTTGCAACTGCGATGTCAGCGATTGTAGCATCTTCAGTTTCACCAGAACGGTGAGATACAACTGCTGTGTAACCAGCACGTTTAGCCA
>Ga0102589_1002731_pt1 | contig 19579 bp, 18 predicted proteins | sample AraplaMF_Col_mLB_FD_76858 | JGI IMG/M metagenome (GOLD analysis project Ga0102589, IMG submission 76858) | Arabidopsis root microbial communities from the University of North Carolina, USA - plate scrape MF_Col_mLB | ecosystem: Host-associated > Plants > Roots > Endosphere | place: USA... | reverse complement strand
ATTAGGAGCATGTAGCTATGGAATTTTAGCTATCTTTGTTAAACTTGCATACGCAGAAGGTTTTTCACTTGGAGAAGTAATTGGTAGTCAATATTTGTTCGGTTGGTTTATTTTGCTTGGAATTACACTCCTATTTTCTAGGCACCGCGTTCCACTGAAACAAATGCTTATTTTATTTGTCGCTGGAACCTCTGCAAGTTTCACAGGAATTTTTTATTACGCTTCACTGAAAACTGTGCCGGCATCTATTGCCATTATACTGTTATTCCAATTCGTTTGGGTTGGTATTATCATTGAAGCTGTGGCAACAAAAACATTACCATCAAGAGAAAAAGTTATTTCTGTTCTCTTTTTACTTGCTGGTACATTCTTATCGAGCGGATTATTAGAAAAATCAGCAGGCGATTTCGATACAACTGGAATCATATTAGGTTTACTATCTGCTGTTACATTTGCAACCTACATTTTTGTAAGTGGTAGAGTTGCTGTCGAAGTACCATCATTACCACGAGGCGTTCTCTTAATGGCTGGTGCTTTAACTTTAGTAATGATAGTATTCCCACCAACATTTATTTTTAACGGGGCTATTTCACAAGGACTTTGGAAATATGGTTTAGGACTCGGAACGTTTAGTATTGTCATTCCATCCATCGCCTTCACAATCGGCATTCCAAAAATCGGTTCTGGATTAGCAACTATTCTTGGTGCAGCTGAACTACCTGTTACAACAATTATGTCTGTATTTGTTTTAAAAGAAGCGGTACTCTCTTCTCAATGGCTTGGTGTATCACTTATCTTGGTTGGTATTGCAATTCCACAAATTGCATTTGCGATGCGCGGACGATATCGAAAACATCATACACATAAGAAAGTTGCTGCATAAAAGAAAAGAGGCTTCTCATTTGAGAAACCTCTTTTTTTAGTATTTCCTATTATTTTTTAGCCCGATTCGCAATTTCTAAAGCGCGGTCTGTTTCTTTAGCTGCTTGATCTAATGCTTGTTTTACATCTGTTCCTTCTATAATACTTTCCATTGCCTTTTGTACTTTTTGACGCGATTCTGGAAATACTGTAATTAACGCGCCCTGTGTTGCAGGTGATACTTTCGAATCATGAAGTTGATTCACCGTTACTTGTAATTGTGGATATTTCTCATATTCTTTTTTAACTAATTCCTCCTCATACGCCTTTGGATTTACCGCGAAGTATCCTGTGTTTACATGCCATTCTGCTTGTATAGATGGTGTAGTCATATACTTCATAAACTCCCAAACCGCTTTTTGTTTCTCTTTCCCAATATCTTTGGCCATCCATAATGATGCGCCGCCAATAATAACACCTTCCCTTTGAACATCTTCAGGATAAGGTAGATACGCTACCCCAACTTGAAACGGTGCGCTGTTAATTATATCCTTCACACCTGCTGAAGAATCTAGGTACATTGCTGTTTTCCCCGCTAAAAAGGCAGCACGCGTATTATCCCAATCCGAACCGTAGTTACCATTAATACCTTCTTTATTAAGATTATTGACAAACTCTAAAATTCTTTGCCCCTCTTTCCCATTAAAAGTTGCTTTCGTTGCTGCTTTAGCACGACCATTATCATTATTTACATACGTTCCACCTTGAACCGCTAACATTTCTTCAAAAAACCAAGTATCTAATAAATAAGTAAACCCGTAACGTTTTACTTGATTCCCTTCTTTTTTCGTTAATTTCTTCCCTGCTTCCTCTATTTCTTTAAATGTCTTTGGGGCTTGGTCTGGATCTAATCCCACTTCCTTAAATGCATCTTTGTTATATACCATAACAGGTGTAGAAGAGTTAAAAGGCATCGAATATTGCTTTTTATCTACTGTATAATAACTGCGAATATTTGGTTCCCATTGAGACACATCATACTTATCTTGATCGATGAACTTTTGAACCGGTTCAATTTTCCCGCTATCAATCATATATTTCGTTCCACCATCAAAAACTTGAATAACATCTGGTGCATCCTTTGTGCCTGCAATATTCTTGTACTTAATAAACGATTCATCATATGTACCTTGGAACAACGCTCTTACTTCAACTTTATCTTGAGATTGATTATACTTTTGAACAATTTGTTCTAAAACTTCTTTTGTTTTTCCACCCATTGCATGCCAAAATACAATCTCTGTCTTTCCACTGCTCATTTTTTCACTGTTCTCCTTAACTTTTGATTGCTCTTTCCCAGAAACATTTGAATTGGAGCAGGCTGTTACCAAAAACAAAATACATAATGATACAATAGTAAGAAATTTTTTCCCCATACTTCTCAACTTTCTCTCCCCCTTTTCATACAAAAAGACCATAAGTAACAATAGCGATTTTAAATCATTCTCCGCTGCGTTATACTATGGCCTCTACACGAATTTTGTATGTATTTGTGTTTACATGTTTTAGTATATCTTACATTTATGAATTTCTTGTAAATAACGATCATGTAGTGTAAAAGATACAATATTTTAATGTAAAAATTTGTTACCATTAACAAATTAAGATAGAGAAAAACCGTTAAGATTATTCTTCTTAACGGCTTTTTCATCTGTTATTACGTTAAATCGCGCTTTAAAAATACAGTATAAGAAATACCTAAAAATACAAGTAAGTAAATTAGAAGCATACAAGACGCAAATGAGAATGTTACACCTTGAATGAAACTACCACCCTTTAAGATTCCATATAAATCTGTATTAGCTGGTAATAAAAACTTCATCCATTCGTACCTAGACGCTGGTATTAAAATAATTCCACCAGATAACGCCACGAATAAGGAAATACCAATTGCTCCCCCACTCGATCTCGTTAGAACAGAAATCATAAAAGCAAATGCTGCATACACAAGAGTTGGCAACCATTCTAATACATAATACTTACTCACATCAACAAATATATTTTGCTGAACGATATTACCATTTTGCATGATAAATTCCACCCATGCAGGTTGTTGAAATTTATAAATAATAAACCCGCATAAAAGTGAGAAAACCATATTAAATATAAATAATAATGCAGAGAAAATAACAATTGCAATATACTTCGCTGTTAAAATTTTAAATCGACTTGCCGGGCGAATCATTAAAAATTTATAAGTTCCCCAATTGTACTCATTCGCAAAAATTGTACTTGCATATACAAGAATAAATGGTAATAAAATTGGAAACACAATTAAACCTGTGTCCCTCATAAAGGTTAAAGGTGAATCGCCTGCTGGTGAAGTATTCGTATCTAAATGCTTCATTTTCAACTGATACTCTTTAACAAGCTCATCTCCTGATTTTTGATTCAAAATATCCTGTTTTGTACTCCCAAGTTTTTTTTCAATTTCTGCCGTTCTTTCTGTATAATCTACTTTCCAATCTCCCGATGAAGATGGAAAATATTTAACTGACACCCATCCCAAACCTATAACTAGAATTGTAATAATGGCAAATGGAATAATCGTTCGCTTCCGTTTAAAAATTTTATATATTTCATTGTAAACTAAATTAAACAATATCCTTTCCCCCTGTTAATTCTAAAAACTTCTCTTCCAGCGTTTTTCTTTCTTCATAAACACGATAAATACGAATACCTTGTTCTGTTAATGTACGAATCACATCTGGAATTTCTTCATTTTTCACAATCATAATCAATTCATTATCTTGAATCGTGACATCATGTTTTAAAAGTTCAGCCGCTTGCTTCACATCGTCCACGCGTATATGTATCATATCCATCTCTTCGTTTTCATTACGCTGAATATTTTGGGTTGCCACATATTCTCCGTGCTGAATAATAATAACTCGATCACACATCAATTCAACTTCAGATAATAAATGACTTGAAACAAGGACAGCTTTCCCTTGCTCATGAGCAATTTTCTTTATATACATACGCATTTCGTGAATCCCACTTGGATCCAGTCCATTGGTCGGTTCATCTAAAATGAGTACATCTGGATTATGTACGAGTGCTTGCGCAATTCCTAAACGCTGTCTCATACCAAGCGAATACGCTTTTACTTTACGATTAATAACCTGTCCCATACCTAATAATTGGACTACCTCGTCAATACGCTCTTCAGTAACATTACCATGCATACGTCCAAAATATGTTAAGTTTTCATACCCACTTAAAAAAGGATAAAATTCCGGATTTTCAATTACGGCACCGATTTTCATAGCTGTACCTTCAAACTCTTGTTTTACAGATTGTCCGTCAATCCATACTTCTCCTTCAGTCATACTTATCATACCGACCATCATTCGCATCAATGTTGTTTTTCCGGCACCGTTTGGTCCTAATAAACCAACAACTTCTCCCTTCTTTACTTCAAAGCTTATATTTTCTACTAATGTCTTTGAGCCGATTCGCTTTGTTAGTTGTTCTACTCTCACTATAGATTGTTTATTTACCATCCTATACAACCTTTCTCTCTAACACTTTTTTCAGTTCCTTACACTGTATCATGATTATTTTCTGCTGTAAAACGACGAAAAAGACATGATATCTCATGCCTTTCTCTCCATTTTATATACTTGTTCACATGGAAATTTCCGAATAAACTTATAACATTGCCATATGGATAATAAGATTATAATACTCACTAGCATCGTTACTACCAATAATGCGTATGATGTAATAGGTATGCTATTTATTCCATGAACTCCTGTTAGCTTTATAAAAATCACTGTAAATAACTTCAAAAATAACATTCCGTGAATTAAACCAAAAAGAATCGCTCCTCCATAAATCAAAACCTGCTCCTGAGATAACAAGCAAAAAATCGTTCTTTTTTTCATACCAGCAATTTCATACAACAGTAGTTCCTGTTTCCTATTTTTTAAGAATCTTTTTGTCATTTGGTATATAACAGCAGTGCATACAAAAAACAACAGTACTTCCCCATAATATAACGTAGCTAGCAAAAACGGTCTATGTTGTATTTTTTCTATTACCGCTTCATTAGATCGGACAGATATAATAAAAAAATATAGCATGGTACTCATTGCTATCCATATAAATTGTTTTAATCTTTGGGCAGCGTAGTTCTGTATATTTTTCCTTGCTAACCGAAATAAAGACATAATTGATTCCCCCACCTTACTTCATAACGTCCAATCTTCTATATTACTAGTGTATAAAAATATGACCTTTTAAACATCGAACTATAATCGGAATATTTACTAGGTCTTAAGTCGCAGAAATGGCCGCTTCTGAAAATAGCTTACCTAATGTCTGCATTTAAAGAAATTAGTAGCCCCATAAAAATAAAATATAATACAAGAACAGTTCTTACTGCTTGGATAAAAACAAATAAAAATCATATATTTTCACTCTCTATGGATGATGAAAGCTCACGCCAACAATTAATTCTAGAAAATGAACATGTCTACCTATTCAGTATTGAAATAAAAAAGGAGATACACCACAATAGTATCTCCTCTTTTAACACATTTGTGCCACCTTACTTATCATTCTCCACTTCTATTCGCTTTTTCTCCCTTGCAATTTTTAAAAACTCTAGCAACTCAGGATTACTATTTGACTTCCGATATGCAACCGACATCTCTGCTACAAAATTAGAATCATATATAGCCTTATATACAACTTCTGTTTTATACAACTTATTCGCAGAAACCGGAATCACTGTTAATCCAATTCCCGCTGCTACAAGCCCCATAACAGTTTGGTACTCTGTTGCTTCCTGTACAATGTGTGGGCTGAATCCAGCGTTCCTACATAAGGATAAAATCGTATCGTATAATGCAGGCCAAACCGGTCTAGTTATGAACACAAATGGCTCATCTTGTAAATCTTCAATATGAATTTCTTCTTTCTCTGCTAGTGGATGCGCTTTTGGTAAACATAATGTACACGAAAGCTTTTGAATGGGTTCTAATTCTAGTAATTGCGTATTAATTGGTGGACGTAAAAATCCAACATCAATTCGATTATCATGAAGCGCATGAACCTGATCTGGTGTCGATAATTCATGCAGTGCAACAGATACTCTCGGGAACTTCTCTCGATACTCCCTAACAATAGACGGTAAAATATCATATATAGCTGCCCCTACAAACCCAATTGAAAGTGATCCAACCTCTCCCCTTTGTGCACTTTGTGCAACTTCTACCGCCTTCTCAATTTGATCAAATGCTTTTTTCACTTCTTTTAAAAACATTTCTCCTGCTTCTGTCAGCTCAACTTTCCGCTTCGTTCTTGAAAATAATGTAACCCCCATCTCTTTCTCTAATTGCTGAATTTGTTGACTTAGCGGTGGCTGTGTCATTTGCAAGCGAGCAGCTGCCCGCCCAAAATGTAACTCTTCTGCCACAACAACAAAATATTGCAAATGCCGTAATTCCATTTTGGATCCTCTTTTCGATTAATATGTATAATAAATTAATAACATATAATTTATATATTAGACAAATATTTCGAAAGGATTTATAGTAGAAATTGTTAATTTTTTTTACAATTTTTATGTAAAAAACGAAAGAGGTGTTACTGTATGAAATGGTGGAAATTAAGCGGACAAACCTTACTCTTATTTTGTTTCGCTTGGACAGGTGAATGGATCGCAAAGCAGGCACGCCTCCCAATTCCAGGAAGTATTATCGGCATTTTCTTATTGTTAATATCATTAAAACTTAACTTGGTGAAAAAAGAATGGATTCAAGATGGAGCAGACTTTTTATTAAAAGAACTTATATTATTTTTTATTCCTTCTGCCGTGGCTGTTATCCGCTACAAAGATACATTATCACAATATGGTATCGATCTCATTTTGATTATCATGATTAGTACCCTTTGTGTAACACTCGTCACTGGAATCTTAACAGAAATGCTATTAAAGCGGAAAGGATCAGCATAATGATCGGCTTTTTTTGTTTACTATTAACACTATTAACATATTGGATTTCTAAGAAACTTTATTGGTGCTGGAATTGGAGTATACTTTCACCACTTCTCGTTTGTCCAATTGTTTTAATTGCGTTATTACTTGGACTCGATACATCTTATGAAACATACAATTCTGGCGGTCAATGGTTAACTGAACTATTAAAACCAGCAACGGTAGCTTTTGCATGGCCAATCTATAAATATTTTGATTTATTAAAAAAACATGCAAGTGCAATTTTAATTAACGTCATTGTTGGTTCATTATTATCTGTTATTACTTCGGCTCTTCTGGCAGATGCTTTTCATATTGATTCATCACTGGAACAAAGCTTAGCACCGCACATTGTCACAACACCGATTGCAATGGCGATCTCAGAAATGATTGGCGGTATGTCACAATTAACAGCTGTATTCGTTGTACTTACAGCACTAACGGGAGCACTGTTAGGTCCTTCTCTTATTCGCATATGTCGCATTAAAACATCCATTGCGAAAGGTATTATGCTAGGTACTAGCGCAAACGGAACTGGTACTTCAAAAGCATTTGAAATCGGACCAGTTGAAGGTACAATTGCAAGTTTATCCATGCTTCTAACAGCTGGGGCAAGTTTAGTCATTGTGCCACTTTGCTTATCTTGGTTACAATAAACCACACGATTCTTTTATTTTATTTATCCCAATTAGTCGGGCTTTGGATAAAGTGAGGACTTACCGCCCACAAATAGTGAGATAAAAATAAATTATTACAAGAAAAAGGATAGAAACTGTAGTATAGCGCTACAGTTTCTATCCTTTTTCTTAATTTTAATTGAAATCTCGATTTAAATTTCTTTCTTTCTTATACAGACATAACTATAACTGTGCAATTTTATTAGGAACTAGTAATTTTTCAATACATATTGGTAACATATCCAGTAACGTTTCAAATGCGTAATTTATGTCTAAGCGCTCTGTCCATTGGTGTGCATCTCTTCCTACTGGTCCCATATTTAATACTGGAACATCAAATTTTTCTAATTCCTGAAGCGGAATTGAATAACCTTTATTCCATAATGGCATATTTTCAACAAGTGAGCTCATTGAATCAACTGGGTACTGTAAGCCCACATAGCTTAAATCTGAAATTCCGCCAAAATAATTTTGATTTTTAAAAGTAATTCCATGACTGTAGTGAGCATACCTTTCCATTTCTCCAACTACTTCTTTAATCAAAGAATTGTGGTGTGAGCTCACAGCTGGGTAGTATGGTGGGGCAAAGAAAAGTACAATCATTGGTGCCTTTTCTTTACATAAAATAGCCAATTTATCAACCAAATCAATTGTTACCTCACGATCATCTTTATCTTCTCTATTTTTTATAACAGTAGATTGAATACTATCTATTTTTTCTTGCCCATGTTGTTTAATTGCATAAGCGATAAGTTCTTCATACGTTAATACATTTACTTTAAGATTAGGCGGTATGAACGGATTATACTTAGAAAAACGATATGCTTGCTTCTCATACGACTCTTCAATTTTCTCTGCTACTTTCGTTACCTTTTGATGTAACAATGCAATTACATCCATCATCGTTTTTTCTAGTAAAAACAAATTAAATAATGTAACTGCACGATGAGGAATTTGTACAGAATAATCCTCCTTCAAGTCCCTCTGAAATAAATTAGTGGGCGGGGGACACGCTTCTCCTTCTACAATATCACAAAGTTCCGTATTCAATTCTAATTCAGCTGTTAATAATGAAGCCATATAATTTGCATTTAATCCTGCAAAAGGTTCACCTACATGTGTTTCTTTTCCATAGCAAAGAAAACCAGGCAACACCTTACCAATAGAGCCAGTGTAAATATACTTATTTTGATCACCTGGATATCGAGAAAACATAGGTTCTGAATTTAGGACTGTTTTATATTCTAAGTTATGTTCTTTTGCTAAATCTAATAATCTTGGAACAGCAGCCCTCATCCCTACAGAGTTCACTTCTTCATCTGGAACAGTCAATAAAAGGACATTTCCATCAAATCTTCCTTCACAAGCTTGCTCAACCATCGCCATTTGCAAAGCTAGACCACATTTCATATCCATTGTTCCTCTACCAAATAACCAATCCCCTTGTGCTATATCTTCACGTACATGATCTGGTAATTCATCTTTGTGAGAATAAAACATAGATGTTAATTTTTTAGGATTAAATGCATCTACTTTCCACACTCCATAATCTTGTACATCTACAACATCAAAATGACTAACAAGAATTACTGTATTTTTTGTACTATTATTTTTCTTTACTAGAGCCGTAACAAAATATCGTCCATCCCCAGTCGGATTTTTTTGCAAATGATGCGAGTTTTGTTTGAAATAGTGTAAGTCAGATAATTGTTCTACAACAAAATCAGGCAATATAACTTCAGCTTCCGAGCCAGTAATACTAGGAATTTCAACAAGATTGCTTAATAATTGAACCAATTGTTCTTTTGATTGCCATTTTGACATATAAATCCCCCTGTTTTCCATATTATGAAATCCATTTCCGCTATATGAATAAAAAATAACGACAGGCTATCAAAATTATTATTCTGATGTTCTGCCGATTTTTATTGATATTTCACTAGCCGCTTGTTTTACCTTACTAATAAGAAATGATAGTCGATCATTATTAATGCGATGACTAATTAACCCAATACTTAATGCTCCTACTACTTTATGATTAAATCCTATAATTGGTGCAGCTACTGAAGCTGTCCCTTCTGTTTTTTCACTATAACTCACAGCATACCCTTCATTTCTTATCTGCTTTAGTTGATTAAAAAGAACTTGCTTTTGTTCTGGTAAAGAAGAAAGTAAATGTTCTACAATGTGTTCCATTTCATTCGTTTTCATATTAGCAAGCATCGTTTTATTTGCGGCGCCAATCGAAAGAGGAATCTGTTCCCCTAAGTTATCAATAACTCGAATTTTTAAAGGACTATCTATTCTTTCAATAATAATAGAATGTGTTCCATTTGGAATATTCAAATAAACACTTTCTTCAACTTCAGCAGCCAAACGCTTCATCACTTCTCTTGCAACAGATCTGTAGTCTACCTTCTCTAATTGACGTAATCCTATTTCCATCCACATTGGTCCAGTTGTGTACTGTTTTGTTTCTGAAATTTGTGTAACTAATCCGTGCTCCATTAGAGAGTTAAGTAACCTATGTACTGTACTAACCGGGAGATGTGTTCTATCAGCTATATCAGTGATAGCCCAATACTCTTTTTCATTTGTAGAATTTAATAACTTAATAATACCTATCGCTCGATCAATGGACTGTACCATAACTCGCCTCAACTTTACTTGTAATATATTAGTAACCTCAATTAACTATCAATTTAGCAAAAATCTAAACTGAAATCAATTAAATTGTCGAATTTTCCAAAAATAAAAATAACAATTTAAAAACGGAAACACATCAATTTTCACCCTATCAATTATGAAATTGAGGAAAACAATGACGCAATTAGGCAATACAAATAATGAACTAAAACGTACTATGAAAAGTAGGCATTTATATGCCTCACTAGCAACTCATAGTCTTCTGGAAAAGATAAAGAAATATCCCCTAATTCAGTAACATTCTCCCAATCAATCTCGTGAATTAATCCGTCTGGATCCTGTATATTCATAAACCCTCCTATTTGTTTCACAAGATAATAATATACATGAACAGGTACACCGTATGTTATACCCTTTTTTTCATATATTTTATTTATAATTTCTACCTGATATCCAGTTTCTTCCCATACTTCTCGAACGCAACACTCCTCTAATGTTTCCCCTTTCTCTTGTCCCCCACTTGGCACTGACCACCTTTTTGGTTCGTCTTTCTTTCCTTGTAATACCATCAAAATTTCATTTTTCTGATTTATACATATAGCTGCTGTCCCAATCCATGTTTTCATTTCCTCTCCCTCCTATTCCTAATATTCTCTTTTCTTTATTCTTCTCCTTTGAAATAGAGGGAAAATTAATTTTTACAACGAAGAACTATAACAACTTCAAAGATAGCTCATTCCTTGAAATTCAGACGAAAGGATGAAAAGATGATTTCTAAATATGTTGTGGAATGTGTCTTTTGTGAAGAAAATCGAAAATCTAGGCGAGCAACTGTCACCGTGTCTGCTACCTCCCATGCGCTTGCCGTTCAAAAAGTGACAGATGAATGCAAACGCCGATTTGGAAAAGCACTTCTATTACAAACAGAAATTACAGAGGAATTAGTTGGAAACAAAAAAGAAAGCTGACCATATGTTGGTCAGCTTTCTTTATCCGATCATATTTTCACATGAAGATTAGGGGCATCCTCTTTAAGGATCGGGATTTCACCATTATGTACGTTCCATAATGGGCATCGAACAATATATTTCTATACAATAAAATATTGAATAGAATAGGGCAAAACTTGTTCGCATTTTTAGAAAAGGGATAGGGATATAATACTAGTAATACGTCGAATACTCGAACGTTACACTCATTATATTATAGCAAATCCTTTTATATGAGAAATATGAATTACTTACATAATTCATACGTAAAACATATTAATAAATTACTATATAGTTTCCTTACTACGGAAAACTATCAGTGCTAATATCGCTCCAATTAATGCAAATGTCATATCCCATTGTGTATCCCAAACATCTCCTTGCGTTCCAAGAAATGCTTCTGCTCCTGTCCCTGTTAATTTTGCAACTGCAAACTCTAACAATTCATATAGTGCACTAAATGCTAAGCAAACTGATATCACAAGTAGTTCTAACCACCCTTTTTTCTGAACCTCAACTACTTTTACAAGTATTTCTTTCGCTATTAAAGCTGGAACAAACCCTTGCATGAAATGCCCAACACGGTCGTAATAATTTCTTTCTAAATCAAATGTATCACGAAAATAGTTGAATAGTGGTACTTCTGCGTATGTATAATGTCCCCCAATGAGCAATATTAACATATGAATAAAAATCCATACATATGTGAACGTTGTAAATCGAAAACGTCGATATGTAATCATTAAAATGAGTACTACAATAAATGCTGGTGCGACTTCTAAACACCATGTAAAAAAATCTTTTGGACATATTCCTGATATAAGTAACGCAATCCAAAAACTTGCACATAACAATTTATGAAGATGAACAGACACACCACTTTCCTCCTCAATATTCTTTATAACTTATTCTATTAATAACATACATCCAGCTAGAATGGGCGTCATAATCATCGAAAATTTCAAAATAATACGAGGTGCATAATTGGTAAACTTCGCTCCTATATATGCTCCAAGCATTGTTCCAATTAAAACTTGTACTAATAATAGATAATCTAAATACCCCTCAGAACTATATCCAAATCCGCCCCCAATGGCAATTGGTAAAATAATAAGCATTGTAGTCCCGACTGACTGTTGAATTGTTAAACCTAACAACACCATTAGTCCTAGTTGAATAAAAGGCGCTGACCCTATCCCAAATGCACCTGCTAATCCTCCAGTTACTAGCCCTAACAAAATACATTTTCTAATGATAGATAATTTCTTTACTATGTTCATAGACAATTTCTTTTGATTTTGAAAAAAAAGTAATCGAATGAACATAAATATTGCTGATAAAAACAACATACCAGCCGTAAACCAATGAAGAAGGTGTGCTGGAATCACTGCACCAAATTTAGAACCAATATATGATCCAACTGCTCCAAATCCCCCAACAATACTACCAATTTTCAATACAACATTTCCTTCTCTATAATGACTCACCACTCCTGAAAATGTTGTAAATGCCATTGCGGTTAATGATGTTGCAAGGGCTACATGAATTGGAACTTGAAATATGAGAGTCAGTACCCCAATAATAAATCCAGCACCGCCTGCTCCAACAAACCCTAATAAAATCCCCATTAAAAACATTGTTATAATAATAGCCACTTTCTTTCCCTCCAGTAGCTCTATTATCTGATATATATCTTTTTTTACGCAAACAAAAAAGCATCCACATAGGACGCTTTTCATTATTTTCCTATATTCATCATATGTACTCAACTAATCTTGATTAATTAAAATGACAGCTGGTCCAGATACCACCACTCCAGCTACTTCAATCTTCTCAAATTCTTTAACTGTAATTGATATAACACCTTTTCGTTCCATTAATTCCTTACTCAGGACTTCAGTCGGTACGTTTTTCACCGTCTTACCTCCTTTTCATTCTTGTTTCCTAGAATCTTTACTTTTCATTGATAATATTTCGTCACGGAACTGGAATCTAAAATTATAAAATTGTTCCAATGCATCTATATATACACTCTCCCTCCTATTTTCATTCCTTAAATTCCATAAAGAATGTATGATTCCTTTTTATAACATATTGAAAAAAAAATAAAAAAGCATCCTGTACGGATGCTTTCATCATTTTGATTCACGTGAAAACTTTGTATACACACCAAAACCTGCAAGCAGTACTCCTAATCCCGCGAACATAGTACCTAGGCCTAAAAAGAATGAACCGAGTGTTTGTAAATCTTCCATATATACATATATCCCCTTCCCAATATCTCTATATTTAACATAATTAATTATACATCATTTGCCATTTTTGTTGTATTTATCTTTCACTCAATTTCTTTCACAATCCTAATCGATAGCAATTAGTCTTTGTGAATCTTATATTCTATTACTCTATCTTTTTCATCAAAATTAACAATTAAACGCTCACTATCAATTCGAATCAAGCCCCGTTCATCTCCTAGATAATAAACAATTTGATTCGTTTTCATAAAACGCTCTGTTTCTGTTGGCTTACCTAACAATTGTAATATTTCTTGCTTTGATTTTCCTACCAATTGATGTTTTTCTAAAAGGTCATCTACTATATACACTCTTTTGTTTTCTTTCTCTATCCATACATCTCTATCGAATTTTGAGTTGTATTCATTTATTCCAAGTTGCATAGCACAACACAAAAATAGGCTCGCCCCAACAACTGTTATAGTTTTGAGATCTCCCTTTTGCTTTTCATTCTTTTTATTTAAAGAAACCTTCCAAATTATCCATTCAATAAACAACAAAATAACAAATGGTAATATTACAATCGATATACTCTCTACACTATAAGTTAAATGACTGATAGCAATTAAAAGAATGAAAGCAAGATATATGAATAAATACACAAAAACATAAAGATATAATATTCCCCACAATAAAGTATTTTTATGTTTCTTCAAGAAAGAACCACCTTCATTTTAAATTTGAACTTTTAACCCCCTCAGAGTTTCATATAATTCATACGTTCAATGACTTCTTTTATATCTTCTAATTCTTTTACCGTATATAATTCTTTTTCTTTTAATTTTTCATTTCTAAAATAAGTAACTAGCTGCTCTCTTCCCTTCAGCCGTGGGAGTGCTTCATTAGAAAGATCAATCACTTCATTCCTATTTCCGTTCGTCTCATTACCGAAATATAAAAGAGGCTTAATTTCTTCTTTAACTTCTTGCTGATAGCTTTCTTTAAGGCAATCATATAAAACAGAGGACGCATGTTTTATTTTATATGCTGGATTTCCTTCATTCTCGACTCTTAAACTCAATGAATTTCCGTCTGATGATCGCTCTGAAACAAAAGTAAACGTCTCTTCCTTTTGATACTTACCAATCTCATCAATCATAAACGAATATACACCGGCATTCTCTTTCGTCACTCCATGTATCAGTCGTCCCTGCCATTCTTTCGTCTCAATAACATAAATTCCAGTCGTACATAATACAAGATGATCAATTCGAGTATAGCCACTTTTATTTTCTGCCTCACTATCGGTATTTAGTACAAATACATTCGGAATAATATAGAGCTCCTCTCCAGTTATAAGGCCTTCCTGAACAAATCCCCGTTTCATATAAGTTAATATTTCATGTGTATTCATTTCTTCGCTATTTTTGGAATACGCTCTTAACTCTGTAACAAGGTTTTGTAGCAAATGAATCTCATTACTATGTTTTTGTTGCATCTCATTACGTTCCTTATTATGCTGCACAGCTAATTGATTTTTCATCATTCTCACATTTTCCAGTTCTCTTGCTGTACTCTCTTTTAAATTGTTATACTTTTTTCGTTCTACACTTTTTAACGTCTCTTGTTTTTCCTCATAAGTAGCTACTGTTGCAGCAATTTCACTTTGGTAGTTTTCTATTGATTGTGTCCTTTCAAACTCCACTTGTTGCTTGTCAGATTCTAACTGTTTATTCTTATAAAACAATACAAATATTCCAACTAGCAATGCTAAAATCACACATATGAATACATATTCCATCTTTTTTCTCCTTTATAGATTAGGTAGATATCACCTAAAATTTTAAAAATATTTTCAATCTATTATACTATGTATTATAATAACGATCTGTAAAATTTGGATAAATTTTGCATACTTTATTTACTATAAAAAGTGAACAAGTTATCTCTCAACTGATTTAAGACCAGAGGAAAACATATGTAGAAAAAAGTCAAGAACTTAAGAAGAATCAATCATAAAAAAGAAGCCCTCGAAACCTCAACATTACAAGGTTTTTCGAAAGCTTCTTTTATTGTAAAGTAAAAACATCCCATCATGTAGGAGATTTTTCATAAACGTTTATTACACTGTACTTAGACCAAAACGTTTACAGTCTTCTTGCCATTACCTCTATCTTTAAAAAAGAATAACAGCACATGATGGCCATCAAACCGTACTTTTTTCGTAATTACGATTTATTTTTCAATATACACAGAACGCACAATTGTACGAGTATAAGCTTTACCTTCTGCGTTAATACCTTTAATATCAATCGTCATATTATATACATCTGATTTTTTTATATGATCCAAAAGGCCTTTAAATGCAGCCTCATCTAACCTTTGCAGCTGGTTCGATTGTAATACTAAATTCCCTTCTCGATCAACAACTCGAACAGTAAAAGAAAGATTCTCTTGTTTTCCTAGTTCTTTAGTAGATTGCTTCAATTGAAATTCAACTTTATCAGCTTTAATTTTCCCTGGCATTTTCAATGTAAACGGCGCTGTTTGTTTATAATCACTAACAACCATATAGGCATCTTTTGTATGTGTGGTCATTAGTTTAACATGCCATTCTCCGGTTTCCATTTGATTAATTTTAAATGTCCGAATGGACGCCCCCTTAAAGTAGGAAGTTTCGTCTCCAACCGTAAACTTACTATCTTTATTCGTATATACTTTGCCCGACGGAGAAATAAGTTGTACTTTCACTTCTGAAGATGCTGTCAACACAGAGACCACACCTTCTGTTTTTGTATCTACCGCAATTGTTTGATCAATCCATTTATTCGGCTCCAGTTCTCCACCTAAAATGCTTTGATTAGATGTAGTATTTAAATTATCAACAAATTCTCTATTATTATTTAAAGTATAAGGAGGAACGAATGTAGCAGTAGAAGTACGTAAATACGATTCAATTCGAGAAAAGACGGCTGAACCTTTTCGAATATTATCATGATCAAATCTAGAATCAGTAAATAAATGTGTTCCATACGGTAATTTTGTACTCCATTCATTCACTAAACCATCATTAGAGCCATACGCAGAAAGATATAACCCACCTAAAGATAGAGCAGAGAAAGCCGGTCCCCAACTTGTACCTGCAACTGTATAATAACGATTTAATTTAGCGTTTGGATTGTTATCTATTACAGAACGAAATTGTGCCATTTCACCTGTTTGTAAAGAATAAGTGCCATCGTCTCTTTGTCCGAGTAATGAAGCCAACCACCCCGCCCACCAACTATAGGATAAGTCTGCTAAATTTGACCCATAATGCGGCGAAGCTAGTGTAATAACATTTCCTACAAAACGATTCGCACCGTATTGAATGAGCGCTGCTTGGGTGTCAATTCCACCTTTACTATGAGCCACAATATTCACTTTTTTACCAAAATGATTATAAATCTCTTCTAGCTTTGCAGCCAATAATTTACCATTATCCCACTGACTTGCAGATCCCTTTCCAGCTGCATCATATAGTTGAACAAACACCGTTTGATATCCCGCACGATACGCATAATCATACATATCGTTTACATCGTGATAAACTGTTTTTCCATACCAACTATCTGCACTTCCATTTCTCCCTTGTACAAAAACAATCGGTGGCCTATTTTCATCATAATTTAAAGGCTTCTCACCTAAAAACCAATCTCCTGGATTAAATGTTTCTTTTGGCGGAAGCACCCCACCATAATTCGGCGTAGTATTTGCTTCAGCGCTTGCAATACTAATAGGAGTAACGAGTAAAATGAATGTAGTAATCAACATCATGCATCTTTTAAACGACGCGTACATAATAACCCCTCCTTTTTTCAGAAAGATGACGCAGAGTTTATAAATTGCTATGCTATTGCAATACCATTACTTCTATAATTCCCAAGACTCCTTTGCTTCTAAAATTTCTAAGGGTCATATTTATTCAATTAATGAGTATGATAGTTTGAACACATCGTCTTATTCTTTATAAACAGTATTCTTCCTATGCATCTTAATTCCTTTCACTCATCAATAGTACAAATGTTTCTCAATAAAAAGCTCACAGATTTTCTTGATAATAATATTAAATTAAGAAAGACAACTGAAAAAAGCAGTTATAATCGGTATGATAGGAACTCTCTCAAAAATTTTATTTAGTTGGAGATAATGTAGCATTCGGTGTATGTATTGAACGAACAGAGTATCACTACGAATTCAGTATGTGGGGCATAACAAAAATTACAGAGATAGAGGCATTTTTAAGAGAATAAAAAAGAGGCCTTCAAAACCTCAATATTATAAGGCATTCTGAAGGCTCCCTTTATTCTGAAGTAAATACATGTTGTAATACAATCCTTGCTTACTCAGTAATTCTTGATGCGTTCCTCTTTCTACAATTTCTCCATCATGCATAACAAAGATTTGATCAGAATCTTGAATAGTAGATAAGCGGTGCGCAATCGCAATTGTTGTTCTACCTTTTCGCATGCGCTGCAGTGCTGTTTGAATCGCTTCTTCTGTTTCTGTATCAATATTTGCTGTTGCTTCGTCTAATACTAATACTTTCGGATTTGTAGCAATTGTTCTCGCAAACGCGATGAGTTGCCTTTGCCCACTTGAGAACGCAGCTCCTCTTTCTACTACTTCTGTATTATATCGCTCTGGTAACTTTTCAATAAATATATTCGCTTGCACAAATCTAGCAGCTTCTTCTACCTCTTCATCCGTAATACTTTCATTATACATACGAATGTTTTGTTTTACGTTTCCAGCAAACAAGAATGCATCTTGAAGTACAAGCCCAATTTTCTTTCGAATTTCCTGCTCTTCATATTTTTCTAAGTTTACCCCGTCTATTAAAATATTGCCTGACTTAATATCATAAAAACGCATCAATAAGTTCATAATCGTGCTCTTCCCACTTCCAGTATGCCCAACAAAAGCAACCGTTTGCCCAGGCTTCACATGAAAAGATACATTTTTCAAAACATCACGCTTTCCATCATAGGAAAATGTAACATCTTTAAATTCAATTTCTCCTTCATCCACTTTTGACTCTCCATTTCCTTGTTGAACAGGGGCTAAATCTTTTTCATCCATCAAATGAAAGACACGTGAGGAAGAAACAAGCGCTTGCTGAAAGAAAGAAAGTTTCATCATCATTTCATTTACAGGTTGGAAAAAACGATGAATATAATTAACAAAAGCATATAATACCCCAACTTCAACTGGACTATTCAAGGCGTTAAAGCCAAATAATGCAAGCACTAAAGCGATAGCCATAATATGAACAAGGTCTGTTGCTGGGCGTAAAAATAACGCATCTAGTTTTAACGTACGGCGCCCAGCACCGTAATGCTTATCGTTCACTTCTTCAAATTCTTTTCGCATCCGTTTTTCTTGGCGAAATACTTGCACGATATTCATCCCTTGAATCGATTCATTGAGCTTAGCATTTAAAATACTTAATTGATTCCGTAGCTCCAAATAAAAAATAGAGCTTTTCTTGCGATACATCGTCATAATTGTAAGCATAATTGGAATTAATATAAGAGAACATAAAGCAAGCTTCACATCAAGTAAAAACATTGCCACCAAAATCCCGATTAAAAACACAACATTTTTTACAAATGTTGATAACACACTCACATAGAAATCTTTAATTGCTTCCGTATCATTAGTAATACGAGATACGAGAGTACCAATTGGCGTACGATCAAAAAAGCTTAATGACAACTTTTGTACATGTTCATACACTTCAACCCGCATGTCTTGCACAATTTTAAACGCAATATTTTGGAAATATAGTAAATTTAAATACGTAAATAAAACCTTTAATAAATGAGCAATCATATATACAACAAATAGGGTTACAAGTGCTGATTGTTCAAAGTTCCGTGGAACTAAATGTTCATCAAGAAACTGCTTAATTAAAAATGGCCCCATCATTTCTGTGAAAGTTGCACCAACTAGAAATAGAAATGCCAGTGCTAATAAGCCTTTATATGGTTTCATATAAGAAAGTAATCGCCATAAATCGCTTCTTTTTTTCTCAGCCATTATATGCCTCCCTTCTCAACTAACGCTTCTAACTGCTGACTTTCA
>Ga0102589_1002730_pt1 | contig 19581 bp, 14 predicted proteins | sample AraplaMF_Col_mLB_FD_76858 | JGI IMG/M metagenome (GOLD analysis project Ga0102589, IMG submission 76858) | Arabidopsis root microbial communities from the University of North Carolina, USA - plate scrape MF_Col_mLB | ecosystem: Host-associated > Plants > Roots > Endosphere | place: USA... | reverse complement strand
CCATTTATTTATGGCTCGGTAGCTCAGTCGGTAGAGCAGAGGACTGAAAATCCTCGTGTCGGCGGTTCGATTCCGTCCCGAGCCACCATTTTAACTAAATATGCCGGCTTAGCTCAATTGGTAGAGCAACTGACTTGTAATCAGTAGGTTGGGGGTTCAAGTCCTCTAGCCGGCACCATGTAAGTTTCGGAGGGGTAGCGAAGTGGCTAAACGCGGCGGACTGTAAATCCGCTCCTTCGGGTTCGGCAGTTCGAATCTGCCCCCCTCCACCATTTACATTTTATATAGGGGTATAGTTTAAAGGTAGAACAGAGGTCTCCAAAACCTCCAGTGTGGGTTCAATTCCTACTACCCCTGCCAAAACACAACATGGCGGTTGTGGCGAAGTGGTTAACGCACCGGATTGTGGCTCCGGCATTCGTGGGTTCGATTCCCATCAGTCGCCCCATTTTTATTTTTTAATATTTGTAAATAAAGTAGTTAATACTTGCATATAATGAATTAAAACTTCGGTGGGCTATAGCCAAGCGGTAAGGCAACGGACTTTGACTCCGTCATGCGCTGGTTCGAATCCAGCTAGCCCAGCCATTTTTGCGGAAGTAGTTCAGTGGTAGAATACAACCTTGCCAAGGTTGGGGTCGCGGGTTCGAATCCCGTCTTCCGCTCCAATTAAATTAAATATGGCGGCATAGCCAAGTGGTAAGGCAGAGGTCTGCAAAACCTTTATCACCGGTTCAAATCCGGTTGCCGCCTTTATTATTGTGCCGATGTGGCGGAATTGGCAGACGCGCACGACTCAAAATCGTGTTCCTTCGGGAGTGTCGGTTCGACCCCGACCATCGGTATCACGAACGGCGTAACATCAAGGCTCTACACTAGTTGTGTAGAGTTTTTTTGTGTTTTCATCGCACTACAAAATAAGGACTAATACTATCAAAGCTCATGCTATACAGTTAAAGCAAACTGTGAAACACTAAAGGGATAAAAATGAACATTCATTTTTATCCCTTTAGTGTTTCATTTTATAGAGAATCTCTCCACCCTGGTGACATGAAGTTAAATCCGACACCACCAGTAGATATTAGCACATTATCAACTGTTAACTTTGTAATTTCTAAAAACTTCTTTTCAAACTCTTCTCTGTTGTACTTGTACATAGTTGAGTGGCACGACCACATTTGCGTTGAAGTACTCAACCATTCCCCTAATTCCTTTAATTTAGGGAATGACTCAAATTGAATTGGTTCATCTAATTTCATGAATCTCACTTGATAGATAGTTGGGTTTAGCTTTTCTCCTATCCCTTTAAGACCATGTGCTTTTTTTTCATTTAAATGTGTCATAATTCTCTCCCATCCTTCAAATCTTTGAATTCCAAAATTATTTTCCTGTTTTAATTATACAGCAATAAAAAGTAATTAGGGGGAGGTTGTGGTAATTTTTCCCTTTTCTTTATTGTTTAGCGGGAAATAAAGTAATAAATGAAATATGATAATTTTAATCAAGAGAGAAATGAAAGTAAAAAGTATCAGTTATTTATTGTGATTCCATTTTGGCTTCGTTTCATTTTAATTCATCATGTTTAAAGAAGCTCAAAATTTTTAAAATACTTTAAAATAAAGGATTTTAGGGGGAACACTCTATATAACTATATAAATGTCACCTAGAAAGACTCAAAATCGTGTTCCTTCGGGAGTGTCGGTGCGGCCCGGACAATCGGTATCGACGATGTAAAAAGACTCTAACAGAAATGTTAGAGTCTTTTTTGTTAAATTATATTATGTGATGCTAAAATTCGTAATAAACGTAAAAATTCATGTATAATATAACTTGTCGAAAGAACAAAATGATAATGATTTATATTATGTCTGTAATATGAATCAAAAGTGAACTTTTTATATTTCTTTTAAAAATGTGTTGAATACACATTATATTTCATATTAATATTTTTATGTAGATTTAAAACGAGAAAGAGAGTGGAAAGTATGGGCCGTAAATGGAACAACATTAAAGACAAAAAAGCATCAAAAGATGCAAATACAAGCCGTATATACGCGAAATTTGGACGTGAAATTTATGTGGCAGCAAAACAAGGCGAGCCAGATCCTGAATCAAACCAAACGTTAAGAGTTGTATTAGAGCGTGCGAAAACATACAATGTACCAAGAACAATTATTGATCGTGCAATTGAAAAAGCAAAAGGCGGTTCAGAAGAAAACTATGATGAGCTTCGTTACGAAGGATTTGGACCAAATGGATCTATGGTAATTGTAGATACACTTACAAATAACGTAAACCGTACTGCAGCAGATGTACGAGCTGCATTTAGCAAAAACAGTGGTAACATGGGTGTAAATGGTTCTGTAGCTTACATGTTCGATGCGACAGCTGTTATCGGTCTTGAAGGTAAAACATCAGATGAAGTTCTTGAAATTTTAATGGAAGCAGATGTAGATGCACGTGACATTCTAGAAGAAGAAGATTCTGTTATCGTTTATGCTGAACCTGATCAATTCCACTCAGTACAATCTGCACTTAAAGATGCTGGTATTGAAGAATTTACAGTTGCAGAATTAACAATGCTTGCACAAAATGATGTAGAACTTCCTGAAGATGCTCAAGTACAATTTGAAAAAATGGTTGATGCATTAGAAGATTTAGAAGATGTACAACAAGTTTACCATAACGTAGACTTAGGCGAATAATAAAAAAGGACCCTTTCGTTTAACGAACTGGGTCTTTTTTATTGAAATAATTAAGATGATAAGGTTTTAAAGGTGTTTTGTTATAGTTATGGAATAGGATCATAGATAGTATTTTAAATGATTGTATTTCTAGGAGGTATTTCTATGGAGCATAAAACACCAAAGCATATCGTTGCTGTAGCAGGCTATTTAACAAATGAAAAGAATGAGGTGCTTTTAACAAAAGTACATTGGCGAGCGGATACGTGGGAAATGCCTGGGGGACAGGTAGAAGAAGGAGAAGCACTCGATCAAGCTGTTTGTAGGGAAATAAAAGAGGAAACAGGATTATCGGTGAAGCCTATCGGAATTACAGGGGTCTATTATAATGCTTCTATGCATATTTTAGCTGTTGTGTTTAAAGTGGCATATGTGAGTGGTGATATAAAAATTCAACCTGAAGAAATACAAGAGGCTAAATTTATTGCTTTAAATGAAGAGAACATCGATGAGTATATAACGCGTCCTCATATGAAATCAAGAACAGTTGATGCGATGAGAGCAACGCATTTCATCCCATACGAAACGTGGGAAGTACAGCCATATAACCTTATAGGCAGGTTGTAAGAAAAGGGTAGCTATTTGAGTGTATCTCAAATAGCTACCCTTTTCTTATGTATATTACTTCAGAAAAAGGTCAAAATGATAATAAAGCTAGTATTGATTTCGAGAACATTAGTTCTGTATAATTATGATATATCATATATAATTAGATTACTAGATGTTTAAAAATAGAAATTTATAGATGATATAATAAAAGAATAAAGTGGAATCAAGGAAGTATAACGCTCTTAATTTCTACGCTGCTGTTTGTTATGAATGTTTTAAAATAATGTATATTCAATATTTCAGATGAATAGTAGATAAAAAAAGACTGTGATACAATACATTTTTATACCTTACAATGATGTAAGGTAGGTGTAAGAGAAATCGATGGGATATTTTTTTACAACAAGGTATTCTTAAGTTAAGAGATATATATGCTGTGTGGAAAAGAGGTGTTCAAGATGAAAGAACGAGTATTATCTAGAGTGAACTATCATCAAAAAGTTGCATTAAATCCAATGACTAAATTCTTTTATAAAGCCATTATTTTATTATTATTGTTAAGTTGTACGTTATTATTCGTTGGAAATATAATGATCGAGAAAAGTGATATTAGTAAATTACATGTACCGCCTAAGTTAGAGGTGCCAGAATCATTAACACATGCATTTATCGCGACAGAAGATAAAAGATTTTATCATCATAATGGTTTAGATTATATAGCAATTATTAGGGCGTCTGTTGAGAATATAAAAGCTGGTGGTGTTGTGCAAGGAGGAAGCACAATTACACAGCAATTATCGAAAAATGCTTTTTTAACGAATGAACGTACATTTTCTCGTAAGTGGAAAGAGATTTTTTATACAAAAAAAATTGAACGTACATTTACGAAGGATGAAATTTTAAAATTGTATGTAAGTAATATTTATTACGGAGAAGGAGCATGGGGAATTGAAAAAGCAGCCAACCTTTACTTCGGTAAAACGGTGAACCAATTAACGTTGGCTGAAAGTGCGATGATGGCTGCTGTAGTGAAAGCACCTGCTTATTACTCACCTGCGCAAAATTATGATAAAGCGGTCGAGAGACGAAATGTAGTTTTGAGATTAATGGAAAAAGAAGGATATATCAATCATGATGAGTATGTGCAAGCAGTTAGTGAGAAATTAGTAATTCGCCATGATATAAAAACAGAGCAGTCGATGTTAAATAATGCGCGTGAAAAAGCAGTAAGTTAAGAGAAGCTCTTGCATAGGAGCTTCTTTTTTTGAATAAATTGTGACAAATTGTGACACAATATCGTCACAATTATTGTGTTTTTGTAATTTATGTGAGCGTGTTCATTGCGTGACGTATATAAGTGTTGATATTATGTGTATTGTGTACAATGCTGTATACAGAATATGAATTTAAAGAGGAATGTATATGAAATCAAATAAACTCATGGCTCTTGGTGTAGTTTTTTCTATCGCAGTATTGATTGTAATCGGAACAATTGCGTATAGCATCATAAATGACAAAAAAGATAAAGGGAATGAGATGTTTGCTTATTCTACGCAACAATCTTTAGGTAAAGATGATGCTCCGGTTAAGGTAGTTGAATTTGGAGACTTCAAATGCCCAGCATGTCGTACTTGGGATGTAACGGTATTACCACGATTAAAAGAAGAATATATTGATAAAGGTAAAGTGCAGTTATATTTTATTAACTTCCCATTTATTGGAAAAGACTCTGATTTAGGCGCAGCAGCTGGTGAAGCAATTTATAAACAAGATAAAGATTCATTCTGGACTTTCTATGATGAGATTTATCAAAGTCAAAAGAAAGATACGGAAGAATGGATTACAGAAGAATTACTTCTTAGCATTGTGAAAGAGAAACTTCCAAAAGTTGATGTAGAACAGTTTAAAAAAGATTTACACAGTAAAGAAATAAAAGAAAAAGTACGTAAAGATTCAGATCGTGCTCAAAAATTAAAAGTTCAAGGTGCTCCTTCAGTATATATAAACGGGAATCTTGCAAATCCTGATTTCGATAGTATGAAGAAGGCGATTGATAAAGAATTGAAAAAGTGATGAGGTCTCTCATCACTTTTTCGACTTTTTTCGATAAAATTCTTGCTTCCGTTTTTTTTACATGCTATACTACTTTACATAAGTTATTCTAATATCTTATATGTATTTCATATTTGCGGGTGTAGTTTAGTGGTAAAACAAGAGCCTTCCAAGCTCTGGTCGAGAGTTCGATTCTCTTCACCCGCTCCAAATTTTATTTAATGTTTTTCTAATAAATTGTGATCAACGCAGTGTTTCGTTTCTGAGATAAACGAGGCATTGCGTTTTTTAATGTTTGAAAAGCGTAATAGTATGCGAAAATAGAAGTAAAGAATAGTATTCCAAAAGTGAATTGCTAATCAATATAGTCGTTACATAAGGGATGGGTTCATCTGAGGAGGCGATTAAGAATGGATTTTGAACAATTAAAGCAAGATGTAATTGCATATAGTAAAACAATTGGTATAGATAAAATAGGCTTTGCGAGTGCTTCCCCATTTGAGGAGCTAAAGCAGCGGTTAATCCAGCAGCAACAATTAAATTATCAATCTGGATTTGAAGAGTCTGATATAGAAAAAAGAACGAATCCACAGCTTTTATTACCAGGTGCGAAATCAATTATTGCGATTGCTTTAGCGTATCCTTCAAAATTAAAAAACGCACCATTAAGTAAACGTGGAGAACGCCGTGGGATTTTTTGTCGTGCCTCTTGGGGACAAGATTACCATCTTGTTTTACGAGATCGTTTGCAAAAGTTAGAGGCATATTTAATTGAAAAGCTTCCAGATATAGAAGTGAAGTCAATGGTTGATACAGGTGAGTTAAGCGATCGTGCTGTATCAGAACGTGCAGGTATCGGATGGAGTGGTAAGAACTGCGCTATTATTACACCTGAATTTGGTTCGTATGTATACTTGGGAGAAATAATTACAAACGTTCCATTTCCACCAGATCAGCCGATAGAAGATCAATGTGGAAGCTGTACAAAATGTATTGATGTTTGTCCTACAGGTGCTTTAATACAGGGTGGGCAGTTAGATTCGAAGAAATGTATTGCCTTTTTAACACAGACGAAAGGGTTCCTACCTGAAGAATATCGCGATAAAATAGGAAATCGTATATATGGATGTGACACATGTCAGACTGTTTGTCCAAAAAATAAAGGAATGGATTTTCATAATCATCCTGAGATGGAGCCAGATCCTGAATTAGTTAAACCGCTCTTAACACCACTTTTAACAATTAGTAATCGTGATTTTAAAGAGAAATATGGGATTATGTCAGGGTCATGGAGAGGTAAAAAGCCATTGCAACGAAATGCGATTTTAGCATTGGCGCATTTTAAAGAAGCATCAGCAATTCCTGATCTAATCGGTGTTATGAAAGATGATCCAAGACCAGTGCTACGCGGAACAGCAGCGTGGGCACTTGGGAAAATTGGTGGAGATGGAGTAGGCGAAGCCATTGAGAAAGCGATGGAACGTGAAAAGGATGAAGAAGTTCTTCATGAAATGAATCGCGGGCTTGCATTGTTAGCGCAGAAAAAAGAGTAGATAATATCTCCCTTTTTCATATTGTAATATGGGAGGGAGATGAAATGGTTGTAAAAGAAAATATTGAAACACAAGTACAACAGTTTTTAGCATATGTAACAGAGAAACGAACAAATGTGGATGGTATTGCTAAAGATTTATTACAACTAGCACAAAGAAAGAAACAATTGTTTCAAAAACGTAGTGCAGATATAGTGAAAGCAACAGCAGATGTTTCTTTCATTAGACAGCTAAATAGTAGTGATTATCAAGAAATTGATTATCAAGTACATTTTAAATATTTAATTAAGCATAAAGAATTATTTTATATCGAAGAGGAACAATTAAAACGAAGAGTTTGTTTAAATAATAGCCGGATAATAGGTGATTATGCTATTGAAGTGCCAGAAGAGATTGGAATAGGTGAGACATTAGAAAGAGAAGTTACGAAAGAGAAATACGGTTCTTATCAGTATAATCGTTTAGAGGCAGTAAAATATGCAGAGCGTTGGTGGGATGATCGAAACCCAGTGTATCGCAATTTTCCTGATAATTGTACAAATTTTATTTCTCAATGTCTTCATACTGGAGAAGTACCAATGAACGGATATCCTAATATTCGTAAAGGTTGGTGGCAAAGGGAGAACCAGTGGAGTTGGAGCTGGGCTGTCGCACACTCTTTTTACTGGTACTTGTCAGGTTCTACAGTTGGCCTGCGAGGAGAAGCTGTAGAAAAGCCGGAAGACCTTATTCTTGGTGATGTCATTGCTTACGATTTCGAAGATGACGGTAGGTGGAATCATACGACGATTGTAGTAGCAAAAGACGCAGATGGTATGCCACTTGTAAATGCACATTCAGCAAATAGCCGGCGGCGTTATTGGAGTTATGAGGACTCTAGTAAATACACACCACAAATGAAATATAAATTCTTTCATATTATTAATGGGTAGAGATTTTTCGTTCAAGTGGTATAATACGTAGTAGACAAAAAACAGAGGTGAATATCGCGTGGGTGTACATGTTGTTTTATATCAACCAGAAATTCCAGCAAATACAGGAAATATTGCACGTACTTGTGCAGCAACTGGAACAGAATTACATTTGATTAGACCGCTTGGGTTTTCAACGGATGACAAAATGTTAAAGCGTGCAGGATTAGATTATTGGCAGCACGTAAAAGTTACGTATTACGATTCAATTGAAGAGTTTTATGAGAAAAATAAAGACGGTGAATTCTTCTATTTAACAAAGTATGGTGAGAAAGCTCATACAGCATTTGATTATAGCAAACGTGAGAAGGATTATTATTTCGTGTTTGGAAGAGAAACAAATGGCTTACCAGCTAATGTAATCGAAGAAAACTTCGATCATTGTTTACGTATTCCAATGACGGATAAAGTACGTTCATTAAATTTATCTAATACAGCAGCAATTTTAATTTATGAAGCGTTTCGTCAACAAAATTATCCAGGATTAGATTTAGAAATCGTTTATTAAAAGTCGCCATTAGGCGGCTTTTTTTTATAAATAAAAATAATATGTAGTCATACATTTTAAAAAAGGTACATATTCATATAGAATGGGATATATGATTAAAAATAGATAAGACGGGTTGAGATAAATATGAAGGAACAATATAACAATCAAAATACCTTTTTAAGTATGATAGATATGGATTTAATAAGACAAGGACTATTACATGCTATTCAAGATTTAGTATTTATTGTGAAAGTTATTGATGATGAGATCTTTAAATATATTTATATAAATAAAATAGGGATGGATTATGCTGGATTAAGTGAAGAATGTTACGGAAAAACATTTGCAGAAGTGTTATCAGGAGAAAAGGTGAAAATATTACAAGAGCAATATACAAAAGTGGTGAGAGAGGCGAGAGCACACACATTTTGTGATGTAATCAGTTTCCCAACTGGTAATTTACATTATGAGTCTTCAGTTAATCCTGTATACGACGAAGAAGGGGTATGTCAATTTATTATTTGTATTACAAGGGATATTACAGCTCAGATTGAGGAGAAAGCAGAGATAGAGGAAAAACAAATGTTATTTAAGTCATTACTAGAATATAATAATGACTCCATTATATCTATAGATTCTATAGGTATAATTACATATGCTAATCCGGCAACGTATGAAATATTTGGATACCGATATGAAGAGTTAAATAATAACTTTATTTTTAACTTTATTATTAAAGAATATGAAAAAGACTTTCAAATTATATTTAAGGAAGCTTTACAGGGGAGAGCAAAACAAATTGTTTCAAAGAAATATGTTCATAAAGAAGGATATGAATTATATATTTCTTTGAGAACAATCCCGATTATTGTGAACGGTGAAATTGTTGGGGTGTATATTGTTACGAGGGATGTTACAAGGCAAGTATTAAATGAGATGAAGACGGAATACTTAGCTTATTATGACCAATTAACAGGTTTAATGAATAGAATTTCATGCACAAACAAGCTAAATGAGTTTTTAAATGAAAATAAAGAGCTTGCACTAGTTTTCATGGATTTGGATGAATTTCATCTTATTAATGATACATTTGGTCATAAAGAAGGAGATAAAGTATTACAAAAAGTTACAGAATGTTTAAGCAATCTAGAAATAGAAGGTATGCATTTATTTAGAGAACATGATGATCAATTTGTTATGTTAATAGAAAATATAACGAAAGAATATGTAGAGGAAGTTGCAAAAAACATATTAGAAAAGATTAGTGAACATTTTGTAATTGAAGAAGAGGACGTGTATTTAAGTGCATCAATTGGAATTGTAATGGCACCAACAGATGGAGCCGATGAAAAAATACTTTTTCAAAGAGTTGATGCTGCTTTGGAAAAAGCAAAGGAAAAAGGAAAAGGGCATTATCATTTTTATTGTAAAGGATTAGATTGTGAACGTGAGAAAAGGTTTGTAATGGAAAATCAGTTACATCGTGCTATAGAGAAAAATGAATTTTTCTTATATTACCAGCCGCAGGTTAATATTGAAACGAAAAAAATAGCTAGTATGGAAGCTTTAATAAGATGGGAGAATAAAGAATTAGGATTTGTCCCTCCCAATCAATTTATTCCACTGGCAGAAAGAACAGGATTTATTATTAAGCTTGATGAGTGGGTAGTAGATCAAGTGTGTCAGCAAATACGTGAATGGTTAAATAAAGGGTATGAAGTGGTTCCGATTGCAGTTAATATTTCAGCTAGACATTTTCGATCTATTACATTAATAGAGATGATTACACGTGCTTTAAATAAGTACAATGTACCAGCTCATCTATTAGCGATAGAGGTGACAGAAGGAGCCCTTATACATAAAGACATATCAAAGAGAGTGTTGCTACAATTAAAAGAACAAAATTTAAAGATTCATTTAGATGATTTTGGAACAGGGTATTCGTCTTTAAGTTATTTGAAAACATATCCAATTGATACTTTGAAAATTGATCGCTCTTTTATGGAAGGTATACATGTAGATGAACGTGATACGAATATTACGGCTGCAATTATTCATTTAGCTCATACATTAGAATTGAATGTAATTGCAGAAGGAGTAGAAAAAGCAGAACAAATACAGTTTTTGAAGGAAAAAAATGTAGAAATTGTACAAGGTTATTATTATAGTCGCCCTTTATCAAAATATGATGTGGAAAATATGTATTATACATGATGTATAAAGAAAAAAGTGATGTGCTAAAAGCACATCACTTTTTATGTGTACCTGGTTTATCGTTGTAACCAGATGTGAAAATAGCTGTAAGAAATGTGAGTGATACACCTAAAATTAATAATAATTTCATATTAATACTCCCCCTACTTTTTTGATTTACGAATTCTATTTATGAATTGAAATGTATGTAAGGTTCTTAGAAGAAAAGAATTTATTTATAATGAATAGCAGTGTGAAAACTTTAATACCTATATTATACAGAATTTTCTTTGAATTTTGGAGAGAATTTTATAGCACTACTATATATTTCGTTTTGATTTAAAGAATGTTTAAGGACATCCTAGCATACCTTTTATAATAATCCGATTGAACAAGGAGATGGGGGAGGAGCTATAATGGATATTCTAAAAAAGATTGAACAGCATCGAGCAGCAGAAGAACGTTTACAATGGGAAGGTACGTTTGCGGAGTATTTGGAGCTTGTGAAAGAAAGACCATGGGTGGCTCAAACAGCACACTCTCGCATTTACAATATGATAAAAGATGCCGGAATCGAAGAAGTTGATGGTAGAAGAAAATATAATTTCTTTAGTAATCAGCTGTTTGGACTAGAGGATGCACTAGAGCGTCTTGTTGAAGAATATTTTCATCCGTCTGCAAAAAGATTAGATGTTAGAAAACGTATTTTATTATTAATGGGTCCTGTTAGTGGAGGGAAATCAACATTAGTTACGATGTTGAAACGAGGATTAGAAACATACTCACGTACAGATCGTGGAGCGATTTTTGCAATTAAAGGCTGCCCGATGCACGAAGATCCACTGCATTTAATTCCACATCATTTACGGGATGATTTCTTTGATGAGTATGGAGTGAGAATTGAAGGGAATTTATCACCATTAAATGTAATGCGTCTAGAGCAAGAATATGGGTCAAGAATTGAGGATGTAGTTGTAGAGCGTATTTTCTTCTCGGAAGATCGTCGTACAGGGATTGGTACATTTAGCCCGTCTGATCCAAAATCACAAGATATTGCCGATTTAACAGGTAGTCTAGACTTTTCAACAATTGCAGAATATGGTTCAGAATCAGATCCTCGTGCGTATCGATTTGATGGAGAATTAAATAAGGCGAACCGAGGGATGATGGAATTCCAAGAGATGTTAAAATGCGATGAGAAGTTTTTATGGCATTTATTATCGCTTACGCAAGAAGGTAATTTCAAAGCGGGAAGGTTTGCGCTTATTTCAGCAGATGAATTAATTGTAGCGCATACGAACGAAACAGAGTATCGCTCATTTATAGCAAATAAGAAAAATGAAGCATTGCATTCAAGAATTATTGTAATGCCAGTTCCATACAATTTACGAGTGAGTGAAGAGGAACATATTTATGAGAAGATGATTCATGAAAGTGATGTATCGAATGTGCATATTGCACCACACACACTTCGTGTTGCAGCGATGTTTACAATTTTAACTCGCTTAAAAGATCCGAAGCGTCCAGATATTGATTTAAACAAAAAGATGCGTTTATATGATGGTGAAATGGTAGAGGGTTATAATGCGATTGATGTAGAAGAATTGCAACGGGAATACCAAGATGAAGGTATGAGCGGTATTGACCCACGTTATGTTATTAACCGAATTTCTTCTACAATTATTAGAAAAGAAGTACCATCTATTAATGCACTAGACGTACTTCGTTCTTTAAAAGATGGATTAGACCAGCATCCATCCATTAGTAATGAAGATCGTGAGCGCTATATGAACTTCATTTCATTAGCAAGAAAAGAATATGATGAAATTGCTAAGAAAGAAGTACAAAAAGCATTCGTATATTCATACGAAGAATCGGCTAAGACACTTATGGATAATTACTTAGATAACGTTGAAGCATATTGCAATAAATCGAAATTACGTGATCCATTAACAGGTGAAGAAATGAGCCCAGATGAAAAACTAATGCGCTCAATTGAGGAACAAATTGGAATTTCAGAAAATGCGAAGAAAGCATTCCGTGAAGAAATTTTAATTCGCATCTCTGCTTATGCGCGTAAAGGAAAACGTTTCGATTATAACTCGCATGAACGTCTTCGCGAAGCGATTCAGAAGAAGCTATTTGCTGATTTAAAAGATGTCGTGAAAATCACAACATCAACGAAAACACCAGATGAAAATCAGCTTAAGAAAATCAACGATGTTGTTGCACGTTTAATTGATGAGCATGGCTATAATTCTTCTTCAGCAAATGAATTATTACGCTATGTAGGTAGCTTGCTAAATCGATAGTTTGATAACAAAACGCTGTCTCTTGTTTTTTGCGGGACAGCGTTTTATTATCCATTCATATGTGTAAAGTGTCATACCTTGTCCAAATATAATAAATTAAGATGCAATTTCATGAATTTATTGTCAATTATTTTTACAATATGCATATGATAGAGTAACCAACCATTCATACGAAAAAAGCCAACACAATACAATATGTTGCAAAGTGTAAATGTGTGCAACTATGCATTGTGTTTCTTTCTTATCGAAGGCTGAATGATTCTTTTCTAGTATGTGAGTGGCAAAATTTTGTTTAGGATGCTCGGAGTATTATATGAAAAACGTTATATATGTTTATGGGATGATTTTCGATGGGCAGTTACTTTTCATTCTAGCTTGCACAGTATAAAACAAAATTTCTAGCTTGCTGTTCATATAGGAAGACAATTACAGTAAGGAGGGAAAGAAATGGGTGAAGAAAATCAACCAAATTATACGATTTCACAGGAAAACTGGTCCCTCCATCGCAAAGGATATGACGACCAACAACGCCATCAAGAGAAAGTGCAAGAGGCAATTAAGAATAATTTACCCGATCTTGTAACAGAAGAAAGTATTGTTATGTCTAATGGTAAGGATGTTGTGAAAATACCGATTCGTTCTTTAGATGAATATAAGATTAGGTACAATTATGATAAAAACAAACATGTTGGGCAAGGAAATGGTGACAGCAAAGTTGGTGATGTCGTTGCGAGAGATGGATCAGGTGGTCAAAAGCAAAAAGGACCAGGAAAAGGGCAAGGAGCAGGGGATGCGGCTGGAGAAGATTATTATGAAGCTGAAGTCTCTATTCTAGAATTAGAGCAAGCGTTTTTTAAAGAGTTAGAGCTGCCTAATTTAAAGAGAAAAGAGATGGATGAAAACAGGATTGAACATATTGAATTTAATGATATTAGAAAAACCGGATTATGGGGAAACATTGATAAGAAACGAACGATGATTTCCGCATATAAACGAAATGCGATGCGTGGTAAAGCATCTTTTCATCCGATTCACCAAGAAGACTTAAAGTTCCGCACTTGGAATGAAGTGTTAAAGCCAGATTCAAAAGCTGTTGTATTAGCGATGATGGATACGAGTGGATCGATGGGGATATGGGAGAAATATATGGCACGTAGCTTCTTTTTCTGGATGACGAGATTTCTACGAACGAAGTATGAAACAGTAGATATTGAGTTTATTGCCCATCATACGGAGGCAAAAGTAGTTACAGAGGAAGAGTTTTTCTCAAAAGGAGAAAGTGGCGGAACGATATGTTCTTCTGTATACAAAAAAGCACTCGAGCTAATTGATAATAAATACTCACCAGACCGCTATAATATTTATCCATTCCATTTTTCAGACGGTGATAATTTAACATCAGATAATGCTAGATGTGTAAAACTTGTTGAAGAGTTAATGAAGAAGTGTAACATGTTTGGGTATGGGGAAGTGAACCAGTACAACCGCCATAGTACCCTCATGTCAGCCTATAAAAATATTAAAGATGAGAATTTCAGATATTATATTTTAAAGCAAAAAGCAGATGTATTCCATGCAATGAAAAGCTTTTTTAAAGAAGAATCAGGAGAGAAAATGGCATAACCCCTTTAAAAGGGGGTTATTTTTTTGTAAACTTTTTATTTTTCTAGTTGACATTGAAAATGAAAATCATTATCATTTATTCGAGATATGATTACATTTTGATTTATATATTTTGGAGGAGATGTAAGGTTGAGAAAAAATAAAAGAAAACATATAAATGCCATGATTATAGCGGCGACGCTATCGTTACCGTTTGCGGTGTATTCGACACCTGCGTTAGCAGCTGTAGCAATTAAGGCGAATAAAACTGGACAGGCTTTAGAAGATGGTACATATGATGCTGTTATTAAAGCATATAAAGATAAAACCAATGAAGAGTCTATGGCAGCTGTTTATATAAAAGATCCTAAATTAACAATCAAGAATGGGAAGAAAATTGTAACAGCAACGTTAAGTGATAGTGATTTCTTCCAATACTTGAAAACAGAAGATATTCATACTTCTGGTGTGTTTCATGATGTAAAAGTAATAGCAGAGGATAAAAAGAAAAATGGGACGAAGGTTATTCAATTTGAAGTTGGAGAATTAGGAAAAAGATATAATATGCAAATGCATATTTATATTCCGACAATGGGATATAATGAGAAATATCAAGTGCAATTTGAAGTAAATACTACAAACATAGAAAATCATGTTCAGGAAGAACAAAAAGAAAATAAAGAAGAACAAAAAGAAGAGACAAAAAATATAGTAGTGGATAAAAAATTACAACAATACATTAATCAAAATGCTTTAGGTCGAAAAGATATAAATGCACCAATAACGAAAGCCGATGCACTACAAATTAAAGAACTAGAGGTATATGTTGGGAAGGGTATTAATAATTTAGCTGGTTTAGAGCATATGGTAAATTTAGAAACCTTTAGATTGCATGAATCTGAAGTGAGTGATTTATCTCCAATTGCTAATTTGAATAACTTGAAGTCTTTAGATCTTTTCTCTAATCGAATTGGAAATATTGAGCCAATTGCTGGGCTGAATAAAATTCAATCTCTTTCTTTAAGAGATAATAACATTATTGATTTAAATCCATTAAGTAACTTGAAAAAAGTTAGAACATTAGATTTAGTCGGTAATAAGATTGAAGATATTAAACCGTTATTTACAATGGGGTCTCTAGGTAAGTTGTATTTAGCTAATAATAATATTAGTGATTTAACAGGAATTGAACAGTTAAATCATGTAAAGGAATTATGGATTGGAAATAATAACATTACTAATCTTGAATCCATTAGTAAAATGGAGAGCCTTACTCAGCTTGCAGTGAGAGATGCAGAAATTAGGGACATTACACCGTTAGCTAAACTGAAAAACTTACAATCACTTGATTTAGAAGAGAATTATATTTCTGATGTATCACCACTTAGTGAACTAACTCATTTATATGAACTTAATTTAAGTGCAAATGAAATTTCTGATGTAAGACCTATTCAAGAGCTTGGAAAGCGTTTTGTAGTTCAAGTTCATAGACAAAAAGTCTTTTTAAATGAAGGAGTAATAAATGAAGATATCAAGATTCCTGTATACGATTTAAGTGGCGAATCTCTTCAAAATATTAGATGGATAAGTGAGGGTGGAACACATAATAATGGTTTTGTAAAATGGAACAGTCTTGGAGAGAAAGCATACGAGTTCAATTTAGAAACAGGTTCTTCAAAGAATAAAGTACATTTCAATGGAACAGTCATTCAAAAAATAGTTGCTAAGCAAGCAGATTTAAGTGTTATTCCAGATAAAAAACTAAGAGAGTATATTAATAAACATAGTTTAGATAGAACAGACTTGAGTACTCCTATCACGAAAGAAGATTTATTAAAGGTTAAAACATTAAAAATAATTGATGGACAGAATAATGGAATAACAGATTTATCTGGATTAGAGTATATGGCAAATTTAGAAGATCTGACATTAGAAAAGTTTGAGTTGAAAAACATAGATTTTATCTCGAATTTGAAAAACTTGAAGTCAGTGAATTTAGCGAATAATAAAATAGAAAATTTAGAGCCGTTAGCTAAGTTAGAAAAGCTTGCAGTATTAAATATAAGCAACAATAACAACCAAAATATAAAACCATTATTTACATTAAATTCATTGAAGAAGTTAAATGTTTCAGCCAATAAAATTAATAATGAATCTCTTCAAGGAATACAGGAATTCAAAAATTTAGGGATACTAATAATAAACAATAATGACATTAGTAGCTTGGAAGAAATTAGTGGAATAACTAAAATGGATGAATTAGAAATTAAAGGTAATAAAATAGTGGATGTAACGCCATTAACTAAAGCTAAAGAATTAAGATTTTTAGACTTATCAGATAATAAAATTAAAGATATAACAGTTTTTAGTTCTATGTTAGATCTTTTTAAATTAAAACTGGCTGGAAATGAAATTCGTGATATAAAACCAATTATTCAATTATCTCAGTGGGTTACAATTGATCTTAGCAGACAAAAAATTATGCTAGAAGATGCTCAAGTGAATCAAGAAGTGAAAATTCCTGTTCATGATGTGGAAGATAATCCTCTTGAGGATATTACACTGAAAAGTGAAGGCGGAACATTCAATGAAGAAGAGGGGACAATTGTGTGGAGTACTCCAGGAGAGAAAAAATATGAGTTTGCTTTTGATGGAACGAGTTATTATGGGCTTGGCATACGGTTCAGCGGTGAAGTAACTCAAAATATTGTAGAAAAAATTGAGTCGCCGGAAAAAGAAGAAGGAAGTAAACCAGAAACAGAAGTAGAAAAGCCGAAGGAAGAAACAAGTAAACCAGAGGTAGAAGTAGAAAAGCCAAAAGAAGAAGAAAGTAAACCAGAGGCAGAAGTAGAAAAGCCGAAAGAAGAAGGAAATAAACCAGAGGCAGAAGTAGAAAAGCCGAAGGAAGAAACAAGTAAACCAGAAACAGAAGTAGAAAAGCCGAAAGAAGAAGGAAGTAAACCAGAGGCAGAAGTAGAAAAGCCAAAAGAAGAGACAAGTAAACCAGAGGCAGAAGTAGAAAAGCCAAAAGAAGAGACGAGTAAGCCAGAGGCGGAAATAGAAAAGTCGAAAGAAGAGACAGGTAAGCCAGAGGCGGAAGTAGAAGCAAGTGAACCTGTAACAAAAGGTGAAAATGTAAACGAGTCAGGAGCAAACGTTGAGAAACAAACAGAAGGCTCAAATGAACTAGGAACAGCTACTGTTCAGAAAAATGAAGCGGTACAAGTACCTGTACAAGCAAAGAAAGTAGTGGATCAAGCAGCGAAAGAAAATGTATCAGGTAAACAAGTTAGCAAGAAGAAAGAAGAAAGTAAAAAATCTTTAGTAGCAACAGGCGGACAAGAAAATAATATATCTTTATTTGGTGGCCTAGCATTAGTTTTATCTGCACTTAGTATGTTTGTATTTAGAAGAAATATATTTAAAAAATAAACAACTTTTTATCTTATTATAAGATTATTCAAAAGACGTTATCATAGCAATTTCATTTTGAAATGTGCTTATGATAACGTCTTTTTTATATTAGAAAGGATATGGGTAGAAAAAGTGTAAATATATTAGAGAAGGAGGAGAGGGTATGTATATTAGTTCTACTTTAAAGATTGAAGAGGTTGCATCATTTATGGCAAGTATGAATAAAGATGCTACTCATCATGTTGGTTATTGTGGAGATGAGAAAGAGGAGGTGTTACATACAATTCTTCATGATTTTTCTGATATAGGTTGGGAGAAATCTTTTGTTGTTACTTATGAGGACAATAAAATAATTGGTGTATTAGGATTTGATGTGGATGAAGTAAAGAAATGTGCAGAAATATGGGGACCGTTTATTATTACGGAGAATTGGGGAGAAGTTGCTTTACATATGTGGAAGGAGCTTATAGAAAATGTGCCCTTTCATATTGAGAAATTTTATGGATTTTATCATGTAGAAAATAATAATTGCGCCCATTTGATGAAGGTTTTACATGCTAAAGAACAAGATCGACATAGTATTTTCAGGTTAAGTAATAGTGGTGTGAAACAACATACTATATGTAATGTGGAAGAAGCTTTACCACAAGTATTTGAGCAGTTTATCGCTTTACACAATAACGTTTTTCCTAATACATATTACGAAGGAAATGAAATTATCGAACGTGTAAATAATACGAATAAATTATTTGTAAGTGTGGAGAATGATAGGCTAGAAGGTTACGTATACGTTGAAGTAAATCCGGAGTTTCAAGAAGCGGATATCGAATTTATTGCAACAGCTGAAGAGAGTAGAGGAAAAGGTATTGGTGAGTGTTTATTACGAGCTGCAATTCAGCATGTTTTTTCTTTCCAAGGGATGAGAGAGATAGAACTATGTTTGAATACGAATAATGATGGTGCTATGAAGTTGTACAAGAAAGTAGGTTTTGAGGAGAAAGCATGTTTACAACACTATATAATAGAGTAAAAAACCCATTCGTATGAAAAGTATATTTCATACGAATGGGTTTTATTTAGTTTACTTTGCCGCCTTCCGTAATAACGGATTCAGGACTAATTTGAGGACCGAATTCTTCTTTAGGAGAGGTGCTAATCGTTACATAACCTTCTTTATTTTTTGCGGAACTTCTTTTGCTTGTAAATTAACATCTTCTTTTTGAAGCTCCTTAAAGAGCGAAATGACCATAAGAACGACTACGATAGAAAATGGTAGCGCAGCAATTATAGCTGCTATTTGTAGTGCATTTAGTCCTCCAGCTTGTAATAAAATGGCTGCAATTATCGCGATTGTTAATCCCCATATAAGTTTTAAACTATTTTTCGGTGATAAACTTCCGTTACTCGTTTGCATTGAAACAACAAATGTTGCCGAGTCGGCAGAAGTAACAAAAAATGTGGCTACTAAAATTAACCCGATAATTGTTAAAAATGTAGAGAATGGTAGGTGTGAAATAACAGCAAATAATCCAATCTCTGTACCATTTTTTGCAATTTCATCAGCTATTCCAAGCGATTGGAACATTTCCATATGGATAGCGGTGCCGCCAAATACTGCAAACCAAAATGTACAGATAAGAGTTGGGACTAATACAACTCCAAAAATAAATTCTTTTATTGTACGCCCTTTAGAAATACGGG
>Ga0102589_1002729_pt1 | contig 19584 bp, 16 predicted proteins | sample AraplaMF_Col_mLB_FD_76858 | JGI IMG/M metagenome (GOLD analysis project Ga0102589, IMG submission 76858) | Arabidopsis root microbial communities from the University of North Carolina, USA - plate scrape MF_Col_mLB | ecosystem: Host-associated > Plants > Roots > Endosphere | place: USA... | reverse complement strand
GAAAATTGCCCCACTACCCCCCCCTCCCCCGCGGGGGGGGGGGGGCCGGGGGGAGAGGGCGCGGCGTATCGGATGCTGCCGGCGCTGGATCAAACCGACGGCTTTGCTAGATGTGGTGCCTTGCTGTACCACCCCTCTCTCCTACTCTCTCCCCATGAGGGGAGAGAGAGCCAAGACAGTAGGTTCTGATTCCGCTTGGGCGTGGCTGGGGGCGTTGGCGGCTAAACAACCAACAGCTTCGCTCCAATGCTCCTACGCGTGATCACCCCCCCTACCCCCGCGCTGCCTGCTCCGCCCACGTGCCGATGGCGTCGACCAGCAAGCCGGACCCGTGCTCGCGCGATCCGGCGTCGTCGTAGCCATCGAGGAAGGCGCCGTGCTCGGTCAGCGTGAGTTGCGTGCCCTGCCCCACGGCCTGCAGTTCAAAGACGGCCAGCGAGACCGAGATCTTTCGCTCGCCCATATGCATCGTGTAGCTGTACACGAGCCGCGCATCGGGAATCACGTCGAAGTAGACGGCGTCGAACGTGGAAACCAGCCCGTTCTCCCACTTGCCCTGAAGATGCTCCCGGCCGCCGGGTCGCACGTCCATCGAACGGGCAACCTCCTGGTAACCGGCACCGCCATGAAACCACTGCGCCTTCGCGGCCGGGTCGCTGAGCGCGCCGAACACCAGCGCGGGCGGCGCGTTGAACGTCCGGGAAATCGTAAACGTGCCATGCGCCACCGAGCGCGCCGGCGTCTCGGCGCCGATGCGCGCCACTTCCAGCTCCAGCCGGTCCAGCGTCTGCTTCCAGCCTTCCTCGGCACCCTGCGTGAAGGCGCCAGCCGCCGGGTCGATCAGCGTGTATTGCTGCGTCACCGTCATCTCGGTTCCGCCACACACCGTTTCGAAGCCAACCGTCGTCAGCGCGTTGAACAGCGGCCGGCCTTCGGTGGTCTCCACGGTCATGTCGATCACCAGCCGCGACGGCGGCATGACTTCGACATAGTGGCCGCGAATCCAGTGTTCCATTTCGCCCGACTGGGCCCGCATGCACAGGTCGAACTTGCCGCCGGGCCGGAATTCCACCTCGCAGGCCGGCACCGTGAACCCCTGCGGGCAGAACCAGCGCTGCAGGTGCTCAGCCGAACTCCATGCCTGGAAGACGAGTTCGCGCGGCGCCTGGAAGGCGCGCGACGCGGTCAGCCGATACGGGGCCGACTGGGGTGTCTCAGTTGCTGTTGCCATCGGATGCTGCCTCCTTTTTCATGATTTCCAGGTATTCACCGAGCCGGTCGAAATGGCCTTCCCATTCGGCCCGACGGGCGCTGATCCATTGCTCGGCCTCGCTCAGCGCGTTGGGTGCCATGCGGCAAGTACGTACCCGGCCAAGCTTCTCGGTGCTGACCAGCCCGGCCTGTTCCAGCACGGACAGGTGCTGCATCACCGCCGGGAGCGACATCGACAGCGGACGGGCCAGTTCGGTCACCGACAAGGGGCCGCGCGCCAGTTGCACGAGCATCGTGCGGCGCGTGGTGTCGGCCAGCGCCTGAAACGTGGCGTCGAGAGGATCTGAATAGTTAAGCATGTCCTTTAGTATAGAGACGACCGATAGTTAAGCAAGGACTTTAGTAAGAAAAGCAAGGAAGGCAGGCAGGAAGGACGAGAGAAAGCGCCGGCGGCCCTAGCGCTGCAGCGCAGCGATCCGGGTCAGCACCTCGGGCAGTTCCGGGCACGGCGCCAGTTGGCCGATCAGCCATTGCACCGACTCGGCGAGACTGTCCGGGTCGTAATCGGCGGCGAAGCTGTGCAGGGTGGCACCGTGCAGGAACAGCCGCAGCGCCAGCCACTCCGGGTCGGGCGACGCCCCGGGGTCGTAGCCGAACAACTGCATCGGCACCTTGGCCAGCAACGGCCCCACGCCGTCGGCCAGCCGCTTGTCGCCGCGCGACGCCATCCACACCTCGAGGATGGCCAGCGAGGTATGGCGCTGGCGCCGGTGCACGAGCGTATGGAGCATCAAATGCAGCCGTACGCGCGGTGACATCGGGCCGAGCATGGCCAGCTTGCGCGCCTCGGTGTCCAGCAGATAGCCCACCGCCGCGGGCAGCAGGTCGTAGCGTCCGTCCGGAAACTGGTGCCGCAGCGACCCGCGACTGATACCGGCCAGTTCGCAGACGCGCGCCTCGCCGAAGGCGGCGTAGCCCTGTTCGATCAGCAATGAAATGGTGGCATCGATCAGCGCCTGTCTTGTGGACGCGCTTCGTTCGGCTTGGGTCGGCATGCCCGGGATTGTAACGACAACGTCATTGCGCCGAGTTGAGTGTTCAACCGAATCGACCCTTGTCACAAAACAAACATACAAGTTTGTTTATATCTGGCCCGCATCGATGGCGCGCGAGCCAGCGGGCCACGTCATGCACCCGTCAAAACAACAAGGAAACCCACGATGTTCAAGCACCCCCGCACACGCTGGCTGGCCGCGCTGTGCGCTGCCGCTGCCGCGCTGGCCCTGGCCGGCTGCGGTTCCGACGACAGCAAGACCACCACTGCTTCCGCCGCCACGCCCCCCGTGGTGACCACGCCAAAGACCATCCAGTCCGTCCGCCACGTCTTTGTGATCACGCTGGAGAACGAGAACTACGCCACCACGTTTGCCGATACCTCGAAGGCGCCATACCTGTCGAAGACGCTGGTCAGCCAAGGCGCCCACCTGCAGCAGTATTTCGGCACCACGCACGTCAGCCTGGGCAACTACATCGCCATGATCAGCGGCCAGGCCGTCACCGCCGACACGCAGATGGACTGCATGGTCTACAAGGACTTCAGCCTCACCGGCATGGGCGACCATGGCCAGGCCATCGGCACCGGCTGCGTCTACCCGGCGTCGGTCAAGACGCTGCCCGACCAGCTCAAGGTCGCCAACCTGACGTGGCGCGGCTACATGGAAGACATGGGCAACGACCCGTCGCGCGAGAGCGCCACCTGCGGCCACCCGACGCTGAACACCACGGACGGCACGCAGGCCGCCCAGGCCGCCACGGCCGGTGGCCTGCCGGCGGACCAGTACGCCACGCGCCACAACCCGTTCATGTACTTCCACTCGATCACGGATTCCGCCGATTGCGCAACCAACGTGGTCAACCTGAACAAGCTGACCGACGACCTGAAGTCCGTGGCCACCACGCCGAACTTCACCTTCATCACGCCCAACCTGTGCAATGACGGCCACGATGGCGGCAGCGCCTCGTCCACGTGCGTGAATGGCGATGCAGGCGGCCTGGTGTCGGCCGACGCGTTCCTGCAGAAGTGGGTGCCGCTGATCATGGCGTCGCCGGCCTACCAGCAGGACGGCCTGATCATCATCAACTTCGACGAAAGCTCGTACGCCACGCAGGTGCTGGACACGTCCACCACGCCGCCGTCGCTGACCATGACGTTCTCGGGCAACACCTGCTGCAACCAGCAGCCGGGGCCGAACGTGCCGGCGTCGAGCTTCCCGGTGCGGCAGAGCTTCCCGGCCTCGGTGTCGCACTATCCGTACGACATCAACCTGGTGACGACGAACTACGGCGGAGACCGCACCGGCGCCGTGCTGCTCTCGCCGTTCATCAAGCCAGGCACGGTGTCCACCACGCCGTACAACCACTATTCCATGCTGAAAACGCTGGAAGACATCTTCGGCATCAAGGAGTACCTGGGCTACGCCGCCCAGGAAGGCCTGGCCACCTTCGGCACCGACATCTTCACCAACCTCTGACCGCTGCCAGGCCCCACCTGACGTGACGGCCTGACGCCCAACGCCGCCGCGGCGCTGCGCCCCGGCGGCACTTGTCGACATGACTCCGATTGCCTACATGAAGCGCACGCTGGCCGGCGCCCTGCCGATCTTTGCGCTGCCAATCTTTGCGCTGCCGATCTGTGCCATGCTGATGCTGGCCCTGCTGGCCGGCTGCCAGCCGAAACAGGACGCCGCCAAACCCGACGCCAGCGTCGCGCCCGCGCCCGACGCCACCACGCTGGCCCGCCTGGGCCGCGCGATGTTCTTCGACGTCACGCTATCGGCCTCGGGCCGCCAGTCGTGCGCGAGCTGCCATGACCCCGACCACGGCTACGGCCCGCCCAACCGGCTGGCCGTCCAGCTCGGCGGCCCGCATTTGGACCGCCAGGGCAGGCGCGCCACGCCGGGGCTGGCCTACACGCTCAATGCCACCCCGATCTGGACCCACGCGCAAGCCGCGAGCCTGACCGAGCGCCTCACCGAAACCGACAACCCGCCCAAGGGCGGCCTGATGTGGGATGGCCGCTTCAACAGCCTGCACGAGCAGGCCGGCGCGCCGCTGCTGGACCCCGACGAAATGGCCAACGAGAGCCGTGCCGCCGTGGTGGCCAAGCTGGCCGCCACCGCCTATGCCGGCGACTTCCGCGCCGCCTTCGGCCCGGACGTGTTCGCCGACGTCGACCGCGCCTTCATAGCCGCCATGCGGGCGCTGGAACGGTTCGAACTCGACGACCCGAGCTTCCACCGCTTCGACAGCAAGTTCGATGCGTACCTGGACGGCAAGGCCACGCTCAATGCCGCCGAACTGCGCGGGCTCAGGCTCTTCGCCGATCCGGAAAAAGGCAACTGCGCCGCCTGCCATCTGATGGACCGCCGCGCCGACGGCTCGCACCCGCTGTTTACCGACTTCCAGTTCGCGGCCTTCGGCGTGCCGCGCAACCCCGAGATCGCCGCCAACGCCGACCCGGCCTACTTCGACCAGGGGCTATGCGGCCCGAAACGTACCGACAAGGCCGACCGCGTGGCCTACTGCGGCATGTTCAAGACCCCCACGCTGCGCAACACGGCCAGGCGCGGCGCGTGGTTCCACAACGGGCGCTTCCACAACCTGGAAGACGTGGTGCGTTTCTACGTCGAACGCGACCTCAAGCCCGCCAGGTGGTATCCCAGCAATGACAAGGGGCAGCCCGTCCTTTATGACGACCTGCCCCTCGAGGCCCGCCGGTACGTCGACCATGTCGATCCGCCGTTCGACCGCCAGGCGGGTGCCCGCCCGGCCCTGAACGACGCCGAGATCCGCGACGTGGTGGCCTTCCTGAAGACGCTGGACGACGGCTATGCCGCGCCGCCCAACCCCACGCTCAGCGCGCTCAGCACCATCGGCACCGTCACTTCGATGCGTTCGCGCTGACGTTCTGCACCGCCGGCGGCGTCCACTGGTTCTGCAGGATCTCGGCCTTGGGCCAGTAGGCGCGGATGAACAGCTCGAAGTCGCCGGTGGGCGCCGGCAGCCAGTTGGCCACCTTGTCTGCCGCCGGCTTCTTGTTCTGCACGTAGAGCGTCAGCGAGCCGTCCGGGTTGTAGACCAGGTCCTTGTTCTTGGTGCCGAGCGAGAAGCGGTTGATCTCGTTAGGCGCGAAGAAGTGCGCGGCGTCGTAGAGCGTCAGCGACCAGAAACCGTTCACCGGCGGCAGCCCGCCCTTCGGGAACGTGATGGTGTAGGCGTTGGCACCGTTCAGCCGCGCCTTGGCCGCGTCGTACTCCTGGCCGAAATAGGCCGACTCGCGGCGCGGGTTGACGAAGATGTTGGCCTTGGCCGCCGCCGCCCGGCTGTAGTAGTCGGTGCCAAATTCGGCCCCGTTCATTGGCGCCACCCAGCCATTGCCCACCGGCACCCCGGCATACGTGTACTGGTGCATCTCGGGCATCATCTCCTTGTCGGCCTCCACGGCCGCCTGCGCCAGCGTCTCGGCCAGGGCCGGGTCTTTCGCGGCGGCGTCGAGCAGCGACTGGAACCAGGCGTACAGCGCCTCTTCGCCCCGCTGCGGCGGCACTTCCTTCAGGATGGCGGGCAGTTCCTTGAAGAACGCCTCGGGCTTGACCCACTGGGTCTCGCCGCCGCTGCCCTGCTTGCCGCCCGCCGGATCGGAGATCTTCGGCAGCTGCGTCCAGTCGCGCGTCTTCATCTTGCCGTCGTACTCGCTGAGCGGATACGCCGCGATCTGGCTTACCACCGGCTTGATGGCGGCACGATCCTGCGCGGTGTCGTCCAGGAACGCGCGCGGGATGATGTACGCGATATTGGTGGGCGACCGGTACACGCCCTGGATGCCCTTGGGCGTCTTCCCCTTCCAGTTCGGCCCCACCACCATATAGAAGCCGGGCTTGGTGCCATACATCTGGCCCACGCCGCCCAGCGTGTCGGTGCGCTGGTTGCCCAGCTGGTACACCCAGAAGCGCTTGCCGAAGTCCGGCACCTGGAACACGGCCGGCTCCTTTTCCAGCGAAAGGATGCCAAAGCCGTAGGCCACGTCCTGGTTCGGGGTGGCCACGGCCCGCTCCTCGGGCTTGATGTAGTCGGTCAGCATGGTCAGCCGGTTCAGCGGCGCCACGGGCAGCACGCCGTCGCCCAGGCCGTTTTCGGTCAACTTGGAGAACACCAGGTGCCGGTTGTGGATGTTGACCATCGGCCAGCCCCAAACATAAGCCATCTTGGCCATGTTCTTCACATAGCTCTTGGGCATGTTGGCGCCGGCAACGGGCCCCGGCGGCAGCTTGCTGGCGGCTGCCGGGGCAGGCGCGTTTGCGGGCGCGTTTGCGGGCGCGTCCGCGGCCAGCGCCGGCGACAGCATCACCAGTGCGGCAGCGGCGATCAACGGGGTGCAACGGGTATGCAGGTAGCGGGACATGTCGAGGCATTCCAGTCAGGATGGGACGCCGTATGCTCGCCTGCCACCGCACACCCGGGAATTGAATTCTTTTGTGCCGTCCCTTAAACGCATTCGCCGCACGCATCGGCCCTGTCAGAGCCTGATGCGGATGCCGGAGGTAGTGGCGGAGACTAATGTATACAGGCAGGCAGGCGGGTTCGTCGGTGCCTGGCAGGACGCTTGCTGCTGCAGGGGGCCGGGAAAGGGCGTATTCTGGCGAACTTGTCATTCGGGCGTCGTAGGCGTAGTGTTCGGCATCGCCTGCGGCTTTGCGGCATCGCCTGCGGCTTTGCGGCCCGGCTGCGGCTTTGCGGCCGGCTGGCGGCTGCGCGGCGTTCGGCCAGCGGCCGGCCCAGCGCGTCGCGCGCCCGAGGAAGTGCCGGAGCCGCCCCTCCTGATTTGTTTCGACGGATGAACCAGAAATCCCCCCAATACCCGGATGAACCGCCGCTGCCGTCCACCTGGGACGCCCGCCTTGCCCGCCACCTGGTGCGGCCCCTCAAGAACACCCGCGTTACCCCGAACCACCTGACCACGGTACGGCTGCTGATCGGCGTGGCTGGCATCGCCTGCATCGCGCAGGGCGGCTACGCCTGGACGAACTGGGGTGCGCTGCTGGTGGTGCTGTCGAACTTCGTGGACCACACCGATGGCGAGCTGGCCCGCATCAGCGGCAAGTCGAGCAAGATCGGCCATTTCTACGACCTGGCCAGCGACGCGCTGATCACCGTGCTGCTGTTCATCAGCTTCGGCATGGCCATCGCCGCCACCAGCGCCACCAACGCCGCGCCCGAGGCGTTCGGCCCGGTGCTGCGCGGCACGGTGGCCGGCCTGGCCGTGGCGCTGATCTTCTTCCTGCGCATGCGTATAGAATCGCGGGTTGGCAAAAGTGGCACCAAGCAGGCATCGGCCGGCGGTTTCGAGACCGAGGACGTGCTGTACCTGCTGCCGCTGGTCACGCTGACCAACGGCATCGGGCCATTCCTGACGGCGGCGTCGATCGGCGCCCCGCTGTTTGCCGCCCTTGTCATCATCGACTACTGGCGCGTCATGCGGCGCCCCCAGCCGGCGTCGACGTCATCCGATCACTGAGATACCCATGTCCGAGCAAGCCAGCGGCACTCTCGATCCGCTCGTTTCACCGCCCGCCGGCAAGCCGGCCGCCCGCCCGGCGGCGCGCCGGCCCGACGCCGCCGTTGCCGATGTGGTGACGCGCCTGGATACCGGCGCCCTGCGCCAGGATTTCGACCGCCAGGGTGCCTTTCTGTACCTGGACCAGTTCCTCGGCGCCGACGAGACCGCGCAGCTCGAGGCGCTGGCGCGGTCACTGCAGGCCGACCTGAACCGCAACTACCTGCCTGGCCACAAGCAAGGTGGCAGCGTCAGCCGCCACACGATTGACGAAAAAGCGCCGTTCATTGCCGAGCTGTACCGCTCGAAGGCGCTGATCGGCTGGCTGGAACAGGTTACCGGCGACAAGCTCCAGGTCTGCCCCGAGACCGATCCGCACGCCTACGCGCTCTATTACTACACGCGCCAGGGCGACCATATCGGCTGGCACTACGACACGTCCTACTACGACGGCCGCCGCTACACGCTGCTGATCGGCGTGCTCGACGAATCGTCGTGCCGGCTCGACTACGAGCTGCACACGCGCACGCCCGAGATTCCGGACGAGCCGGGCTCGGTGCAGATTCCGCCGGGCGGCATCGTGCTGTTCGACGGCGACAAGCTGCGCCACCGCATCACGCCGGCCGGCCCGAACGAGATCCGCGTGTCGCTGACTTTCGAATATGTGACCGATCCGGGCATGCGCCCGTGGCTGCGCTTCATCTCGAACATGAAGGATGCCGTGGCGTATTTCGGCTTCCGTCAGGTCTTCCGGCGTCTGCTGGGCGGGAAGTAGGCAGCCGTGAATCGTGCAGCATTCCTCCTGTTGACGGTGGGCGCGGCGCTGTTCGTCGGCCTGCTGGCCTGGCAGGGCTTTGGCGCGGTAACCACCACGCTGATGTCGGCGGGCTGGGGGCTGGCCGTGGTGGCCGCCTTCCACCTGGTGCCGCTGGCGCTCGACGCCGGCGCCATTGCCGTGCTGCTGGACCGCAAGACCCGCCACGGCTCGTTCTGCAGCGCGCTCAAGGCGCGCTGGACCGGCGAGGCGGTGAACAGCCTGCTGCCGGCCGGCCAGATCGGCGGTCCGGTGCTGATGGTGCGCTACCTGTCGCATCGCGGCGCCCGCCTGCGCGACGCCGCGGCCGCCATCACCGTCAGCACCACCACGCAGGCGCTCTCGCAGATGCTGTTTGCGCTGCTGGGCATCGTGGTGTTCGGGGCCAACGGCGACCTGGCCGAGTACCGTATGCCGGTCATCGCCATTACCGTGGTGCTGGGCGTGTGCGTGGTGGCCTTCTGCGTGCTGCAGCGGCGCGGCATGTTCGGCCGCGTGATGCGCATCGGCCAGAAGCTGTTCGGCAAGCGCGGCGGGGCCAAGGGCACCGATGGCGCCGAGGGTGCCGCCGCCCGGCCGGGCCGCTGGGACGGCCTGGCGCTGCGCGCCGACGCCGTGGACAGTGCGATTCGGGAACTGTACCGCGACCGCAAGAAGGTGGCGGCCAGTTTCGGGCTTAACCTGCTTGGCTGGATCACCGGCACCGGTGAAGTCTGGCTGATTCTTTATTTCCTGGGCCATCCCGTGAGTTGGCACGAGGCCCTGCTGCTCGAAAGCGTGGGCCAGGCCATTCGCGGGGCGGCTTTTGCCATTCCGGGCTCGCTGGGCGCGCAGGAAGGCGGCTACCTGCTGCTGGCGCCGCTGGTGGGCCTGCCGCCCGATGCCGCGCTGGCGCTGTCGCTGGCCAAGCGCGTGCGCGAGCTGGTGCTTGGCATCCCAGGACTGGTGTACCTGCATTTCAGCGAACGGAAGTTCCAGCGCCGTCGCGCCGCAACGGCCCTGTCTGCCGACAGGGGCTAGCGCGGACCATTCACCTCAGATGAGAACCAACTGATGCGAGCAATCATTCTTGCCGCGGGCCTCGGCCTGCGACTACAGCAACAGGCGGGCAAGCAGTTCCCCAAATGCCTGCTGCGCTTTGACGGCCTGACGCTGCTGGAGCGTCACCTGCGCCTGCTGGACGCCGCCGGCGTGACCGAAGTGGTGCTGGCGCTCGGCTTCGAGCCCGAGCAGGTCAAGGAAGAACTGGTCCGCCTGGGCCGCGACGCCGAAGTCGTCATCAACCCGCGCTACGACCTGGGCAGCGTGCTGACCGTGCACACCGTGGCCGACGCCATGACGCGCGGCGGCGACGTGCTGCTGATGGACGCCGACGTGCTCTACGACGAGCGCATCTTGAGCAAGCTGGTGGCCGGCGAGACGGTCAACCGCCTGCTGATCGACCGCGACTTCGAGGCCGGCGACGAGCCCGTGAAGCTGTGCCTGCAGGATGGCGTGCCCGTGGAGCTGCGCAAGCAGCTGATGGCCGACCTGCAATACGACACCATCGGCGAATCGGTCGGCTTTTTCCGCTTCAAGGAAGACTGCGCCCGCCGCCTGGCCGCCATCTGCAAGGAATATGTCGATTCCGGCCGCGCCAACATGCCGCACGAGGAAGCCGTGCGCGACCTGCTGCTGGAACGCTCCCACGTATTCGACACGGCCGACGTGACCGGCGCGCCGTGGATCGAGATCGATTTCCCGGGTGATGTCACCCGCGCCGCCGAAGAAGTCCTGCCCCAACTGCTGCCTGTAGGAATCGCACAATGAACGCCATCGACCCGAACCTGCTCGCCCCATCCGCCACGTCGGCACCCCTCTCGCGCGCCAGCCGGCTGCGCCAGATGCTGCGCTCCAACGAGCTCGAATTCATCATGGAAGCCCATAACGGCCTGTCTGCGCGCATCGTGCGCGAGGCCGGCTTCAAGGGCATCTGGGCCTCGGGCCTGGCCATTTCCGCCCAGTTCGGCGTGCGCGACAACAACGAGGCCAGCTGGACCCAGGTGGTGGACAACCTCGAGTTCATGGCCGACGCCAGCGACCTGCCCATCCTGCTCGATGGCGACACCGGCTACGGCAACTTCAACAACGTGCGCCGCCTGGTGCGCAAGCTCGAGCAGCGCGGCATTGCCGGCGTCTGCATCGAGGACAAGATCTTCCCGAAGACCAACAGCTTCATCGGCGGCGAGCAGCAGCCGCTGGCCGACGTGGACGAGTTCTGCGGCAAGATCAAGGCCGGCAAGGATTCGCAGGCCGACGACGATTTCTCCATCGTGGCACGCGTGGAAGCACTGATCGCGGGCTGGGGCATGGAAGAAGCGCTGCGCCGCGCCGAGGCCTATCACCAGGCCGGCGCCGACGCCATCCTGATCCACAGCAAGCTGTCGAAAGCCGACGAGATCGTTACGTTCGCGCGCGAATGGGGCAATCGCTGCCCGCTGGTGATCGTGCCGACCAAGTACTACAGCACGCCCACCGATGTGTTCCGCAAGGCCGGCATCAGCCTGATCATCTGGGCCAACCACCTGATCCGCGTGGCCGCGTCGGGCATGCAGGCGGTGGCCAAGGACATCTACGAGAACCAGACGCTGGTGAACGTGGAAGACCGCATCGCCACCGTGAACGAGATCTTCCGCCTGCAGGACGCCGACGAATACTCGGCCGCCGAGAAGATCTACCTGACCGGCGGCCAGGCGCCCGGCTCGGCCGTGGTGCTGGCCGCGGGCCGTGGCAAGGGCCTGGAGGCGCTGACCGAAGACAAGCCCAAGGTCATGCTGCCGGTGGCCGGCAAGCCGCTGCTGCGCTGGCTGGTGGACGGCTTCAAGAACCAGGGCATCAACGACATCACCGTGGTGGGCGGCTACAAGGCCGAGGCCATCGACGCGGCCGGCATCAACCTGGTGCGCAATGACCGGTATGCCGAAACCGGCGAACTGGCTTCGCTGGCGGCCGCCGCAGACGCGCTGCAGAACGACACCGTGATCGCCTACGGCGACCTGATGTTCCGCAGCTACATCCTGCGCGACCTGCTCGACACCGACGCCCCGTTCAGCGTGGTGGTGGATTCCTCGGAATCGGCCCCATCGAACCAGAGCGTGCGCGATTTCGCGTGGTGCTCGGCCGGCGACGACCGCGACCTGTTCGGCCAGAAGATCCTGCTCAAGCGGGTGTCCGACGACGTGCCGGCCGGTGACGCCCCGCACGGCCGCTGGATCGGCCTGATGAACGTGCGTGGCGAAGGCCGCGCGCGGCTGCAGGCGCTGCTGGGCGAACTGCGCCAGCGCCCGGACTTCGACAAGCTCGACCTGCCCGACCTGCTCAACGCGCTGGTGGCCGCCGGCGAACAGGTCGAGGTCAAGTACGTGCATGGCCACTGGCGTGGCGTGAACGACCTCGACGACTTCCGTCGTGCCGGTGATTTCGCGCACGGCCAGACGCCGTTCGCCGTGGGCAACGGCGAGGCGGCGCAATGATCGAGGCGGTCCAGTTTGTGGAGGCCGCGCGCGCGCGCGGTTTCACCTGGTACGCGGGCGTGCCGTGCTCGTACCTGACGCCGTTCATCAACTACGTGGTGCAGGACCCCACCCTGCACTATGTGTCGGCGGCCAACGAGGGCGATGCCGTGGCGTTCATCGCCGGCGTGACGCAGGGCGCGCGCGATGGCGTGCGCGGCATCACGATGATGCAGAACTCGGGCCTCGGCAACGCCGTGAGCCCGCTCACGTCGCTGACCTATACGTTCCGGCTGCCGCAGCTGCTGATCGTGACGTGGCGCGGCCAGCCCGGCGGCGCCGCCGACGAGCCGCAGCACGCGCTGATGGGCCCCGTCACGCCGCAGATGCTCGACACCATGGAAATTCCGTGGGAGCTGTTCCCCACCGAGCCCGAGGCCGTGGGCCCGGCGCTCGATCGGGCCATCGCCCATATGGATGCGACGGGCCGCCCCTACGCGCTGATCATGCAGAAAGGCAGCGTGGCGTCGTACCCGCTGACGTCGCAAACGCCGCCCGTGGCGCGCGCCAAGGCCACGCCGCAGGCATCTTTCACCGGTGCCGCGCCGCTGCCGAGCCGCCAGGAGGCGCTGCAGCGCGTGATCGCCCATACGCCGGTGGCGTCTACCGTGGTGCTGGCGTCCACCGGTTTCTGCGGGCGCGAGCTGTATGCGCTCGACGACCGGCCGAACCAGCTCTACATGGTGGGCTCGATGGGCTGCCTGACGCCGTTCGCGCTGGGCCTGGCGCTGGCCCGGCCCGACCTGAAGGTGGTGGCCGTGGACGGCGACGGCGCCGCACTGATGCGCATGGGCGTGTTCGCCACGCTGGGCGCCTTTGGCCCGGCCAACCTGACGCATGTGCTGCTCGACAACAACGCGCACGACTCCACCGGCGGACAGGCCACGGTATCGCACAACGTGTCGTTCGCGGGCGTGGCCGCAGCCTGCGGCTACGCGTCGGCCATCGAGGGCGACAGCCTGGAGATGCTTGGCGAGGCGCTGGCCAGGGCGGCCACGGCCACGTCGGGACCGAATTTCGTGGGCCTGCGCACGCGCCCCGGCTCGCCGGACAACCTGCCGCGCCCGTCGGTGACGCCCGTGCAAGTCAAGACGCGCCTGGGCCGCCAGATCGGCGCCGACCAGGGCAATGCCAACCACGCCTGAACCTTCCGCCCGAGAGAACGCATGCTGCTTCTGAATCCCGGCCCGGTAACGCTGTCCGAACGCGTTCGCCAGAGCCTGTTGCAAACCGACCTGTGCCACCGCGAAAGCGAGTTCTTCGACCTGCAGGACGAGGCCCGCGCACGGCTGGTGAGCCTCTACGGGCTGGACCCGGCCGTATGGACGGCGGTGCTGATGACCGGCTCCGGCACGGCCGCGCTGGAAAGCATGATCGCCGGCCTGGTGCCGGCCCAGGGCAAGCTGCTGATCGTGCAGAACGGCGTCTACGGCGAGCGCGTCGCGCAGATCGCCACGCAGTACCAGATTCCGCACACGGTGGTGAAGCACGAGTGGATGGAGGCGCCGGAACTGGCCCGCATCGACGCCGCGCTGGCGGCCGACCCGGCCATCACGCATCTGGCGGTGATCCATCACGAAACCACCACGGGCCGGCTCAACGACCTGCCCGCCATCGACCGCCTGTGCCAGGCGCGCGGCATCCGCCTGCTGGCCGATACCGTGAGCAGCTTCGGCGCCGAGGCCATCGACTTCAGCGGCAATATCGACGCGGTGGCCGCCACGGCCAACAAGTGCCTGCACGGCGTGCCCGGCGCGGCCTTCGTGATCGTGCGCCGCGCGGCGCTGGCCCATGCGGTGAGCCGCACGTACTACCTGGACATCGCCCGCTACGCGAAGCAACAGGACCAGCGCAACACGCCGTTCACGCCGTCCGTCCACGCGTTCTACGCGCTGGTGGAAGCGCTGCGCGAGCACGCGGACGAAGGCGGCTGGCAAGCGCGCCACCAGCGCTACGCGGCGCTGGCCGAGGAAGTCCGCAGCGGGCTGGCCGGGCTCGGCATCGAGGCCCTGTGGCCGGCCTCGCAATCATCGGTCGTCCTGCGCGCCTACCGGCTGCCGCAGGGTGTCACGTACGAACAGCTTCACGACGGACTGAAGGCGCGCGGCTTCGTCATCTACGCCGGCCAGGGCGGCCTGTCGTCGCAACTGTTCCGCATCTCCACCATGGGCGCACTGACGGCGGCAGACATGCACCGGCTGCTGGCGGGGTTCAGGGAACTGGTGGGGCGCTGAATCTTTGCACGTGGGTTGCCCCTCTCCCGCTTTGCGGGAGAGGGGTCGGGGGAGAGGGTCCGACGGTTCTAATTGCCGCAGTCACAGCTTGAACGGCCCGCCCTCTCCCCGGCCCTCTCCCGCTCGCGGGAGAGGGAGACAACCGGCTGGATTGCCCGTGGGTTGCTCCCCTCTCCCGCTTTGCGGGAGAGGGGTCGGGGGAGAGGGTCTGTGGCTCTAATTGCCGCTGTCGCGGCTTGAGCGACCCGCCCTCTCCCCGGCCCTCTCCCGCTCGCGGGAGAGGGAGACAACCGGCTAGAGTCCCGGTGGGTTGCTCCCCTCTCCCGCTTTGCGGGAGAGGGGTCGGGGGAGAGGGTCTGGTGGTTCTAATTGCCGCTGTCGCGGCTTGAACGGCCCGCCCTCTCCCCGGCCCTCTCCCGCACGCGGGAGAGGGAGACAACCGGCTAGATTGCCCATGGGTTGCTCCCCTCTCCCGCTTTGCGGGAGAGGGGTGGGGGGAGAGGGTCTGGTGGCTCTAATTGCCGCTGTCGCAGCTTGAACGGCCCGCCCTCTCCCCGGCCCTCTCCCGCACGCGGGAGAGGGAGACCACCGACGGGAGAGGGAGACCACCGACGGGAGAGGGAGACAACCCTACCGCAGCGCGAGCCGTCACAGCTACGGCTTCGCAATCCCTACAACTCCTCCTCCACCGGCAATATCCGCATCACGCTCTGTTTGAAATGGTCCCAGGCGTTCATGTCCGGTTCGCGGTCGTAGGTGGTCAGCACGCCGTCTTCGCGCGTCACCCATTGCAGCGACTTGCCGTCGTCGGATAGCACCACCTGGTATGCCGCGTCCAGCAGCGCGTCGTCCACGCCCTGGCCCAGCATGTCGCACAGCGCCTGGCTGTCGACGACGATGCCCATCTCGGTGTTCAGGCGCGCCGAGCGCGGGTCCAGGTTTAGCGAGCCGATGAACAGTTCGTGCCGGTCCACCATGTACGTCTTGGCGTGCAGGCTTGCGCGGCTGCTGCCGCCGGGGCCCTGCCGCTTCTTTTCCTTGGCCAGTTCCGCATAGGCGGTGGGCTTCAGTTCGTACAGGATGATGCCGGCCTCCAGCAGCGCCCGGCGTTTTGGCGCGTAGCCGGCGTGCACGGCCGAGACGTCGGTGGCGCCATAGGAATTGGTCAGGATGCGTACCTGCACGCCGCGCTTTTGGATGTCGGTCAGCCACTTCATGGCGGAGTCGGGCGGCACGAAATACGGCGAGATCAGCGTCAGGTCGTGCTGCGCGCGTTCGAGGAACTTCACCAGTTTCGGAATTGCGTGGGTCGAGTCGTCCTCGGGCGGGTGCAGCACCTTGGCGGCGCGGTCGGCGATCACCGTGGCCTTGCCCCAGTATTCGGGCAGGCGGTCCTCGCGCATCAGCTGCACGATGCCGGTTTCCAGCACCGACTGGCCGTAGGGCGTGGCGCGCATCGCCACCGCGTGCTCGTCCAGGTAGGTGCGCAGCTTCTGCTGCTGGGTGGCGGCCTCGTCGCCGGCCAGCGGCGTGGCCAGCGCCGACAGCGGGTACACGGCCTCGCTGTTCCAGAAATCGTCGAACACGGCCGACACCTCGGGCACCACGGGGCCGGCGGCCAGCAGGTCGAGGTCGGTGAAGTCGGTGTCGGCGGCGCCGTAGTACTGGTCGCCGATATTGCGGCCGCCGACGATGGTCAGCTGGTTGTCGGCGGTCAGGGACTTGTTGTGCATGCGGCGGTCAATGCGCCGGAAGTCCGTCACATATTCGAACAGCCGCATATTGCGACTGGCAAATGGGTTGAACAGCCGCACCTCCACGTTCGGGTGGGCGTCCACGGCTGACAGCGCCCGGTCCTGCCGGGCCAGGTGGATGTCGTCGAGCAGCACCCGCACGCGCACGCCGCGATCGGCCGCGGCCATGATCTCGGCCAGCAGTGTCAGGCCGGTGTTGTCGGCATCGAAGATGTAGTACTGGACGTCGAGGCTGCGCTGGGCCGCGCGCACCAGCGCCACGCGCATGGCGAAGGCGTCGGTGCCGGCCAGCAGCGGATAGAACGCCGATTGCCCCGGGTGCGCCGCCAGCTTGGGCGCCACACCGCGGGCCAGCGCGGTGTCGCCGGTGTCCTGCAGCGCCATCTGCGGCGCCAGTTCGGGCCGTTGCGGCAGGCCGCCGCAGGCAGAGACCAGCAGGGCCACCAGCATCACCACCGGCCGACCCAGGCGCCCAAGCGCCCCATGCGTGACTTGTGTCATGCGCCCTCTCCTGATTGTTCCAGCCCCAACAACGGACATGTACCAATTCGACGATGGCGATCTTACCGCGCGCTGCTATGCTTCCGATACTTGCAAATTGATAGCTTCATGACGAAGCCGCATATCCATATGACGACCCTGTTCGATCCGCTCCAGATTGGCGCCCTGTACCTTCCCAACCGCATCGTGATGGCGCCGCTCACGCGCCTGCGCGCCGCCGAGCCGGTGCACGTGCCCAATGCCGTGATGGCCGAGTACTACGCGCAGCGCGCCAGCGCCGGCCTGCTGATTTCCGAAGGCGTGCCCGTGTCGCCCGACGGCGTGGGCTACCCGAACGTGCCCGGCCTGTGGAGCGCGGAACAGGTGGCCGGCTGGAAAGTGGTGACCGATGCCGTCCACCGCGCCGGCGGGCGCATCGTGGCCCAGCTCTGGCACGTGGGCCGCATCTCAGACCCCAGCCTGCTCGACGGCCGCACGCCCGTGGCGCCCAGCGCCATCGCCGCCGGCGGCAATGTCAGCCTGCTGCGCCCGCAGCGGCCGTTCGTGGTGCCGCGCGCGCTGACGGTGGACGACATTCGCCAGGTGGTGGCCGATTTCGGCACCGCCGCCGCCAATGCCAAGGCCGCCGGGTTCGATGGCGTGACGATTCACGCCGCCAACGGCTACTTGCTCGACCAGTTCCTGCAGGACGGCAGCAACACGCGCACCGACGCCTATGGCGGTGCGATCGAAAACCGGGCTCGCATCCTGCTGGAAGTGACCGATGCCGTGACCGCCGTCTGGGAAGCCTCGCGCGTGGGCGTGCACCTGGCGCCGCGCTCGCCGAGCCACTCGATGGCCGAAAGCCAGCCGGCGCAGACCTTCGGCTACGTGGCCCGAGCGCTGGGCCAGCGCGGCGTGGGCTTCCTGTTCGTGCGCGAAACCCAGGGCGCGGGCGCGCTGCTGCCGCAGCTCAAGCGCGAATTTGGCGGCGCCATCATCGCCAATGACGGCTTCGACCAGGACACCGCGCAGGCCGTGCTGGACAGCGGCGAGGCCGACGCCGTGGCGTTCGGGCGCGCCTATATCGCGAATCCGGATCTGGTGGAAAGGCTGCGCCAACGCGCGGCGCTGAACGCGGTAGACCCGGCCACGATGTACGGCGGCTCGGCCCAGGGCTACACCGACTACCCGACGCTGGCGCAAGCCGCCCAGGCGCGCGCCTGAGCCTGGTGTCGGTTCCGGGGCATCGCGCCCCGGATTGTGAAGCCAGCCGTATCCGGGCCGTCAGGCCGGAATGGGCTGGATTGGAATCACCGTGCGCGCGCCGCATTCGCGCAGCAGGTCGCGCAGTTCCTTGATCACCGGGAACACTTCGTGGTTCCAGTCCGCGCCCTGGCGGTCGTGCGCGGCCTGCTCCATCTCCACGATCTCGCGGTCTTCCTTGAAGATGCGCTCGGTGAACCAGACCAGCAGCGGCCAGGCCAGGTCGAGCGCGAACGGCACGCCGGGCCGGCGGATCGACAGCATGCCGAACGTGCGGTTGGTGCGCTGCGCCGCGTCCAGCGGCACGTAGGCAATCCACAGGTCCATCACCAGCGTGCCGGAGCCCGAGCGAATCTGCAGCGTCTGATACGGATAGCCGGTGCGCACCGTCATCACGTCCTTGTTGTTCTGGCCGCCATCCTTGCCGAACACCAGCGCCTCGCCCACCGGCTGCTTGCCGGTCTCGCGCTCGAAGACGTAGTCCACCTCCACAAAGCCCTCGCCGCGCCGCCGGCCCAGCGACCGCGCGCGCATCATGCCCATCTGCTTGCGGTGCAGGAACTGATGGTTCATGTCCATCAGGTTCTCGTGCATGAACGAGTAGTGGCACTTCACCTCGCGGCCGAAGCGGCGCGTCTTGTACTGCTTGTCCGATACGGAGGCGAAAGCCGGCAGCGCCTGCGCGTCGGCCAGCGCGGCATTGCCAGGGAAGACGAAGATCAGGCCGGCGCGCTCCTCGCACGGATAGGCGCGCACGCCGTTGGGCAGGCGCTCCTTGCCCAGGTAAGGCACGTCGATGCAGCTGCCGGAGCAGTCGTAGCGCCAGCCGTGGTAGCAGCAGCGGATCGATTCGCCGTCCACCACGCCCTCGTGCAGCGGCACCTGGCGGTGCGCGCAGCGGTCTTCCAGCGCAAACAGCTTGCCGGTGGCGGTGCGCACCAGCACGATCGGATCACCCGCGAACCGCACCCCGAGGGCGCGGCCCGCCTTGACCTCGCGCGACCAGGCCACGGGATACCAGTGATCGGGGTGAATCGGCACCCGGCGCAGGTCCCGCACGGGCGCATCGGGTTGCGGCTGCGGTGTGACGACCGGTTCGACGCCGGAATCGGGGGAACGGCGGTCCAGCGCAGACTCTGCATACATGCGGGCGTCTCCTTGCGTTCAGCAACGCGGGGGCTCGGTGCCGGGGCAGCATCGAATGCGGGCGAGTCTAACCGATCACAGCCCACGGGTCTGTCGGCTTTTTTCCGACTGGCGGGCGGGCAGCGGGGCCGTTCCGATCCAGCATATGCCAAGGGCCGCCATGTCTTGCAAAGCAGTCAGGTGGCACACGGATGCGCGCCCCGGGCGGCCTGGCGCGGCCCTGCGCGGCCCGGCGCGGCCTGTGGCGCACCCGCAACGCCGGGTGCCCGCCGCAAACGGCGTTATGCTTGAGCCTGACGAGACATCCAGAGACATGCCAAGGACAACCGTGTCCCGACCGCCCCCCGCCCCCAAACCCCTTCACCCGCCCGCCGCCGACGCGCCCGCACCCCGGGTTGGTCCGGCTGACGACCTGTACCGCACGATGGTGGAGGCCGTGGCCGACTACGCCATCTTCGCGCTCGATGCCACCGGCCACGTCACGAGCTGGAACATCGGCGCCGAACGCATCAAG
>Ga0102589_1002728_pt1 | contig 19598 bp, 16 predicted proteins | sample AraplaMF_Col_mLB_FD_76858 | JGI IMG/M metagenome (GOLD analysis project Ga0102589, IMG submission 76858) | Arabidopsis root microbial communities from the University of North Carolina, USA - plate scrape MF_Col_mLB | ecosystem: Host-associated > Plants > Roots > Endosphere | place: USA... | reverse complement strand
AGGCGTTGAAGTCGTAGTCCAGCAGGATGGGGATTTCACCGGAGAGCACGCGCGCATAGGCGGTCTGCTTCGGCACGATGGGCTGGTTCTTCTGCAGGTCGCGGAAGAACTTGAAGGCCGGGCCGAAGTTGTCGAGCGTGCCGCCCAGGGCCTGGTTCACGGCCACGGCGCCCACATAGCCGACGAACGCGCTGGCCGGGTCGAGATAGCCGATCAGGCCCTTGTATTCGGGCTTGAGCAGGTCAGCCCACGACTGCGGCACGGGTTTGCCGCGCAGCGCATCCACGTTGACCATGAAGCCGAGCGTACCCGAGTGGATGGCGAACCAGTTGCCCTGCGGGTCCTTGAGACCGTCGGGGATGTCGTTGAAGTGCGCGGGCTTGTACGGCTGCGTCACGCCATCGGCCTTGGCCTGGATGCCGAAGGTCACGCCGAGGTAGGTCACGTCGGCCACGGGGGCGGCCTTCTCGGCCACGAGTTGCGCGAGCGACTGGCCCGAGTTCTTGTTGTCGTGCGGCACGGTGACGCCGGTCTTTTCCTTGATCGCGCGGATCTGCGCGGCCCAGTCGGCCCATTCCGGCGGGCAGTTGTAGCAGATGGCGGTCTGCGCGGCGGCGCCCTGGCTGAACGTGGCAGCAAGCGTGGCGGCGGATGCGGTGATGGCCAGCCAGCGCAGCGGGCGGCGCCAGAAGGATTGCGTCGACATGTAAGGCTCCCTGGTGAGGTATCGGATAACGGGGTGAGTCTGACGAAGGTGCGGCAACAGCGAACAAAAACTCGAAGTCAGGCGGGCGGACCGACGGTGCCATCGATACGCAGCGCATGCGGCAGCAGCAACGCGCTGTCATCGGCGCCGTTCTGGGTCATCTCTTCGATCCTGGCACCGGCGCCCTGATGGCCCAGGCGGCGCAGCAGGCGCGCAATGGCCTGGGCGCCGATATCGGCGTTGGGCTGCACGACGGTGGCCAATGGCGGCTCGACGAGCGCCCCGAGCGCGATGCCGTCGTAGCCGAGCACCGACACATCGCGCGGCACACGCAGGCCCAGGCGTTTCAGGTCGGAGATCACGCCGATGGCGAGCAGGTCGTTGGTGCAGAAGAATGCGGTAGGCGCGGAGGTGGTCCCCATCAGCGCGCGAATCTGGTCGGCGTTGCTGGCGGTGTGCGAAGGCAGGTTGACCGGTTCGAGCACCGGCAGGCCGTTGGCCTGCATCGCATCCTCGTAGCCGGCAAAGCGCTGCCGTGCGCGGTCCGATGCAGTGAAGGCGCCTGACACCACGGCGATGCGCTGGTGCCCGGCCGCGATCAGCGCCCGGACGCCTTCGGCGGCGCTGGTGCGGTTGTCGACGGAGACCGAATGGCGCGGCTGCCCAATGGATTGCCCATTCCCATGCGTAGTCACCTGGTTGTAGGCCAGCACGTACGGCACGGCTTCCTGGTCGAGCTGATCGAGCACGTTGCTGTTGCAGGCATCGGCCACGGTCAGGACCATGCCATCGACGCGATGCCGCAACAGATATTCCACGCGCTCGCGCTCGCGTGCCGGATCGTAGTTGCTGGTCACCAGCATCAGGGAGTAGCCTGCGGACATTGCCGCTTCTTCGATGCCGCGCCAGCATTCGGCAAATACGGCGTTGTCGAGGGTGGGCAGCATCACGCCGATGATGCGCGTCTGCTGGGCGCGCAGCTTGGCACCGAGCAGGTTGGGGCGGAAGGACAGGCGTCGTGCGGCGTCATGCACGCGCTGGGCGGTGGCCTCGCGCACCAGTTGCGGATGGCTGAAGACGCGCGAGGCGGTGGCCAGCGATACCTTGGCGGCCAATGCCACATCGGCCAGGGTCACGCCATGGCCGGGTTCGGCCGAAGCAAGGCGGGGCGTGAGTGCGGCGCGACGGGATGGCGGCATGGTTCCTCTCGGATCGATCGCTCGAACACTCAATGAAAACGTTTTCATTGAAGCGCTGAAAAATCAGGCGTCAAGGAATATCTGCGCTGCACTGCCGCAATTTGGTCAGTGCAGGCTCCCGCGCCTGTCATTGCCGCGCATTGTCACGGGCAGGTGTGACGGGACGATGACAGGCGGGAATTGGCGCGCCGCCGTTACTTCGTCTTGGGTGCCGCGCTGAACGTTTTGTTGGCGATCTTCCACACCCCGTCGATCTGCAGCAGATTCATGTAGTCAGTAAAGACCACTTCCGGATAATCGAGCACGATCTTGGCCGTGGCCGCATTGCCCACCACGTCGAAGCTCGCGATATGGCGGCGGCGCTGCGCCTCGTCCGGCTGCGGCTCACCCTGGAAGCGCTTCGAGAATTCCTCGACGGTCAGCGAGTGCAGGGCGCCGTCGCGGAAGGAAATGATGCGGGCGTCGGCGTGGAAAGCCGCGAAGATAAACTCGGCCCGGCCTGTGCGATGGGCTTCCAGGTATTGCTCCAGCGGGGCAAGGGCGGGAATGTACTGCGAGGTGGCGGCGGGGTTGGTCATGCTTGTCTCCGGTTTGTCTGGGGTGGAACGGCCGATCATTGTATCCGTAAATTGTATGCAAAATAGTGGGTGCGTCGACGGATGCTGGCTGGGCCACCCTCCCAAAGCAGTAGGCGGCAACACTCAAGTCGGGCTGGCGCATGCCGATAGATCAGCAGTGGGAGTGGCATCTGCCCACAGCTGATTCGTACAAGAACGATACCTAGCCTGTTTGAGCGCAAAGCCTTGTCACGACCTCTGACGCCCTCCATTGCCGATTGCCTCGAACACAAATTGCTGCGGCCGGTATTCCAGCCGATCGGCTCGCTCGTCACGGGCGATGTATTTGGTTACGAGGCACTGATCCGCGGCCCGGCAGGCTCGCCGCTGGAGAGCCCTATCGCGTTGTTCGCCGAAGCGGCGCGCGTGGGCAAACACGTTGCGCTGGAGCGGCTGGCCGCGCGTATCTCGATCCGCACGTTCATGGACCTGGGCCTGCCCGGCAAGCTGTTCCTGAACTACAGCGCGGATTCCCTCCGCGACATCGAAGATACGCGTGACGAGGTACGCGTCTTCCTGCAGGGGCAGGGGCTGCCGTCGGACCGCATCGTGCTGGAACTGACCGAACAGGCGCCGCTGGGGCCGATGGAAACACTGGCCAAGGCCGTGTTCTCGATCCGTAGCCGGGGCGCGCAGTTCGCGCTGGACGACTATGGCACCGGCCACGCCAGCCTGGGGCAGTGGATCGCCTTGAAACCGGACTACGTGAAGATTGCCCGCGTGATCATCGACGGCGTGGCATCGTCGCCGTTCCAGCGCGAGGCACTGCAGGCGCTATGCAAGCTGGCGCGGACATCGGGCACGCAATTGATTGCCGAAGGGATCGAACGAGAGGACGACCTCGTGGTCTGCCGCGACCTGGGCATCGACCTGGCGCAAGGTTACCTGCTGGCGAGACCCTCGCCGGAACCGCCGCTGACGTTGTCGGACGCGTCGCTGCGGGCGCTGCATCGGGGACGGTTGCGGTTGGCGAAGTAATAAGTAGCGGGAGAGGGGAGCAAACCGAGAGGCGAAGCAAACCTACAACGCCGCAGGCGCCGAAGCCCCAACCCCGCTCGCTGGCACCATCTCCACCGGCGCCTCCACCTCCGAAGCCGGCACCGCCTCCACCACCTCACCCGGATCCAGCGCCATCCCATTGTCAGCCGCCGCCGATGGCGACGACGCTGGCGGCAGCGCCTCCGCTTCCGTAGTCGGCAGCACAGGCCGGCGCGGTGTAGGTCTTGGCGCAGGCACCGCCTCTTCAGCCTTCTTCGAGGCGAACAGCTTCTGATACCAGCCGCGCACCGTATCGGTCAGTCCCGAATACCAGGTCCGCTGATCGACTTCCGCAAAGCGGGCGCGACCATCCACCACCCGTGCACGGATGGCGCGCTGATAGAAATCACCGACGATGGGTAGCGCGCTGTGGGCGCCCTGGCCCCAGTAGTCGCTGCGCAGCGTCACGCGGCTGTCGTTGAAGCCCACCCAGGCACCTGCCACGAGCTGTGGATGCATCAGGATGAACCAGCCGTCGGCATTATCCTGCGTAGTGCCGGTCTTGCCGGCCACGTCGGCGCGGATGCCGTAACGGCTGCGGATGGCCGTAGCCGTGCCCCGGTCCACCACGTCACGCATCACGTCGAGCAACGTATCGTTGGCCGTGGCCGACAGCGCGCGCTCTGGCGAGGCAGGCCGGAACTGCGCCAGCAGGTTGCCTTCGCGGTCCTCGATGCGCGTCAGCATCGACGGGGCGATGTACTGCCCGCCATTGGCGATGGTGCCGTAGGCCGACACCATTTCCCTGAGCGTGACCGGACTCGTTCCCAGCGCCAGTGACGGTACTTCTTCCAGCTTGCTGTCGCGCACGCCCATGGCGCGTGCCAACCGCGCCACGCGCTCCGGCCCGATGGTCTGCACGAGCTGCGCGGTGATGGTGTTCTTCGAATAGACCAGTCCGTCGCGCAGACTCATGGCGCGTCCCGTTGGCGGGGATTCGTCGGCAGGGCGCCAGATTTCGCCGCCGGCGAGTTTCATTTCCACAGGCTGGTCGATGAACGTTTCGTCGGGGCTTTCGCCGCGAGCGAACGCGGCGCCGTAGACAAACGGCTTGAACGTGGAACCGGGCTGGCGGCGCGCCTGTGCCACGTGGTCGAAGGCGTCGACGCTGAAATCGCGGCTGCCGACCCAGGCGCGGATCTCGCCCGTGGCTGGGTCCAGCGCCATGAAGCCCGCCTGCACACGGGTCTTGGTCTGACGCAGTGTCTGCATGAATGCGTTGTCGCGCATCAGGTGCTGCAGCACCTCGTCCTCGGGCTGCCCGGCCGCCACGGCGTTGCGGAACTCGGGGGTCTCGCGCACGAATGCCTGCACCAGTGCGCGGCTCTCCCCCCATCCTGCACGTGGTGCCCATGCGGCATTGGCAATCGATTGAAGCTGGTTGCCCTGACGTGCCACGGCCTGGTTGGCTGCCGCCTGGAGCCGCGAATCGATCGTCGTGCGGATGACCAGTCCGTCCGTATAGAGGTTGTAGTCGTGGCGGTCTGCCCACGCGATCAGCCATTTGCGCAGTTGCTGGGCAAAGTGCGCGGCCGGGCCCGGCTCCTCCACCTGGCGCTCGAAATCGATCCGCAGTGGCCGCTTGACGAGGATCGCGTAGCGTCCGGCGTCCAGCTTGCCGCGCTTGACCATCTGCCCGAGTACGACATTCCGGCGCTCCAGCGCGCGCTGGGGGTTCTGCACCGGGTTGTAGTAGCTGTTGCCCTTGAGCATGCCGATCAGCGTGGCGGCTTCAAGCACGTCGAGCTTGCGGGCGGACTTGTCGAAGTACGTGCGCGCGGCCATCTCGATGCCGAACGCGTTGTACAGGAACGGCACCGTGTTCAGGTACGTCTCCAGGATTTCTTCCTTGGAGTACAGCGCCTCGATCTTGAACGCGGTGATGGCTTCCTTGAGCTTGCGCGTCATGGTGGGCGCCCGGCCGATATCGTCCGGATACCGGTTGCGCGCCAGCTGCTGCGTGATGGTGGACCCGCCCTGACGGTCGCCCGAGAACGTGTGCAGCGCGGCGGAGGCCGTGCGGCGCCAGTCCAGCCCATGGTGCTGATAGAAGCGATGGTCCTCGGTGGCGATCAGTGCATCGACCACGTTGGGCGAGATATCGGCCAGGGTCACCCAGTCGCGATTCGCCCAGCGGTAAACCGCCAGTTCCTTGCCGTCGGCCGAGAGGACCTGGGCGGGCTGTTCGGACTTGGCCTTGCGGATATCGCTGATGCCCGGCGTGAACGGGATCAGGACGATGACATAAAGCAGGAACAGCGCCGGGATGGCAGCGACAGCCAGCAACGCGGTGCGCCGGGTAGGGCGGTGCAGGTGCTGGCGCAGCGGTGCGAGCCGTGGGGCGATATGGGTCTTGTAGAAATCCGGGCGCATCGAGGCAGGCAGGGCGGACGCGGGCAAAACGCCACGAAACCGTCAAATGCCTTTCACAGAAAGGCTGCATCGTACCAAACCGCGGATCGGGAAAACCCGTATGTTTTGGTGCGAAAAAACAACGAGACGCGGCTTTTCGATGTACTCGCACCAAAGTGCGGCCAGACCGTCACATGAATTTCACATTCGATTGAAACAATTCGCCTGCCCCCAACGGTCATCGTTTCGGAAAGTGACAGAAATGTAAGGTTCACACAGCCGGGACGAGGCGGGGAAGCATCTCAATGTCTTAACAAAACGAGAAACTCACAGTGAAGAAAGCTCTATTTGCGCTGGCAGCTGCAGGCGCCTGCACCCTCTCCGGCGTGGCGTCGGCCCAGTCGGCTTCCAACGTGACGCTGTACGGTATCGTCGATGCTGGCGTCGAATTCGGCAACCACGTGACCCAGTCCAACGGCGCTGGCCAACCGGCCACCGTGGGCAATTCGGTCCGCATGAGCTCCGGCAACCTGTCGGGTTCGCGTTGGGGCCTGCGTGGTGCGGAAGACCTCGGCAACGGCCTGAAGGCGATCTTCACGCTGGAATCGGGTTTCGACATCGACACCGGTACGTCGGGCCAGGGCAGCCGCCTGTTCGGCCGCCAGGCTTTCGTCGGCCTGCAAGGCACGTTCGGCGCCGTGACCCTGGGTCGCCAGCAGAACTCGCTGTACGACCTGTTCGGCGCCTACGACCCGATGGCTGTCGGCCCGAAGTTCTCGCTGAATTCGGTTGACTCGGCCTTCAACGGCCGCGCCGACAACGCGCTGAAATACACGGGCAAGTTCGGTGGCCTGACCACCACGGCCTTCTACAGCACGGGCCGCGACAACAACGGCGAAGTGCCGGGCGACTACAAGGCTGGCCGCAACTTCGGCGCCGGTGTGGCCTACGCCGCTGGTGGCTTCTCGGTGGGCACCGCCTACGACCAGTACCAGGGCGCCACGACGGCTGTCTCGGACAAGGCCGTCAAGCGCTGGGCTCTGGGTACGTCGTACGACTTCCAGGTAGCCAAGGTGTTCGCCGGCTATCGCTGGATGCGCGATGACGGCATCGCCAGCGCCACGACTGCCGCCACGCGCAACAACGTGTACTGGGTGGGCGGTCTGTACCGCGTGACGCCGGCCCTGTCGCTGACGGGTGCCGCGTACTACCAGGACACCAACAACAGCGACAACGATCCGTGGATGTTTGTGCTGTCGGCCGACTACGCGTTCTCGAAGCGTACCGACGCATACCTGAACATCGGCTACACGAAGAACAAGGGCAACGCCGCCCTGAGCATGAGCAGCTCGATCCCGGTTCAGGCAGGTTCGAACCAGACCGGCGCCGTGGTCGGCATCCGTCACCGCTTCTAAGCAGGAGACACCGGCAGACGGGGCCTTTCCCCCCGCCCCTGCCGGATAACAAACGCCCCTCACCCGACTTGGCGGGAAGAGGGGCGTTCTGTTTTGGGGGGCGCGTTCGCAGGGTCAGTTGGGCACGGCACCGTTGTCCGAGGCGCGCAGCCGCTCCAGCGAGCGCGTGAGCATTGCACCCTCCTCGGCATCCACCGTAGCGTGAAGCGTCTCTATGGCATGGTGCAGCCGGTCACGGTCAGGGCGCGACAGGTGGCGCGCGGTCTCCATCGCTTCCAGTTCCTTGTCCACACGCTTGGTCAGCTTGCGCACGAACTCGGGATCGAGCTGGCCCTGGCTCGCACCATGGGCGATGTGATAGATCAAGGCGGCCAGACCGTCGGCGGTGGTTTCCGTGCTGGCAGGAGGATTGCGTTTCATGGCGACTCCGTTTTGCTGGTCTGTTTCATTCTAGAGAGTCCACCGATGGAAAGACGTTGCGATGTGTTTCCGAAGTGGGGCGAATGTGGCGCCTGAGCCGCTACGCTTTCTTATTGCCGAAATATTTCATCACCAGAATGTCACGCAGCCGGTTCCGCAGTACAAGTCGGGAACCTCGGATGCGACCGCAGTCGCCTCGGACCGGCGAAGGAACCTGTCCGGTTTGCCACGGACGCTCACAGACGCCAGAGAAGCGCCGGGCATGGGCAGGGACTTTAACTTTACGTAGAGCGGGGAATCGAGCCGTCTTCAGGACGGCTCTTTTTATTTGAGGCACTGCAACAGCCCCCGCACGTTCCGGCGTGATCGACGAATGTGATTGCTGCTGTGCATCGGCATCATCGGAATATGCAAATGGCCCGGTGCCGGCCAGGCTCATACCATGCGTGGGCGCCCCCTCACCCCGTCGCTCTTGTGGCGATATCGAGGAGATCCCCCCAAATGGCAGCACCTCGCTTCCCTCGTTTTTCCCGTATTCACCTGGCCGTGCTCGGACTGTCCGCCGCGCTGGCCGTACCTGTCGCCGCACAGACCATGACCCGCGACAATGGTGCGCCGGTCGGTGACAACCAGAACTCGCAGACCGCAGGACCGAACGGCCCCACGCTGCTGCAGGATGTGCACCTGATCGAGAAACTGCAGCGTTTTCACCGCGAACGCATTCCGGAGCGCGTCGTGCATGCGCGCGGCACCGCCGCACAGGGCGAGTTCGTGTCCGCCGGTAACTTCTCGGACCTGACCACCGCCAGCCTGCTGGCCGCGCCGGGCAAGGTCACGCCCGTGACCGTGCGGTTCTCAACCGTGATTCATGGACGCGGATCGCCCGAGACCGTGCGGGACCCGCGCGGGTTTGCCACCAAGTTCTACACGGACCAGGGCAACTGGGACCTCGTCGGCAATCACACCCCGATCTTCTTCATCCGCGATGCGATCAAGTTCCCGGACATGGTGCATTCGCTCAAGCCGTCGCCAGTGAGCAACCTGCAGGACCCGAACCGCTTTTTCGATTTCTTCAGCCACCAGCCCGAAAGCACGCACATGCTGACGCAGCTGTATTCGGACCTCGGCATTCCCGCGTCGTACCGCAAGATGCAGGGCAACAGCGTGCATGCGTACAAGCTCGTGAACGCCAAGGGCGAAGTGAACTATGCCAAGTTCCAGTGGCGGCCCCAGCAGGGCGAGGCGTACCTGACCCGTGCCGAGGCGGCAAAGATCCAGGGCATGAATTTCAACAACCTGACCGCCGATCTCTACATGGCCATCGAGGAAGGCCAGCATCCGAAATGGGATCTGTACGTGCAGTTGATGAAGCCCGAGGATCTGGCGAAGACGCAATACGACCCGCTCGACGCCACCAAGATCTGGCCCGGCATCCCGGCGAAAAAGGTCGGCACGATGACGCTGAACAAGGTGCCCGATAACTTCTTCGAATACACGGAGCAGTCGGCGTTCGCACCGTCCAACCTCGTGCCCGGCATCGAGCCGTCCGAGGACCGCATGCTGCAGGGCCGCCTGTTCTCGTACTACGATGCGCAGACCTATCGCCTGGGCGCCAACAAGCAGAAGCTGCCGGTGAATCGTCCGCGGGTGCCGGTAAAGAACTATCAGGTGGATGGCTACGGCGATGCCGATGGCACAAAGGGTGACGTGAACTACCAGCCGTCGCGCCGGGCCGGGGCCTACTCGGAGAATCCGCACTATCAATATATGCGTACGCCGCTGACCGGCACCACGCAGACCCAGGCCATCGCCCGGACCGATAACTTCAGCCAGGCCGGTGATTACTACCGGGCCTTGCCGGCGTCGGGCAAGACCAACCTGATCGGCAATCTGGCGGCCGACCTGGGCGTGGTGAAGAGCAGCGAAGTGAAGCACGTCATGCTGAGCCACTTCTACAAGGCCGATGCCGACTACGGCAAACGCCTGACGGCAGCAGTCAAGGGCGATCTGGCCGAGGTGGAGCGCCGCGCGACAAGTCTCAAGAATTGAGATCGCTATAGATACGTAGGCGCATGAAGGATGGCAGCCTGCCACGGCGGCTGCCTATACTGGCTGTGTCGCGCACCTGCGCACCCTGGCGGGAGTCAACCATGCTGGAAGCCACGCGGAAAGCCATGCCGAAAATCGCCGTCCTCCTGCTCGTGCCGATATGGCTGGCCGGCTGTGTGTCGGTCAGCAGCAGCGATCCCAATCCGCCGCAACGTACCACTGTGGTCACCCCGGCACCGGGCACGACCACGGTCTGCAATCCCGGACCCTGCTAGGGTGCTGTTTCCGTAACGTCGCGGATCTGGCGCATGATGCCTTCCGCGAACAGCACCGGGCCGAGGATCGGAATGCCGGCCTCGCGCAGCGCATCGGCAGTCCACGTATTGCAGGTGTAGAAACCCGCGTATCGCGCCGTGGCCCCGAAATACAGCCCGCCCGTATAAGGGCCGTCGCCGAGACTCACCGGCGCGCCGCTGGCATTGGTTTGCACGCTGCGATTCAGGAAGGCGCGCAGGCGCTGGATGCCTGCGGCGTCCACGTCGAGCCGTACCACGTTGTCCTTGCCGAACGCGGCAGCGGGGGTGTCCCGCAGGATCGTCAGCAGCAGCACGCCCTCACCGGGTAGCAGCGCAGAAAGCAGCGTCATCGGGCCGCGCTCGCCGCTCATCAGATAGTGGCGATCTCCGAATCCGAAGCAGAGATAGTTCGAGCCGTCGTAGCCCACGGTGACGCGCAGCAGTTGCGCGTCGGCATCGACCGTGCGGATACAGACGTCGGTATGCCAGTCGCGTTCCACCACGTCGATGAAAGTCGCTGGCGGCGCGGCACGCGCGGCTGGCGTGGCGCATCCCGCCAGCAGGAATGCTGCGGCGATGGCTGCCGCGAGCGGCAACCGGCGGGCCGGTGTCATGGCGCGCTTGCCTTCGGCACGGTGCTTTCGACCAGTCCGATCATGGCCGTGCGGAATGCTTCTGCATCGGCACCGGCTGCCACCTCCAGCGCGGCGCGGTCGAAGGCTGCGGAGAGCAGGGCGGCCAGCGCATTCACTGTCGCATCCGATGTCGCATCGTTCAGCAGGCCCTGCCCGACAGCGGCTTGCAGCCCTTCGCGCAGTGTGCGGCCCGCATGCTCGGCATCGAGCGCGAACATTGCCGATGGGCCGAGCACGGCGGGTCCGTCGACGAGCAGCAACTGCGTGCGTCCCGGCACTGTCATCGCCGCAAGGTAGGCCAGACTGCCGGCCACGAGCGCATCGCGTACGGGCAGGTCGATGGGCGCGGCGTGTTCGATCTCGGCAGCTACGGCGCGCGCTTCATCGTCGAGCAGGGCGCGGAACAGGGCCTGCTTGTCCGCGAAATGGTGATACAGCGCGCCGCGCGTGATACCGGCGGCAGCCACGATCTCGGGCGTCGATGTGCCGGCATAGCCCTTTTGCACGAACAACTGCCGCGCCGCCGCCAGCAGGGCAGTACGAGTGGCCAGCGTGCGTTCCTGGTTGGAGCGCGCTTTTGCGTCTTGCATACATGCAGCCTGTATGTATATGATGGAGAAAGATACAGGTTGTATGTTATGTCAGGCGCGCCGCCTCGGCCAACCCTTGGAGACAACACGATGAAGACCACCAGCTATTACCCCGTCATCATGACCCGCAACGTGACCGATACCGCGGCGTTCTACCAGCGCCATTTCGGATTTCGGCCGCTGTTCGAGGCGGACTGGTATGTCCACCTCCAGGCCGAGGCGGACGCGCATGTCAACCTCGCCATCCTGGATGCCGACCACGACACGATCCCCGCCGAGGGACGCGGCAAGACGGCGGCGGGGTTGCTCATCAATTTCGAGGTGGAGGATGTCGATGCCGTCCATGCACGCCTGAAGCAAGCCGGTTTGCCGATCCTGCTGCCGCTGCGCGACGAGGCATTCGGGCAGCGCCACTTCATCACCGCCGACCCGAACGGCGTCATGCTCGACATCATTACGCCCATCGCTCCGTCCGCAGAGTTCGCGGCGAGCTACGACGATGACGCGCGGCCGGCCTAGGCCAGCGCCCATCCGCCCAGCGCGCAGCCAGCCACCACCAGCCACGGCGGCACGCGCCATACCGTCAGCGCGATCACGGCCAGCACCGCCAGCGCGAAGTCGGGGGCCGAGTGGACGCCGCTGATCCAGACCGGATCGTAGAGCGCCGCCAGCAGCAGCCCCACCACGGCGGCGTTGACCCCGGCCAGCGCCGCGCGTGTGGCAGCGTTGCGGCGCAGCCGCTCCCAGAATGGCAGCGCGCCGAAGACCAGCAGGAAGGACGGGGCGAAGATCGCCACCACGGCGAGCAAGCCTCCACCCCATCCGCCCATGCGCGTATCCGCCGCGCCGAGGAATGCGGCGAACGTAAACAGCGGTCCCGGCACGGCCTGCGCGGCGCCGTATCCAGCGAGGAAGGTATCGGCATCGACCCACCCCGGCGGCACCACGGCCGCCTGCAACAGGGGTAGCACCACATGGCCGCCGCCGAACACCAGCGCGCCGGCGCGGAAGAAGGCATCGAACAGTGCCACCGCATGATGGGTGGAAGCCTGCGCGGCCAGTGGCAGCAGCACCAGCAGCGCGGCGAAGGCCAGCAGGCAGACCACGGCCACCCCGTGTCCGACCGGAATCGCCAGCGGCTCATGGGAGGCGGGGGCTTCGGCGCGGAACAGCCGCGTGCCGATGAGCCCCGCCAGCACCATCGCGCCGACCTGGACCCACGGCGACGGCATCAACAGCACCGCGGTGGATGACAGTGCCATCATCGACAGGCGCGGCGTGTCGGGGCATAGCGAGCGAGCCATCCCCCAGACAGCCTGCGCGACCACGGCTACGGCGGCCAGCTTGAGGCCGTGCAACGCGCCGGCCGAGATGACGTTGCCGAAGTGGGACAGCCCGATCGCAAAGAGGATCAGCGCCACCGCCGACGGCAGCGTAAAGCCCAGCCACGCCGCCAGCGCCCCGCCGTAGCCCGCGCGGGACAACCCGATGACCATGCCCACCTGGCTACTGGCCGGACCCGGCAGGAACTGGCACAGCGCCACGATATCCGCATAGGACGACTCGCTCAGCCAGCTGCGGCGCGTCACGAAGGCTTCCCGGAAATAGCCGAGATGCGCCACCGGTCCGCCAAACGAGGTCAGGCCCAGGCGCAGGAACACGGTGAAGACTTCGAGCAGGGCACGCATAGGGGCGGGGAGGGCTGTGGTGCCGCGAGGGTAGCATCGTCAGACGTCGTGCGCATGTCGCATGTCAGCGTTTGCCCGACGGCGCAGGCGAGGCAAGTGCCGGTAGACTATGCGCCACGCGCCGGGGGTCACAGTCCTGTCGAGAGCCTGGCGCGCAAGAAAGCATTCCCTCGGGTTTCCACTTTGCGGAACGCGCCCCATGCACGCTACCGGCAGGTCCCCGCTTTCGTTGTCTGTCTCGTTTGCGCTGAAGGGCTGGCTCCTGCCGCCCGCCATCGTCCTGTCCACGCTGTCGTTGCCAGCCGGGGCCGACGAGACCACGCTCCCAGATGTGGTGGTCAGCGCCAACCGCGCCGAGCAGCGCCGCTTCGATGCGCCCGCCGCCATCGACAGTATTCCGGTCAATCCCTTCACGGCCACGTCGCCACTGGTCAGCCTGTCCGAACTGACGCTGACCAGCCCCGGCATTGCCGTGCGCGACCGCCAGAACTATTCGCAGGATCTGCAGATTGCCGTGCGCGGGTTTGGCAGCCGCTCTACCTTCGGCGTGCGCGGGGTGCGGCTGTTTGTCGATGGCATCCCGGCCACGATGCCGGACGGGCAAGGGCAGGCGTCCACGTTCGACCTCGCCAATGCCAGCCGTGTGGAAATCCTGCGCGGACCGTTCGCGCAGATGTATGGCAATGCGTCGGGCGGCGTGGTGCAGGTCTTTACGCCCGATCCGCCGAAGTCCGGCTTCACCGGGCGCGCCTCCACCGGGTTTGGTTCCGATGGACAGTGGCAGGCCGGTGTGATGCTGGGCGGCGGCAATGAGAAGCTCGGTGCCACGCTCGATGCGTGGACCTACCAGACCGATGGCTATCGCGATCACAGCGCGGCGCGCCGTTATCAACTCAACGCCAAGATCGTGGCGCAGCCGACCACATCCACGAAGATCACCGGCCAGTTCAATTACTTCAGCCAGCCGCTGGCCGAAGACCCACTCGGGCTCACCCGCGCGCAGGCCGAAGCGAATCCTCGCCAGTCGATTGCCGCCGCCACGCAGTTCAATACTGGCAAGGACGTGGAGCAGACGCAGGCCGGTGTGGTGGTCGAGCATCGACTGACGGAGCAGGACAGCCTGAACTTCCGGCTCTATGGCGGCGGTCGGCAACTGACCCAGCGGCTCGGGTTCAGTGGCGCGGCGCCGACCTCGGCGGGTGGCATCGTCGATCTCGATCGTACTTACGGCGGCGGTGCCTTGTCGTGGTCGCGCAAGACCACGGCCAACGGGCTGCCGCTGCAATGGACGGCCGGTATCGAGGCAAATGGCATGCGCGATGCCCGCCATGGCTACGTCAACAACAACGGCCAGCAGGGCGCGCTGCGTCGTGACGAGACTGATGAAGCGGCAGACTATGGGGCTTTCGCCCAGTTCAACTGGACCGTGCATCCAGCGTGGGAAATCGTTGGCGGCGTGCGTGCCAGCATGGTGCGGCTGCGGATCGACGATCACTACATCACGGCAGCCAGCCCTGACGACAGCGGCACGTCCACGTACCACAACGTCAGTCCGGTGCTCGGCGCCGTCTGGCATGCGCATGAAACACTGAATGTCTACGCCAATCTCGGGCGTGGCTTCGAGACGCCCACGCTGACGGAGGTGGCCTATGGCCCGGGCGGCACGGGCGCGAACCTGGGGTTGCAGGCATCCACCAGCCGGCAGGGCGAGATCGGCATGAAGTGGCAGTCGGGCGGCCAGCGGGTGGACGTGGCGCTGTTCGATGCAGATAGTCATTCGGAGGTGGTGCCGCAATCCAACGACAACGGCCGCACGGTCTACCAGAACGTGGACGGCGTGCGCCGGCGCGGACTGGAACTCGGCTGGCGCGGCGCGTTTGGCGCGGCACAGCGGCTGACCGCAGGACTCGGCTATACCTATTTGTCGGCGTACTTCGGCGAATCGTTCGTCAACGCGCAGGGCGCGACCGTGGCGGCGGGCAACCGGTTGCCGGGCACGGCACGGCATAGCTTTGGCGCCGAGGTGGCCTACCGGCCGTGGGGACAATGGATGGTGGGCGTGGAAGCCAAGGCGGACAGCAAGGTCTACGCGGACGATCTCAACACGCAGGCCGCGCCGGGCTATTTCATCGTCAACCTGAAGACCGGCTACACGTTCAAGGTTGGGGCCACGCAGCTTTACGTTTTCGGGCGCATCGACAACGTGGCGGACCGGCACTACATCGGCTCGGTCATCGTCAACGAGGCCAACGGGCGCTACTACGAACCCGCGCCGGGGCGGCGATTCTTCGTGGGATTGCGGGCATCGATGTAGCAGCGGTCATCGTGCCCCCCCTTGCCAGCGCCGTGCCGAGCGCCTAAGGTGGCGGTTCTGGCCGGCATCACGCCGGCAGCCCCCGCCCTCAGCCGTCATGCCGTCCGTCACACCCCCCGTCGATTCTGCTTCCATGCCTCACGATCCCAAGCTGCGCATCATGCTGTGGGTGGTGGCGGTGGGGTTCTTCATGCAGACGCTGGACTCCACCATCGTCAACACGGCGCTGCCGTCGATGGCGCGCAGTCTGGGCGAGAGCCCGCTGCGCATGCAGTCGGTGATCATCGCGTATTCGCTGACGATGGCGGTGATCATTCCGGCGTCGGGCTGGCTGGCCGATAAATTCGGCACGCGCACGATCTTCCAGATTGCCATCGGTCTGTTCGTGCTGGGATCGCTGTTGTGCGCGTGGGCGCCCACCTTGCCGTTCCTGACCGCCGCGCGCGTGGTGCAGGGCGCGGGCGGGGCGATGCTGCTGCCGGTGGGGCGCTTGTCGGTGCTGCGTACATTTCCGCGCGAGCAGTATCTGCAGGCGCTGAGCTTCGTGGCCATCCCTGGCATGATCGGTCCGCTGATCGGTCCGACACTCGGTGGCTGGATCACGCAGACGTTTTCGTGGCACTGGATCTTCCTGATCAACGTGCCCGTGGGCATCATCGGCGCGCTGGCCACCATCCGCTACATGCCCAACGCGCGGCTGCCCGGCATCGGGCGATTCGATGTGGCCGGCTACGCGTTCCTGGCCATCGCGATGGTGACGCTGTCTTTTTCGCTCGACGGATTGGCGGGCATGGGCTTCCAGCACGCCACGGTGCTGATGCTGCTGATCGCGAGCATGGCGGCGCTCACCGCCTACGTGTTCCACGCGCGCCGCAGCACCATGCCGCTGTTTTCGCTCCAGTTGTTCGGTATCCATGCCTTTAGCGTAGGGCTGATGGGCAACCTGTTCGCGCGGATCGGCAATGGCGCCATGCCGTTCCTGATTCCGTTGACGCTGCAGATCAGCCTTGGATATTCGCCGCTCAATGCCGGCCTGATGATGGTGCCGGTGACGGTGGCCGGCATGGCGTCGAAGAGCCTGGCGACGCGGCTGATCGAACGCTACGGCTACCGGCGCGTGCTGGTGGTCAACACGTTCGTGGTGGGTTTGGTGATGGCATCGTTCGCGCTGATCTCGCCCACGTTGCCACTGCCCCTCACGCTGCTGCAACTGGCGATCTTCGGTGCGGTGAATTCGATCCAGTTCACGGCCATGAACACGGTCACGCTCAAGGATCTGAGCGGCGTGACCGCCAGCAGCGGCAACAGCATGCTGTCGATGGTGCAGATGCTGGCAATGAGCCTGGCGGTGACCTCAGCCGGGGCGCTGCTCGCGACGTTCCAGGCGGGCATCGGCTCGCATCACTTCGATGTGTTGCCCGCCTTCCATGCAACGTTCCTGTGCGTGGGGCTGATTACGTCGGCGTCGGCGTGGATTTTTATGCAGTTGGACGCGGAGGTGGCGGTGCCAGCGAAGGCACAGCCGTCGGAAGAGGTTTGATTTACCTCGTTCTCTCTTGGTTTGCTCCCCTCTCCCGCATGGCGGGAGAGGGGTAGGGGGAGAGGGCCAGCGGTGCATATTGCGATCAGTCGGCAAGCAGAACCTCCGGCCCTCTCCCCCGCCCCTCTCCCACGTTGTGGGAGAGGGGAGCAGACCATCAGTGAGTCAGTTCCCGAAATACCCCACAAACCTTCCCATGATCGGCGACAGCACCCCCGTCCGATGCGCCATCAAGATATGGCTGGCCGCATCCGGCCCCGCGATCGGCCGATACGCTACGCCCGGAATCCCGGTGCGTGAGTAAATCTCCGGCAACACCGATACCCCCGCACCGCTCGCCACCAGACCGATGATCGTGGTGGCTTCCCTCGCTTCCTGTGCAACGTTGGCTGCGAAACCTGCGCGATTGCACAGCGTCGTCACATGATCGAACAGTCCACAGCCGAGTCCGCGCGGGAACAGCAAGAAACGTTCAGCCGATAGCGCACTGATATCGATATCGGCATCCTGCGCGGCCAGCGGATGCGCAACGGGCAGAACGGCCACGAGACGGTCCACCAGTACTTCGCGCACGGTGATGCTCGCGGGCGGACGGAATTGAGGGGAAGGTCGCAGGAACGCGATATCGATCTCGCCGTGTTCCAGTTGCTGCAGTTGCTGCCCCGTGGACAGATGCACGAGTTCGAGCCGTGCATGGCGATGCGCCTCGCGGAACGCATGGACGGCGCGCGGGAACATGTCCTGCATCGGCACCGACGCGGTAAAGCCCACGCGAATCTCGCCAGCCTCGCCGGATGCCACCTGCTTCACCACCTCGCGCGCCTCGTCGAGATTGGCAAGCGCGGCGCGGGCCTTCTCCAGGAACAGTTCGCCAGCCGGGGTAAGCGCCACGTGGTGGCGGGAGCGCTCCAGCAGCGGACTCCCCAATTCATCCTCAAGTGCCTTGATCTGCACGCTCAGTGGCGGCTGGCTGATGTGGAGGCGCCGGGCTGCCTCGCTGAAGCTCAGCGCCTCGGCCACAGCCACGAAATAACGGAGTTGGCGAAAGTCCATGATAGGGATTCGGAATAACCAGCCATCTGAAAACGTATTGGACAGTATCACGACCCGAACTCAGAATGCGAGCACGTTCTAAACCAAGACTCACAGGAGACAACCATGCTGCGCGGGCTCGCTCGTATTCGTTTTCCAATGGGCGGGAGCCGCCCCATGCTGGTTTCGCTGGCGGCGGCGCTGGCTTTGGGGAGTGCCGTGGCGCACGCCGACGCCTATCCTGACAAGCCGATCCGCCTGGTCGTGCCGTATGCCGCCGGCGGCGCCGTGGACATCGTGGCGCGCGCCGTGGGCCAGCACATGAGCGTCGTGCTCAAGCAGCCCATCGTCGTCGATAACAAGCCGGGCGCCAGCACCAATATCGGCCTCGACTACGTGGCCAAGGCGCAGGCAGATGGCTACACGATCATGATGGCGTCGAACAGCCTGGCCACGAACGCCGCGCTGTTCCCCAAGCTCAGTTTCAACCCGGCCACGGATTTCACGCCGGTGGCGCGCGTGGGCGAAGCCTCGCTGGTGGTCGTGGTGCCAGCCAAGTCGAGCATCACCTCGTTGAAGGGACTCGTGGCGCAGGCCAAGGCGCAGCCGGGCAAACTCAACTATGCGTCGGCGGGCAACGGTAGTTCCGGTCACCTCGCCGGCGAACTGCTCAAGGACGCCGCCGATATCGATGTGTTGCACGTGCCGTACAAGGGCGGCGCGCCGGCCATCACCGACCTGATCGGCGAGCGCATCACGTTCATGCCGATCAATCCGCTGGAAGTGGTGGCGCATATCAAGGCTGGCACGCTGCGCCCACTGGCGGTGGCGAGCGCCAACCGGTCTGCATTGCTGCCGAACGTGCCGACCTCTAAGGAGGAAGGGTTGCCCAACTTCACGGCCTCGGTCTGGTGGGGCCTCGTCGCACCGGCCAAGACGCCCGCGCCCATCATCAAGCAACTGAATGCTGCGGCCAACACGGCGCTGGCCGACCCCGAGGTGCGCAAGCAGTTGAACCAGCTTGGCGTGACCATCGTGTCCGGCACGCCCGAGCAGTTCGGCCAGTTCGTGAAGACCGAGACGGCTACGTGGCAGCACGTGATCAAGAAGGCCGGCATCACGGCTGACTAACTCAAGCAACAACGATTCAACTGGAAGTCCCCATGTCCGAGCAAACCTCAACCCGGCCTTCGATTCTCGTCGTCAGCGCCCACGCGGCTGATTTCGTCTGGCGTGCGGGCGGTGCCATCGCGCTGTACGCGGAGCGCGGCTACCACGTGCGCATCGCGTGCCTCTCGTTTGGCGAGCGAGGCGAATCGGCCAAGATGTGGCGCCAGCCAGGGATGACAATCGAGCGCGTCAAGGCGGCGCGTCTCGAAGAGGCGCAGAAGGCGGCAGACATTCTCGGCGGCACGCTGGAATGCTTCGACCTTGGCGATTACCCGCTGCGCGTGCCCGACGAAGCCTTGCTGCGGCTGGCCGATATCTACCGCGAGATTCGCCCGGAACTGGTGTTGAGCCATTCGCGCGAAGACATCTACAACTTCGACCATCCGCTGGCGACGCACGTCGCGCAGGAAGCCCGCGTCATTGCGCAGGCGCATGGCTACAAGCCCGAGGTGCCCGTGATCGGCGCGCCGCCTGTGTTCCTGTTCGAGCCGCATCAGCCCGAGCAGTGCAACTGGAAGCCCGATGTGCTGCTGGATA
>Ga0102589_1002356_pt2 | contig 19606 bp, 17 predicted proteins | sample AraplaMF_Col_mLB_FD_76858 | JGI IMG/M metagenome (GOLD analysis project Ga0102589, IMG submission 76858) | Arabidopsis root microbial communities from the University of North Carolina, USA - plate scrape MF_Col_mLB | ecosystem: Host-associated > Plants > Roots > Endosphere | place: USA... | reverse complement strand
CATGCTGGCCCAGTCGCAGGCTTCGGTGCCGCCGGCGCCGGCCTGGATGTCCAGGAAGCAGGGCAGGGGGTCGGCCGGGTTGTTGAACATCCGGCGGAATTCCATTTTTTCGACCTCGGCGGCGATCTTGGCGGCCTCGCCCTCAATCGTCGCCATGCCGGCGTCGTCGCCTTCGCCCTTGGACATCTCGAAGAGTTCGCTGTTGTCGGAGAGCTCCGAGCTCAGGCGGTCGATCACATGGACCACGTCTTCCAGCGATTTTTTTTCCTTGCCGAGTTCCTGCGCGCGCTTGGGGTTGTCCCAGACCTTGGGGTCTTCGAGTGCGGCGTTGACTTCGTTCAGCTTTCGTTCTTTGGCAGGGTAGTCAAAGATACCCCCGAAGCTCGTTGACCCGGTTGCTGAGGTCCACGAGCTGGTTGCTAATGAGGTTGATGCGTTCTGCTTCCATGGTTCTTCTGTCCTGAAATGTTGGTGGCCGCAAGGGGCGGCCTAACCCGCTATTTTCTCATGACACAGGGACTATTGCTCCAGAAAGCCCTCAATCAGTGTTGCCAGCTGTTCCGGCTGGTCGTGGTGCAGCATGTGGCCGGCGTCCTGGATCATGGCGACACTGGCCTGGGGCACCTGTTTCAGGCGCTCGTGGTATTCGGCCAGGCTGTATTTGCCCTGCCACCAGGTGGCCAGTGAATCGTCGGAAGCCTCGACAGCCAGGGTGGGCGCGCTGATGCAGCGGTAGATGGCCAGGGCCTCATCCACGCGGTAAAGCTGCGCGCTGGTGATCTTGTGCGCGGCCTCGCCCAGGATTTGCCATTGGCCGGCCGCATCGGGCCGCGCCCAGTGGCCGGCCAGCCAGCCCGCCTTGTCGGCCGACAGGCGCGGGTTGGTTTTCATGAGGCGGCGCGCCACGCCGTCCACGCTGTCATAGGCCTTGAGCGCGAGTTCGCCGCGCTGCAGGCTTTTGAGCTCGTCCATCCACTTGGCATAGCGGCCGGGCGCCTGCTCGGGCTTGCTGGGCGGCAGGCCGAAGCCTTCGAGGTTGACCAGCCGGCGTATGCGCGCGGGCCGCACGCCGGCATACAGCATGGCGACATTGCCGCCCATGCTGTGGCCGACCAGGTCCACGGGCTGCTCGCCCACGTAATGGTCGAGCAAAAAATCCAGGTCGGCCAGGTAGTCGGCAAACCAGTAGTTGTCGGCGGGGCTGCCATCGGGGCCCGAGCCCGTGAGCCCAAAGCCGCGCCAGTCGGGGGCGATGATGGTGCGCCCCTCGGCGAAGGCGTCGGACAGGGCATCCACCATGAACTGGTAGGAGGCGGCCACGTCCATCCAGCCATGGACGAGGACCAGCGGCGGCAACGCGGGATTGGTGCCCGAGGGGCTTTCCCACAGGCGCACGTGGTAGCGGAGGCCGCGTATAGGGACAAACTCGCTGCGGGAGGAACGTTTTTCTTTGTACATTGATCCCCATGATAAAGAGACATGAACCCAAGCGCAGTCAACACAGGGACAAGCCTGCCAGTCCCACAGCCCAAGCCGACCACTACGCGGCGCTGCACGCCGGCTTTCGCTGGCAGGTGGATGAATACTTCAATATCGCCGAGGCCTGCTGCAGCCGCTGGGCACGCGAGCAGCCCAGGACCGCGATACGGGCTCACAAGCCGGGCGCGGCGACGGTCTCGCACAGCTACCAGGAATTGCAAAAAGCCGCCGACGCGCTGAGCCAGGTCTTGGTGGGCCTGGGTGTGCAGCGCGGCGACCGTGTCGCCATCGTGATGCCGCAGCGCCTGGAAACCGCCGTGGCCTATATGGCGGTGTTCCAGATGGGCGCGGTGGCCATGCCGCTGTCCATGCTGTTCGGCCCCGATGCGCTCGAATACCGGCTGCAGGACAGCGATGCCGTGGTGGCCATTTGCGACGAGAGTTCCATCGCCAGCCTCAAAGCGATTCGCGGCAACTGCCCGGCGCTGCGCACGGTGATCGCAGCGGGCAGCGCCCAGGGCCAGGGCGATATCGACTACGGCAGTGCGCTTGTGGCCCAGAAGCGTGCTTTCACGGCCGTCAAGACCAAGGCCGAGGAAGGCGCCATCCTGATCTACACCAGCGGCACCACCGGCCCGCCCAAGGGGGCGCTGTTGCCGCACCGCGCGCTGATCGGCAACCTGCCGGGTTTTGTCTGCAGCCACAACTGGTTTGGTTTCGACCCGGATAGTCACCGGGGAGCTCCCTCCCCCGTGCGGGGGAGGGTTGGGGAGGGGGCGAGCACAAAAGGGGCAAAGCCCGGTCTGCCGGAACCAAAAACGCAAAGCGTTTTTTGGTCTCCGGCAGACTGGGCATGGACCGGGGGGCTGATGGACGCCTTGCTGCCCAGCCTGTATTTCGGCCGGCCCATCGTCGCGTTTAACGGGCGCTTCAGCCCCGAGCTGGCTTTCAAGCTCATGGCGGAGCAGGGCGTGACGCACACCTTTTTGTTCCCCACAGCCCTCAAGGCCATGATGAAGGCTTATCCGAAGCCGAAGCAGCATTTCAAGCTGAAACTGGAAGCCATGATGAGCGCCGGCGAGGCGGTGGGCGACGCAGTGTTCGCCTACTGCCAGGAGCAGCTCGGCGTCACCGTCAATGAAATGTTCGGCCAGACCGAAATCAACTACGTCGTGGGCAACTGCAGCCGCTTCTGGCCTGCCCGGCCGGGCAGCATGGGCAAAGGCTACCCGGGCCATCGCGTCGCGGTGATAGACGACGAGGGCCATGAATGCCCGGTGGGCGTACCGGGCGATGTCTCGGTGAACCGCTACGACGTTCATGGCGATCCCGACCCTATCTTTTTTCTGGGCTACTGGAAAAAAGAGGAGGCCACCCGCAACAAGTTCACCGGTGACTGGTGCCGCACCGGCGACCTGGCGCGCCGCGATGCCGAGGGCTATCTCTGGTACGAGGGCCGCGCCGACGACGTGTTCAAGGCTGCGGGCTACCGCATAGGCCCCGGCGAAATCGAGAACTGCCTGGTCAAGCATGCGGCCGTCGCCAACGCGGCCGTGGTGCCCAAGCCCGACCGCGAACGCGGCGCGGTGGTCAAGGCCTATGTGGTGATCGCGCCCGACCAGGTCGCGGCCCGCGCGGCGCATCCGGGCGGTGCGGCCGGGTTTGACGAGGAGCTCACCGCGAAACTGCAGGCGCACGTCAAAAACATGCTGGCGCCTTATGAGTACCCCAAGGAGATTGAATTCATAGACGCGCTGCCGATGACGACCACGGGCAAGGTGCAGCGGCGGGTGTTGCGATTGCAGGAGGAAGAGCGCTTCAAGGCGCAGTCGCCGGTTTGACGCGGACGTAAAAAAAGCACCCGAAGGTGCTTTTTTTATGACTTACCCAATGCTCAGCGGGCTGCGACCTGCTCGGCAACATAAATCTCTACACGGCGATTCTTGTCGCGGCCTTGCTGTGTGCTGTTGTCCGCCACAGGTTCGCGCGAACCGCGGCCGTCGGTCACGATGCGGGTGCGGGCCACGCCGCGGCTGACTAGGTAGTCGCGGGCCGAGTCGGCACGGTCTATGGACAGCGGGTTGTTGATGGCGTCGGAGCCGGTGTTGTCGGTGTGGCCGATGATGGTGACCGTCGTGACCGGGTTCTGGTTCAGGCTGGTCGCGAACTGGTTCAGGATGGGCGCGAAGTTGGGCTTGATGGCCGAGCGGCCGACGTCAAACGAGACGTCGCTGGGGATGTCCAGCTTCAGGCGGTTGTCGGTGGTCTGGCTCACGGCCACACCGGTGCCCACGGTGGCGCGTTCCATCGCGGCCTTTTGGTCTTGCATTTTCTTGGACCAGATGTAGCCGCCGCCCGCGCCGACCGCACCGCCCAGCACCGCGCCGGTGGCCGCACCCTTGGAGCCGCCGGTGGCCGCGCCCAGCAGCGCACCCGCCACCGCGCCAATGCCGGCGCCCTTGGCCGTGTCGGACTGGGTTTCACTCATGTTGGCGCAGCCGGAAAGCATGGCGGCGGCCAGGACGGCGCAGCCCAGGGAAGTGGTGGTCAGTTTGTGGGTCAGTATGTTCATGAAATTCTCCTCGGGAAAGATTGGACGATGTCGTTATGAAAATGTGCTTTTGAATTCAGTTCAGGATTCAGTCACGCAGGGATTAAATCGCCGGTCTGTGAATGGTAGGCAGGCAATTGGTGAGCAGTTGTAAGACAAGGGCCCGAATTAGGCCTCCTGCAGGCCGTGTTCAGAGCCCTTAAACTAGCCGCTTTGTGAACTTCGTCACGCTCGCTTCTCATTGATGCAACAGTGTTTCGAGGCCTGCATTCATCCATCCCCAACCGCATCAAGCGCAAATCCCATGAATAAAGTTCAACTCGGCTCCAGCGACCTGCATGTGACCCCTGTCTGCCTGGGCACCATGACCTTTGGTGAACAGGTGGATGAAAAAACCTCGCATGCCATCCTGGACCGCTCGCTGGCGCGCGGCGTCAACTTCCTGGACACGGCCGAGATGTATTCGGTGCCGGCGCGCGCCGAGACTTTCGGTTCCACCGAAACCATCATCGGCAACTGGTTTGCCAAAAACCCGTCGGTGCGCGCCAAGCTGGTGGTGGCCAGCAAGGTGGCCGGCCCCTCGCGCGGCATGCCCTGGGTGCGCGAAGGCAGCGGCATGACGGCGAAAGACATCGTGGCTTCCTGCGACGCCAGCCTCAAGCGCCTGCAGACGGATGTGATTGACCTCTACCAGATCCACTGGCCCGAGCGCCATGTGCCGGCCTTCGGCATGGTGTACTACAACCCCGCGCAGGAACGCTCTGCCACCCCCATCCATGAGCAGCTGCAGGCGCTGGCCGGTCTGGTCAAGGCGGGCAAGGTGCGCGCCATCGGCCTGTCCAACGAAACGCCTTACGGCGTGCATGAGTTTGTGCGCCTGGCCGAGCAGCACGGCCTGCCGCGCGTGGCCTCGGTGCAGAACCCGTATTGCCTGGTCAACCGCACCGTGGAAAACGGGCTGGACGAAACCATGCATCGCCTGGGCGTCTCGCTGCTGGCCTATTCGCCGCTGGGCTTCGGCCTGCTGACCGGCAAGTACGACGAATCGGGCATTGAAGGCCCGGCCGCACCCAAAGATGCGCGCATCGGCAAGTTCGAATCCGTACGCAAGCAGCGCTGGGGCCGCCCCGAGGCGCTGGCCGCCGCACGGCGCTACAACGCACTGGCCCGCGCCAACGGCCTCACGCCCACGCAGATGGCATTGGCCTTTTGCTACACCAAGTGGCAAGTGGCCAGCACCATCATTGGCGTGACCTCGGTCGCGCAGCTTGATGAAGACCTGGATGCCTGGGGCACCACGCTGACGCCCGAAGTGCTCGCTGAGATCGACAAAATCCGCTGGGAGCTGCGGGACCCCGCGCTCTAGAAATGGCTTCCCCCCGAAGCGCCTTCGGCGCCTCCCCCCAGGGGGCGCCACCTGCGGCCCGGCAAAGCCGGTTCCGCGATGGCTCGTGAACGGAGTAGCGCCATGAGCAAGAAAGGCCACGTCAGCGAAACGCCGGCCACGCAGTTGTTGAAAGCCAGCAAGGTCGAGTTCACCGAGCATCCCTACGAGTACCTGGAGCACGGCGGCGCCCAGCACAGCGCCGAGGTGCTGGGCTTTGACCCATTCACCGTCGTCAAGACTTTGGTCATGCAGGACCAGGATGCCAGGCCGCTGCTGGTGCTGATGCACGGCAACCGCAAGGTCTCGACCAAAAACCTGGCGCGGCAGATAGGCGCCAAGTCGGTTGAGCCCTGCAAGCCTGAAGTCGCCAACCGGCACAGCGGCTACCTGGTGGGCGGCACCTCGCCCTTCGGCACGCGCAAGGCCATGCCGGTGTATATCGAAGAAAGCATCCTGGCTTTGCCTAGAATCGCCATCAACGGTGGGCGGCGTGGTTACCTGGTGGGGATTGACCCGCAGGTCTGTGTCACATTGCTGAGCGCCAAGGCCGTCCAGTGCGCTTTGAGCCTGGACGGCACCCACGGCGTGGAATGAATCGCATGGCCGTCATGCGGGAGGCGTCGCGAGGCGCCTAACGCGCCGGTTGGGTCGGTTGTGCCGAGCCTGCGGGTCCTAGCAATTCCAGCAGCGACGGTGCAATATGGTCCACAAGATAGATGGCCCCCGCCGGCGAAAGGTGGCCGTAATCGATGGCAGTCAGGTTGGAGACCTCAGGGCCGATATGAGTCAGGCAGCCCTGCGCATTGCAAAGCACCTTGTAGGCGGAAAGATAGGTCACGCCGAGTTTGGGAACCTCATTTCCCAGGAAGTTGTCCCATTCCGCAATGTCCTGAACCAGGCCGGAATTCATGTACTGCGGGGGTAAGGTGGCGGGGATTGACTTTCGCCAATAGACAAACATCTGGCGGAACAAGCTGGTTTTCCAGTTCGGAACCGGTCCCAAAACCACAATTTTGGTAGCCGGGGAGACCGATTGAATGGCCTCGACGGTTTCCTTCAGTTTCAGAACCGATTCGGACTGATTCGTGTGATAGTGCGTGTAGGCCCATCTGGCATGCAGCACCACGATACCAGGCCGCGTTTTGCCGATCATCTGGATGCCCGCCAGATTGTGGGTCAGCCGTTGGGCCGCTTTATCGCACCACGCCTCGTCGGTGTAGTTGCCCAGCCGGATGAAAGGCGGGTTGCCGCATCCCGTCCATTGAATGACGCCAATGGAGGGGTGGTTCGCCTGCAGGGTATTGAGCCCTGGGTAGAGCGATGAGGCATGCGAATCCCCCCAAAAAAAGATCGTCTGATCTTTTTGGGGTTCGGTGCACATTGTTTGCAGGCCCTCGTTTTTACACGTCCGCTGGGTGGGATACGGGGTAAACGAAAACCTTTCGCGGCCGTTGCCCTCAAGGATTGCGGCAATTTCCTGTGCCGGCCTTTTAATCCCCAGGTCCGCCCACTGGTAGGAGGCATAGCCCGCGAAGCCGACAAAGGCCAGCAGGCCGCAGAGCATGCCGGCCTTTGCGCGTGATCCCCATCTGGATTGCGACCGAATTGGGCGCTCGATCAGCCGGTAGGTCAACCAGGCAAGCAGGAAGCTCAGCAGCACCGCCGATGCACGAACCTCGAGGGACGGGATTTCGGAATTGAAGATCCGGGTAAACGACAGCAGCACCCAATGCCAGAGGTACAGCGGGTAGCTGATCAGCCCGACAAAAACCATGAGCCTGTGCGCCAGCACTGTTCGATTTACCCAGGCATGGGGCCCGGCCATAATCAGCAGCATTGCGCCGGATACCGGCAAGGTGGCCCACCAGCCCGGAAACGCAAGGGCTTGATGAATCGCGCTGACGGAAACCAGAATCAGCGCCAGACCGCAAAGCGCCAATATATCGGCCCGCGCCTGTTCGCTGAAAGATAAAAACGGATTTTTTGAATCAAGCCACCTGGATATCCGGTGCTTCATTCCGTCGGCCGCCTCAGTCAATCCAAATGTCTGTCTTTGCGCCAGGACGGCCCCCGCAAGCAATTCCCAAAATCGGGTAAGCGGCGAAAAGTAGGTTTGTGTGACGTCGATTTGAATCCAAAGGATATTCAGCGCAAAAGAAATGACGCCGAGAGCCACAACCGTACCAAGGATGCTCCGGCCCAGCCGCCATGCACCCCAGATGAGCAAAGGGTAGACAAGGTAGAACTGTTCTTCGATGGCCAGCGACCACAGGTGCATCAGCGGTTTGAGCTCGGAGGCCGTATCAAAATATCCTGTCTCTTGCCACAAGGCCACGTTCAGCACGAACCCCGCCGCCGACACTATATGTTTGCCTAGCTGCACGGCCTCGTCGGGCAGCAAGGTGAACCAGCCCAGGACATATGCGCTTGCAAGCACGAGAATCAGCGCGGGGAATATGCGCCGTATTCGGCGGACGTAAAAATCGATGAAACTGAAATCGCCGCGTTTCAGCGACCCGAAAATAATGCATGAGATCAGATAGCCGGAGATGACGAAAAAAATGTCAACGCCGACGAACCCGCCCCGCAGCGCGCTGGGGATTGCATGAAAAATGACGACTGACAGAATGGCCAGCGCGCGCAGGCCGTCAATGTCGGGCCTGTAGACCGGGTGGGCGTTGGGTTTTGCGGGTCCCTCCGCAGCAAGTGCTGGTGTGGCAATCTGCGCGACATCGTGCATGGACAAATCTTCGAGTTTGTTGGCGTGAGATGATAGTCGTCGATTCATCTGCGCGGCTTTTGCGTTTACAAACGCAAATCAGGGTGTCAGTATCCATCGGAGGTGCCGTAGCCGTGAAATTATTTCGTGTGATCGTGTCCATCGCCGTGATGCTGGGTGCATGGGCTTGCCATGCGCAGCCGCCTTCAGGCCCAGGGGGCAAGGCCGTCGTTCGGGCCGCAAGCACGCCTGTTCCGCAGTTGCGGGACGGCCAGCCGCCGGGCTGGTTCATGAAGCGACATGAGAAGCATCTTGCCATCGCGAAAGCTGGCGGGGTTGACGTCTTGTTTCTCGGCGACTCCATTACCGAAGGGTGGGCGACGGCGGGGCACGAGGTTTGGACGAGGGACTTCGTCCCACTCAGGAGTGCCAATTTCGGCATCAGCGGTGATCGAACCGAAAATGTTTTGTGGCGCCTTATGAACGGGGAAGTTGGCGGCGCAATGTGCCCGAAAGTGGTGGTACTCATGATTGGCACCAATAACACAGGCCACCGGATGGACAGTCCCAAAGATATCGCCGCCGGCGTGGGGGCCATTCTGGCTCAGCTAAAAGCCAAGTGCCCGCCTGCGCGTATTTTGCTGCTCGGCATTTTCCCGCGTGGCGCGAAAGCCGATGCCCCGGACCGCGTGAACAATGCAAACGCCAATCGCCTGATCGCGCGCCACGCCGACGGCGACCGTGTGAAATACCTCGACGTGGGAAAAGTCTTTCTGAGCGAGAGCGGTGTGCTTGACAGGGAGCTCATGCCCGACCTTTTGCACCTGTCGCCCAAGGCCTACGCGTTGTGGGCACGGGAGATATTGCCGCAAGTGCGCGCCGCGCTCGCCAGACCGCTGCCGCGCTAAAGCCTGGGTAGACCGTAACGGCGGCGATGCCCGGCCCACCCGGCCGCTGTGTGGCTAAACTCCACGTTGACAGCTTGGGCCGCCGGAATGGTTTTCACCGGCCCTGTTGATGCCGGCGCACACGCCGGTCGACTTAGCAAAAAGGAAGAAGACTTTGGACTACGCATACGCAATCGGCGCCACGCTGCTGGCCTACCTGCTCGGCTCGCTGTCTTTCGCAGTCATCGTCAGCAAGCTTATGGGCCTGAGCGACCCCCGAAGCTATGGCAGCAAGAACCCCGGCGCCACCAATGTGCTGCGTTCGGGCAGCAAGCCGGCCGCCATCGCCACCCTGTTGCTCGATGCCCTCAAGGGCTGGCTGCCCGTGGTGCTGGTCAAGTGGTTTGGCGCCGACTACGGCCTGGGCGACGGCACGATGGCCGCCGTCGGCTTCGCGGCCTTCCTCGGGCATCTGTACCCGGTGTTTTTCCAGTTCAAGGGCGGCAAGGGCGTGGCGACGGCGGCCGGTGTGCTGATGGGCGTGAGCTGGGTGCTCGGCCTGGCGACGCTGGTGACCTGGATCATCATCGCCTTCTTCTCGCGTTACTCTTCGCTGGCGTCCCTGGTTTCTGCGGTCTTCGCGCCCCTGTATTACCTGTTCGGCGACCGGGAAGCCTGGTATGTCGACAAGGCCATGCTGCTGGTGATGTTCGCCATCAGCGCCTTGCTGGTGTACCGTCACCGCGAGAACATCAGCAAGCTGCTCAAGGGCACGGAATCCAAACTGGGCGGCGGCAAGAAAGCCTGAGAGCTACCCCTTTCAAGGTCCTCGTTTTACTCTCTCCCCCCCTGGGAGAGGGGGAAACACCTTGAAAGGCTTGGGCCAGAAAGCCGGCTTTTAACCGCGGCGCGTTAGAAGCGCCGCGTCAAAACCATTTCCTCATTGGTCCGGTTCATCTGGAAGCGCGTGAGGAAGCTGTTGCCCAGCAGGATAAACGGCATTTCGCGCGGGGCCACCACGGCCGGTACGTTAAAAACCTCCACATCGCCGACGCGCACCGACGCGAGCGAAGTCTGCCAGCCCATGATGCTACCGTTGGCCGTGGACAGCTGGACAGGACGGCCCGATTTGTAGTCAATACCCATACGATCTGCATCGGTGATCGACATGGACACCGCGCTGGCGCCGGTGTCCACCATGAACTGGGCCATCTTGCCGTTGATCTGGCCCTGCGTCATGAAATGCCCGCCGCTGCCCGCCGTCAGCACGATGCGGCTGCCCTGTCCGGCCTGCGTGCCCGGGCCACCGCCGGCGCCCACGCTCATGGGCGCTTCGCCCATACGCAGCGCATGGCGCGCACCGGCCATCTCCACCACCGCCTGGTCGCCTGAGGTGGAGATGACTTTGACGCCTTGGTGGGTTTCCCCCGGCGCAACCGTCTTGGGCGGCCCGCCGTCCACAATCAGCAGGGCTTTGTTGCCCAGCATGCCTGCCAGGCCCACGGTCTGGGCCTGCGCCGCACCGTGCAGCAGCGCAAACGCCAGCAGCCATGGTGCTGTGTACGCGGTAGCAAGCACGGGGGCTTTTTTCATAGTCTCTAGTCCCGGAAGTTATTGAAGCTCAGCGGAAAGTCGCTGATCTCGGCCCGAATCATGGCCATCGCCGTCTGCAGGTCGTCCCGCTTGGCGCCCGTCACGCGCACCGCGTCGCCCTGGATGGAGGCCTGAACCTTGACCTTGCTGCCCTTGATGAGCTGCTGGATCTTCTTGGCCTGCTCGGCCTCGATGCCGTTGCGCACCTTGGACACCTGCTTGACCTTGTCGCCGCCGATTTTTTCAGCCTTGCCGATATCCAGGAAGCGGATGTCCACGCCGGCCTTGGTCAGCTTGTTGCGCAGGATGTCGTTGATCTGGTCAAGCTGGAAGTCGCTGTCGCCGATCAGCGTGATGTCCTTGTCTTTCAGCTCGATGGAGGCGGACGTGCCCTTGAAGTCAAAGCGCGTGGCAATTTCCTTGCCGGTGTTTTCCACGGCGTTTTTGACCTTGACCAGATCGGCTTCAAGAACGGTATCAAAAGAGGGCATGGTGCGGTTCTTTATTAGGGTGCGGGAGGGCCTCGGGGTGAGACAATCCCCCGGATGTTAGTCGAGAAAAACGTTCCGCTCCAGCATTCCAACAGCTTTGGCATCGTCGCCAAGGCCCTGAGCCTCGTCCGTGTGGCTGGCGAGGGCGATATTGCCGCCGTGCTGCAGGACCCGGCCCTGAAGGCCGCCCCCAAGTTTGTGCTGGGCGGCGGCAGCAACATCGTGCTGACCGGCGACGTCAAGCCCCTGGTGCTCAAGGCCGAAATCATGGGCAAACGGCTGCTCAGGGAAGACGCCAAGGCCTGGATCATCGAGGCCGGCGCCGGCGAGAACTGGCACGACCTGGTCACCTGGACCTTGCAAAACGGCTACCCCGGCCTGGAAAACCTGGCGCTGATCCCGGGCACGGTGGGCGCATCCCCGGTGCAGAACATAGGCGCCTATGGCGTGGAACTGCAAGACCGCTTTGAGTCGCTGGACGCCATCGACCTGACGACCGGCCAGGCTTTTTCCCTCAATGCCGCGCAATGCGCGTTCGGCTACCGCGATTCGGTGTTCAAACACAGCAGCGCTGCCCCCGCCCCGGGCGGCCACGGCTTTGGGCTGGAAGGCAAGGCAATCATCACCCGCGTGCGCCTGGCCCTGCCCAAGGCCTGGAAGCCCGTGCTGGGCTATGCCGACATCGAGAAAAAAATGCAGCAGCTGGGCGTACAGGCGCCGGATGCGATGCAGATTTACGAGTGGATTTGCGAGATCCGCAAGGCCAAACTGCCCGACCCCAAGGTCATCGGCAACGCCGGCAGCTTTTTCAAGAACCCCACGGTGTCGCCCGAGCAGTGCGCCGACATCATCCAGCGCGAACCCAAAATCGTTCATTACCACCTGGCCGATGGCGCGGTGAAGCTGGCCGCCGGCTGGCTCATAGACGCCTGCGGCTGGAAGGGCAAATCCATAGGCAATGCCGGCGTGTATGACAAGCAGGCGCTGGTGCTGGTCAACCGCGGCGGCACGGCCGACCCGGTCACGGGCGGCGAGGTCATGACCCTGGCCAAAGCCATCCAGACCAGTGTGTATGAACGCTTCGGCATCCTGCTGGAGCCCGAACCGGTGGTGGTCTGACATGGCACGTTTAGGTAAGGTTTACATGGGGCCGCAGGTGTCGTTCGGGCGCCGGTTGGCGCTGAAGTATTCAGGATTGGCCGCCGTATTGCTGGGCCTCCTCTGGGGGTGCCTGTTTCTAGGCTCGATATTTTCTGGCTGGCGTCGTCCGGACGGGGCATTGGTGCTCATTGTTCTGTTGGCCGGCATGCTGTCTCTTGTCGCAATGTGGGCGACCTGGGAGCGCGGCCGGCTGGTCCGTGAAACGCCGCTACCCAGGTTCCTCAGGCGCAAGCTGATGGACACCTACCCGCACCTGACCCTCAGGGACGCAGAATTGGTCGAGCGCGGGCTGCGCCAGTTTTTCATCGCCTGCCAGCGCAGCAACAAACGTTTTGTCGCCATGCCCTCGCAGGTGGTCGACAGCATGTGGCATGAGTTCATTTTGCACACCTCGGCCTACCGCGAGTGGTGCGACCTGGTGGTAGGGCGTTTTATCGACCACGTGCCGGCCGAAGTGCTGGGCCACAAGGCCTCCACCAACGACGGCCTGCGCCGCGCCTGGTTCTGGTCCTGCCGCGACGAGTCCATCAACCCCAAGCAGCCCAGCCGGCTGCCACTGCTGTTCGCGCTGGATGCCAAATTCGCGATTCCCGGTGGGTTTACTTACATGGCCGATTGCAAGGGCGTGCGCCGTGAAGGCGACCAGGGCGGCGCTGTCTATTGCGGCGAAAGCTTTTCGGACGGCAGCTACAGCGGCGACGCCGACGGCTTTGGCGGCAGCCAGTCTTCGAGCAGCAGCGATTCCAGCAGCAGCGGGGATTCTTCGGATGGCAGCAGCGGATGCAGTTCGGGTTGTGGCTCGGGGTGCGGTGGGGGTGGGGACTAGCGTTTGCGGAGGGGCGAAATACCACCGAAAAGCTGCCCGAAGGCGGATTTTTGATGATTGCTATGTTGTGATAGCTGCTTTCGACTGTCAGATGGGGCGCGGTCGCTTTTGATGACGACGCATTGGCGTAAGCCCAAGCCCTCTGTGGTTACTCTGTTTTTGATAGCTGTGTGCGTATATTTCACGGAACCTATAAGCCAATTTGGTACTCAGATTGATAAGTTGATGCCTGCTCGACTCATATGGCGAGACATAGCGCGCAGCGTTCGGTGCCGCTTACAGGCGCAGGGCTTGTGGGTTACTCTTGTGGTAATCGGTTTTATTGAAGAAAGAAGGCCCGAATGGCCAAGTTAGGACGTCTGCAGCACATCAAACTCAAGGGATTTCGCTCCATCCGTGAACTGGATCTGGAGCTTTTGCCGTTGAACATACTGATCGGCTCAAACGGTGCGGGCAAATCCAATTTCATCAGCTTTTTCAAGTTCATGAACAAGCTGCTGGAAAAAGACTTGCAGTTGCATGTGCGCACTCAGTTGAATGGTGCAAATCGCACTTTGTTTTTTGGGCGCAAGACGACAGACAAACTCTGGCTTGATTTGCATTTCAGTCCCAATGGATACCGAGCTGAATTGGTGCCCACTACGGACGACACCTTAGTTTTTGCCAAGGAATTGGCGCTGTTTTATGGCGACGAAATTGGCTATCAGGGTGGAACACAAATGCATTTTTTGGCCAAGGCCGGGGCATTAGAGTCAGCTTTGCCAAAGCCTGGAACCGCACGGGCCGCCGAACACGTGGCACGCTATCTGAAAGACTGGAAGGTCTATCACTTCCACGACACTAGCGACACCGCCAAAGTCAAGGCGGCATACAGTATCCATGCATCTGATCGGCTGATGGCGCAAGGCGACAATTTGGCAGCGTTCTTGTACGGCATTCGGGAGACCGATGCGTTCACCCGCATCGTGCGCACCATCCAGCGGGTGGCACCGTACTTTCAGGACTTCATTTTTCAGCCAGAAGCGAATGACTTGATTCGCCTGCGCTGGAAACACAAAGGCAGCGACGATTACTTCGATGCCACGATGCTTTCGGATGGCACTTTGCGCTTTATCTGCCTGGCGACTTTGCTGCTTCAGCCTAATCTGCCGACCATTATTTTGCTGGACGAACCTGAGCTCGGCTTGCATCCCTTTGCCATGCAGTTGTTGGCGGCACTGATGCGGTCTGCTAGCGAAAAGACTCAAATCATTGCGTCCACCCAATCCGTCACATTGGCCAACCAGTTTGGTTGGCAAGACGTGGTGGTTGTAGATCAAATCGAGAATGCTTCTGTATTTCGCCGACTGCAAGAGGCTGAGGTGACGGAGTGGCTCAAGACCTACAAGCTGGGTGATGTGTGGGAGATGAATGTGCTTGGAGGGACGCCTGAATGATCCGCCTCGGCATTAGCGTGGAGGGCGCAACGGAGCGGGAGTTTGTGAACCGTGTGTTGCGTCCGCACTTGGCTGCAACTGGTGTAACAGCAACTGCAATTGACCTACGTGGGAATGTCAGCTTGGACAAAGTACGAGGAGTATTACCTGCCTTGTTAGGTGGGTTCGAGCGTGTATCCACTTTCTATGACTTTTACGGTTTCAAGGGGCGCGATACGCGAAATATCGATCAGCTAGAAGCCGCCATTGCTGAATTGGTGGATGCGCAGCGGCGCCCACGGCTGATTCCGTACGTGCAGAGTTATGAGTTTGAAGCTTTGCTTTTTGGGGCGCCTCGGCAGGCGGTTGACCTCATGGGCGGTTCTCCTGCGCAATTAGCGGAAATGCAGCTGGCTGTACGTCAGGCGGGCTCACCAGAGCGGGTGAACGATAGCTTTGAAACGAGCCCGTCGCATCGGATGAAGCGGTACTTTGCCGGGTACGACAAAAAATTGCATGGTCCTGAAATTGTGGCGTTGGCCGGGCTGGCTAGCATTCGCAGCGAATGCCCGCGCTTCGATGCTTGGGTGACGAAGCTAGAGCAACTGGCATAGGCCAGTCTCTCGGCAGCTACTATCCTTTTGATAGCTACTTGCGCATATTTCCACGGAGACCCCTGGCCAATTTGAGTAGCAAATCACCGTCACCTCCGGTTTTTTCGCTACTCGAGCCTGCTAATCAAGCCTGCTTTCATACTTGCATTTTGTATTAAAGAAATCTTTTGCACCATGCGTAGCACCGGCACTTACCTTACCTCCACCACCATGGGCGAATCCGTGCAGGCGTTTGTGCCGCACAGGCTGCCGCCCACCAAGCCCGCACTGGCGCCCGAATGCTATGTGGAAGCCAATCGGGTGGCCGAGTTGGCGCTGGCTCGCTTGTCCGGCGTGGCCGGGCTGGTGCGTGCAGGCGCGTAGGTGAGATGGGGAGCCGGTGTTCAGCAGGCTGTAGTCGTTGCCGTGCCACTCAGCTGCTGGCTACAACGATCAATTTGGTGGTGTGGCCAGCACCATGAGGAATTCCGCTATGACAGCAAAGTCCTCATCCTCCTCGGGCCGATCTATTACGACGGGTTGAAAGCCAGGCTGCGTGGAGTCTGGTCGTAAAGTGATTCGACTGTGCCGCCATTCAGCATCCGAAGCTGCGACTTTTTCGCTCGAATAGAGCTTGACGGTATATCGCCCTCCAGTTTCAGGATCCGCTATGTTGCGATGCTGAACTACGACCACTTTACCTTCACGTGTGCCTGCTGGATTGGTCCGAAATAGACACCAGGCGCCATTCGGGATCCTGCGATTCATGGATTCGCCGACGACTTGAGCAACAAAGAGCCCTGGTTGTGAACTTACCCAGTCCGGCAAAGCGACCCAACTGTCCGCGCCCTCTTCCAGTGCCTGCAGGTCGGAAAAACTCCCTGCAGCAAAGCGCAAGTCAATCCATGGTACGGCAGCCACGCCAGCATCACGTTCTGCTTTGGAAACTCGCCGTAGAGGAATGATGTTGGTCGACTCGGCGGGATGGCTGGAGACGTCACCTTCACCTGCTTTCGTAAGCGAGCTAAGCCTGGTACGCAGAAATTCTCTAAGTGCCGGGTCGGTGCAGTAGATATAACAGCCCTTCATGCCTCGCGTCATTAGGGTGCGGTACGTGTTTTTTACGATGGCATCTGCGAAGAAGCGGGCTTGCTCTGGATCGGTTTTGAAGAGAGTTTTGATGCCATGTATGGATTTGTCGGACGAAGCGCGCATGCTTGTATCGCAAACGATCTTGCCATCCTGATATGAGAGATCCGGCCCGATGATCACGCCAACATAGTCCAGCTCCAGTCCTTGGCATGTATGAATGCAGCCGACCTGTTCCACAGAGCCTGGAGTCACTATCCATAGACTGCCGTCCTTATCCAAGTTCCACCGACGTTGATAGTCGAACTCCGGCAACTGAATGTCCCATGCCGAAGGATCCTTCTTGCTGGGCCACTTCCAGCAATAGCCCGCAACTACACGAGACCGGTTGTTGGCCCGGTTCTTTAATGCGACAAGCTCGTGCATCTCCGAAGGGCTGTCGAAGACACGAAAATCAAACTCGCTGGAATCCAGAGTCGATTTGGTGGTCTTGCGAATGTCGAGAGTGTCATCGAGCCATTCCAGATATCCATTCGAGCCATTGCAACGGAACTGGGATGTGAGTTCCAGCTCGGTAATATCGGCTCCGAACTCCTCGGCCCAGTTTCGGAGTTCTTCCGCTTTCCCGATATCTTTCAGTGTCACGCACTGGTTGTCGTCAACGAAGAAAACCGTACAGCGCGATGAGCGGATCGTTTCCTTGATCTGGTTGTCGCCCAGATTGCCATACAGACCGCTTTTCTCATTCAGGCGATGTGCTTCATCGACGATGAGTACATCGTAAGTGTCGGGCGCTGTGTTCACAAAAGCACCCGAGCCAGAGAAAAGATTGCTGATGCGCGTCTTTGAGAAGGTGCCGGTCAAGCGGGCCTCATAGACCGCACGAGGAGCAGAATTTTTGGAAACGTAGCGCACATTGCGTTGGCGATTCATCAACGTACCCAGCAGGTTGATGGCAATGACAGATTTTCCGGTGCCCGGGCCGCCCTGAACGATTACTACCTGCTTGCGCTGATTTGGTTTGGCATCAACCTGGAGGATGGTTTCGTAAGCCACTTTCTGATCATCAAGAAGAATGAACTCATTTTTTCCTTGAAGTAGTGCGACCACACTGTCTGCCAGCATTCTCGATGGCTGAATCCGCCCATTTTCGATGGTGTACAGGGTGCCTTTGCGGTCGCCATGGCGAACGTGTTCCCGAATAAAGCGCTGCAATTTCTCGCGTTCACGGGCCAGAAATAGCGGGGCTCTCTCAATGTGTTGTTGATAGTGAGGATGGTCAATCTCTCCATCACGCGGATGATTGTGCAAGTAGGCGCACGGTTGAAGCTTTACGTCGCTTTCTTGCACGGCCTTGTTGAAGTCCTCCAGATACGCGGCATAAGACCAGGCTTGATAGGAGGGGTGCGGGCCTTCGGTCTCTCCAGCTTTGCCGCCTCGGCGTGCCCAAACGATGGCATCCTTGTCGCTGCGGCGGGATTCAGACCACTGCTTTAGCTCAACGATGACCACTTTAGGTTTTGCTTCTGCGTCTTCGCCAGTGATCACGAAGTCGATACGTTTGTTTTGAAGCGGCAACTGATATTCGATGGCGATACCGGCATCTGACGGAATTTCGTCATCGAGCAGCACCTTGGCCATTTCCATCAGTGAGCTTTTCCATGATCGAAATTCTGCTTGCCCAACGCCGTGGCCGGTGGCATTGAGGAAATGACGAGACATGACATCCTCTATGTCATCGTGCAGCGCGTGATGTAAAAAGTCGCTCTTGTTGGCTTGGTAGATGATCATCGAGGAGTTTGTTCAAAGCTCGTTGTACTTCTTGCTATTACCTCTGGCTTTATCAGTTGGATATTTCAAGGCGTTTGCCTTTAGTTTCTGGTGTGCTGCTGCGATGGGATCAACGCCAAGGGATGTTGAAAGCTGTACGAGGTACAGCAAAACATCTGCTATTTCCGCTCCTATCGCTTCCAGCTTTTCGGGTGATATTTCTCTGCTTTGGGCTTCGGTGAGCCATTGAAAATGTTCCAGCAATTCACCAGCCTCCACCACCAATGCAGACGCGAGGTTTTTGGGTGAATGAAATGGCTGCCACTCGCGCTCTTGAGCGAAGCGTTCAAGCTGGAGTCCAAGGTCACGTAGCGAATCTGTCATTGGAGGAGTACGTTCAGAAGGTGTGATCGATTTAACTTTAACTTGAATCACCTTGATTTCCCAGATATCTAATGTTGGTAGTGCTGGCGGTGAAGTTCAAAACAACAAAGCCCGCAACAGCGGGCCTTGTTTTTGCGGTTTGAACGGGCTTACTTGCCCAACTTCAAAAAGTCATCCCCTTTGCCCAGCTCCAACATTCCAGCGTCGGAATAAATCCCCAACTTCGCCCGCGTATCCGTGATGTCCAGATTGCGCATGGTCAGCTGCCCAATGCGGTCGGCCGGCGAGAAAGGCGCGTCTTCCACCTTCTCCATGCTCAAACGCTCAGGCGCATAGGTCAGGTTGCTGGAGACGGTGTTCAGGATGGAATAGTCGTTGCCGCGGCGCAGCTCCACCGTGACCTCGCCGGTGATGGCGCTGGCCACCCAGCGCTGGGCGGTTTCGCGCAGCATGATGGCTTGCGGGTCGAACCAGCGGCCCTGGTAGAGCAGGCGGCCGAGCTTGCGGCCGTTGTCGCGGTATTGTTCGATGGTGTCTTCGTTGTGGATGCCGGTGACCAGGCGCTCGTAGGCGATGAACAGCAATGCCAGGCCGGGGGCCTCGTAAATGCCGCGGCTCTTGGCTTCGATGATGCGGTTTTCGATCTGGTCACTCATGCCCAGGCCGTGGCGCCCGCCGATGCGGTTGGCTTCGAGGATCAGCTCGACCATGCTGCTGAAGGTTTTGCCGTTCAGCGCGACGGGGCGGCCTTCTTCAAAGCGCACCGTGACTTCCTCGCGCTTGACCTCGACATCGTCTTTCCAGAAGGCCACGCCCATGATGGGGTTGACGATCTTCATGCCGGTGGAGAGCTCTTCCAGGTCCTTGGCCTCGTGCGTGGCGCCCAGCATGTTGGAGTCGGTGGAATAGGCTTTTTCGGCCGACATCTTGTAGCCGAAGCCGGCCTTGGTCATAAAGGCCGACATTTCGGCGCGGCCGCCGAGTTCGTCGATGAAAAGCTGGTCCAGCCAGGGCTTGTAAATCTTCAGGCCCGGGTTGGTCAGCAGGCCGTAGCGGTAAAAACGCTCGATGTCGTTGCCCTTGAAGGTGCTGCCGTCGCCCCAGATGTTGACGTCGTCTTCCTTCATGGCCGACACCAGCATGGTGCCGGTCACGGCGCGGCCCAGCGGCGTGGTGTTGAAGTAGGTCACGCCCGCGGTGGTGATGTGGAAGGCGCCGCTTTGCAGGGCGGCAATGCCCTCGGCCGCCAGCTGGCTGCGGC
>Ga0102589_1000959_pt1 | contig 19615 bp, 20 predicted proteins | sample AraplaMF_Col_mLB_FD_76858 | JGI IMG/M metagenome (GOLD analysis project Ga0102589, IMG submission 76858) | Arabidopsis root microbial communities from the University of North Carolina, USA - plate scrape MF_Col_mLB | ecosystem: Host-associated > Plants > Roots > Endosphere | place: USA... | reverse complement strand
GCCAGCAGCAGGTCGCGCACCGGCGCGGTCTTGTAGACCGGCGGCTCCAGGAACTGCGGGCGGGCCAGCGCCGTGACCACCAGCGCCCAGGCCACGGGTGCCAGCAGGCGCTGCGCAAGGTTGCGACGCGGCACGTGGGCGCCCGCGGCCGGCGTTACGCCCGCCGCGCTGGCTACCTCGCCAAAGAACGGCAAACGCACCGACGCGCTGGCCTCGCGGTACGGCGGCACGCGCCACCACACCAGCAACGGCAACGGCAACAGCACGAACAGCCACGGATAGGCGAAGGCGATCATGAGGCGGGCGCCCGATGGCCGGCAATCCATTGGCCGCACGCGGCGGCCACCTCGCGGGCCTGCTGCGCCGGCCAGCCGGCCAGCGCGCTGCGGTCGCGGTATTCGGCATCCACCAGCAGCACGATGAGGCCCACGGCATCGCCGGCCCGGCCGGCATGGGCTTGCAGAAAATTGCACCAGGCAGTGCCGGACAGGCCGGCCACCGACGCACGCGGCCAGGCGGCCAGCGCCGTGCGCTTGAGCAGCTCCGCCAGGGCCAGCAGCGCCCGGGCGCGCGCCCTGGCATCGGCGGCTTCGGCAATATCGCCACGCCCACCCTGCAGCGCGCGTTGCAGCACGGCCAGTTCCTTGAGCGCGGCGCGTCGATACCGGTTGGCCCGCCAGTGGCGCCACGCGCGCCATGCCAGGCCCAGCAGCGCGGCGGCCAGCACCAGGCCCAGCACCAGCCAGCCTATCGTCGCGGGCATCCAGGACGGCGGCGATGGCAGCACGATATCGGCCAGGTCGTTCACCAACCCCTCCATGGCATGCCGGACGTTCGGCATGTGGAGCGTACTGCGGGCCGCGCGGAAACCGAATTAAGAGTTTTTGGCGGCGATGTTGAACGCTTTCGAACCGGCGGCCGGTGCCGTGTCAGTGCAGGCCGGTATCGGCATTGGAAGGCGTGGCATAGGCGGCCGTGGTGGAGACCGACGCATGACCGAGCTGGCGCTGCACGGCCTTGCGGGCGGCGCCGCGCGCCACGGCATGGGCGCCGGCCGTATGGCGCAGCCAGTGCGCGCTGGCCTGGGCGAATTGCATGGCGCCGGCGGCGTCGTCGTCTTGCAGCGCCCGGCCGGCCATCTGGAAACAACGCTTCCAGATGGCGCCGAGCTGCGCCACCGAAAGCGGCGTATTGGCCTCCGCACGCAGGATGCGGCCAATCAGCAGCGTCTCGGGCGGCAGGCGTTCCAGGTCGCGCCCCAGCCCGCGCGCATCGAGGTGGGCGCGCAGCGCATCGATCACCGTATCGGGCAAGGCATTGGTGCGCGGTCGCGTGCCGGGCACCGTGAGTGTCCAGCCGTCGGCGTAGGCGAGGTGCCCCACCGTCGCCTGGGCCTGCTCCGACAGCCGCAGGCCGGTAGCGTAGACCAGCCGCAGCATGCACTGCAGCCGCACGGTGCGCGGGTCATCGGCCGGCAGCGCGGCCACGCACTGCTTGAGTTGCCGCCACTGCGCGGCGGTGAAGCTGCGGTCGGCACGAATGCGTGGCGCCGGGGTGTCGGCGGGCGCGTCAGCCACGGCCGGCTGCGCGGCTTTGGCGGCTGGCGTGCCCGTTGCGAACGGGTTGCCGGACAAATGCCCTTCGCGCACCAGCCACGCGCACAGCGATTGCAGCACCTTGGCCGCATGGCGGATGCTGGTGGGCGACAACGGCCCTTCGAATGGCCGCCAGTCGGCACGGTCGCGCGGCGTGCCGCGCCGTGCCACCCAGGCCGCCGCCGGTTGCGGATCGGCCAGGAATGCCAGATAAGCACGGCAATCGTCGGCCGTCAGTGTCGGCAGCGTCTTGCGGCGCGCGAACACGGTCCAGAGCAGGAAACGCTCGGCCTGCGTGCGATAGCTGCGCCAGGTGTGGCTGGTCTCGCCTGACTCGAGCAGGTAGTTGCGCAGCCAGGCCTCGATGGCGCGCTTGTCGCTGTCGGCGGCGCCATGGCGCAACGATTCGAGCGGCGACAAACCGGCGTCGGGCATTTCGGGTGCGTCCAGTGCGACAGGCCCCAACGCCTGCGCCTGCAGCCACGCCTCGATCTGCTGTGCCGTGGTGGCGCCGATGCCCGGCGCGGCCCGATACCAGCCGCGCGGGTCGGCGCCCACGGCCGCCTGCACCGCGCCCAGCGTGGCCCAGCCCGCCGCTGCCAGCCCGGTGGCCACGGCCGGCACGAACCAGCCGGCCACCGCATCGGCCGCCGCGGGCCGCGCCAGCAGCAGCGGCTGCAAGGCGTCCAGGCCGCGCAGCAGCCGGCGCTGCCGGGCCTGGCGCGCCGCCGCGCTTTCCGCCGCCGGCGCGGTAATCATCGCCAGCCATGCCTTCTCGTTCAGCAGCGCGGCTGCGCCGTCCTGCCGGGGACGCGTGGCCAGGCGCCTGACGCCGCGCACCAGTTCGCCTTCGATCCAGCCCAGCAGCGTGCGCGCCTGGCGCAGATCGAGGCCTGGCGTCAGGTAGCGGCTGGCCAGCCGGCCCAGGTCGAGCCCTTGCAGGTAGCCCCGGTAATAGGCGAAGTGGTGCGGGCCGAGCAGCCTCGATGGGGCCACCGGTGGTTGCTGGCGGCGCCGGCGCGTGTCGTTTGCGGCGGCGCCGGCGAGGGGTACGGCTTCAGGCAAGGGGCGAAACAAGGGGCGAAGGCGGAAAACGGCGAAGCGCGCGATGATACCGGATGGCGGCGCGCGCGCCGGGCAGCCCTTCAGCCTGCCTCGGACGCGGCGGGCAGCCGCAGCGTCACCGCCAGCCCGCCCAGCGGCGATTTGCCCAGTTCGAACGTGCCATCGTAGAGCGCCGTCACCTCGCGCACGATGGCCAGCCCCAGGCCGCTGCCATCGGCCGCTTCGTCCAGGCGCGCAAAGCGCTCCACGGCCTGCGCCATGGCGCTGTCCGGCATGCCGGGGCCGTCGTCCTCCACGCGAATCGCCACGGTGCGCGCCTCGGTGTCGGGGTGGGTGCCGGGCACCAGCGTCACCTGGATGCGGCCCCGCGCCCATTGCCAGGCGTTGTCGAGCAGGTTGCCGAGCATTTCCACCAGGTCTTGCCGGTCGCCGGCAAAGGCGCCCTGCCCGTCGATGTCCACGGCAATCGGCTTGTCGGCGTGCAGCCGTTGGAGCGCGCGCACCAGTTCCGCCACCGCTGGCCGGATGGCCACCGCGTTGCCGCCCCGCGCGCCGGCGCCGGCGGCGCGGGCGCGCGCCAGATGGCGGTCCACCTGCTGGCGCATGGCATCGAGCTGTTGCGAAACACGCTGGGCGGCTGGCGCCGGCAGCGTGGCGGCGTCGTTGGCAAGAATGGCCAGCGGCGTCTTGACCGCGTGCGCCAGGTCGGCCGCCTGCCGGCGCGAGCGCTCCACGGCCTCGTGATTGCGGCGCAACAGCAGGTGGATTTCATCGACCAGCGGCTGCACCTCGGTGGGCCAGTGTCCGGTCAGGGTGGGCTCGCGGCCCGCCTGCAGCCGCGCCACGGCTTCGCGCAGGCGCGCCAGGGGCGCCAGCCCGAAGCGGATCTGCGCCCAGACCGCGCCGAGGATGCCCAGCCCCAGCACGCCAAGCGAGAGCCACAGCAGGTGCCGGAACGAGCGCTTGGCCTGCCGCAGTTCGGTGCGGTCGAGCGCCACCGTGATATCGACAAAGGCGTCGCCACCGGCCAGTTGCAGCCGGCGCGACTTCACCAGCAGCGACTGGTCGCGCGGGCCGCGTCGCACGTCGGCGTCGCCCAAGCCCACCTGCCGCTGCACGGCGCTGGGGATGTCCACGTCCCACAGCGAGCGCGAGCGCAGCGTCTGCGCGCCGGCCGACGCCTGCCAGTACGCGCCCGAATACGGCAGCTCGAAGCGCGGGTCGGCCGGCTGGCGCGTCAGTTCGAGTTGCCCGTCGCGGCGCCATTCCAGCGCGGCGGCCAGGCTGGTCAGGTCGCGGTCAAGCTCGGTAATGTAGGTACGGTCCACGTGCCGGCCAAACAGCGTGTCGAGCAGCCAGCCCGTGGTGCAGAGCGTGCCGGCAATCCACAGCGTGGCAATCAGCAGCAGCCGGCGGGCGATCGAGGTGCGCTTCAGCGGCATGGGGCATCGGGGGTGTCAGGGGCGCCAGGCCCTTCGGCGGGCGGGCGCATGCGATAGCCCAGCCCGCGCACCGTCTCGATCACGTCCACGCCCAGCTTGCGGCGCAGCCGGCCGACGAACACCTCGATGGTGTTGCTGTCGCGGTCGAAATCCTGCGCGTAGATATGCTCGGTCAGCGTGGTCTTGCTGACGATGGTGCCCTGGTGATGCATCAGGTAGTCGAGCACCTTCAGCTCGTGCGCGGTCAGCGTGACCGGCGCGCCATGCACGCTGACCTGGCCGGAGCCCGGCGCCAGCAGCACCGGGCCGCAGGCCAGCGTGGGCGCGGTGCGGCCGGCCGAGCGCCGGATCAGCGCCCGGATGCGCGCCAGCAGTTCCTCGGTGCGGAACGGCTTGGTCAGGTAGTCGTCGGCACCGGCGTCGATACCCTCCACTTTCTCGACCCAGCTATCGCGCGCGGTCAGTATCAGCACCGGCACGTCATTGCCGGCCTGGCGCCAGCGCTTGAGCACGGTCAGGCCGTCGAGCCGGGGCAGGCCGAGGTCCAGCACCACGGTGTCGTAGGGATGCTCGGCGCCCAGGTGCGCGGCGTCGATGCCATCGGCGGCATGGTCCACGGCATAGCCGGCCTGCGTGAGCGCCTGGTGGAGCTGCGCGGCCAGCGTGCTTTCGTCCTCGACGAGCAGGATGCGCATGGGCGGTCAGGGCTTGCGCGCGCGGTCGAGGTCGTGGCCCTTGGCCTTGAGCAGCCGGGCGTCGCGCGCGTCGTATTCGAGCTTGGCGATGGTGCTGGTGGGTAGCAGCAGCTTGACTTCGTACTTCCAGATACCGTCGTCGCGGTCCAGCTTCACGTCGATCACGTCGCCGGCGTACTGGCTCGACACGGTTTCGAGGATGCGCGAGAGCGGCAGGATTTCGCCGGAACGCAGCGCCGCGCGGGCGCGGTCGGCGTCGGTATCGGCCAGCGAGACGCCGGCCGTGCCGGCGGCACCGAGCGCCGCCAGCAGCATCAGCGTACGGGCGGCACGGCGCCAGCGCGAGGCGGCACGGGGCGGGACGGCAAGCGGCGCGCGCGGGGCGACCGGGGCGATCGGGGCGACCGGGTAACGGGGAGCGGGGGATGGCGGGGGCGTGGCAGTCATCTGCGGCATTGTCCGGCGGGCCACCTGAACCGGACCTGAATGGATCGCTCAGGTGCCATTCAGGTTGCGCCGCGCATGATGCCCTCCAATTTCCCACAACATCCGCACCGTGTCATCCACCATGCCGACGCCCGCCCCCGCCCCCTCCCCATGCCCTCCCGTCCTGCGCAGCCTTCGCGGCCTGCTTGCCGCGCTGGCACCGCTGGCGCCACTGGTGATCGCCATGGCCGCGTCCGCGCTGCCGTTCTGGTTCCATACGCTGGGGCACTAGGCGCCCCAGCCTCGGCCTAGGAGCCGACCGTCACGAACACCGGGTTCGAGTAGAACCACAGGTCGTTGTAGTTGCGCGCGTTGATCGCGTTGAAGCGCGTGTTGTTGTCGCCGCCCGCAATCTGCTCGTCGGGCAGCGGATTGCCGTTCGAGGTCTGGCCCGCCACGTTCATGCCCAGGTTGGTGCCGCGCAGGCGGAAATACTGGTTCTTCGCCGCCTTGTACGTGTAGGTCACCGTGTTGTAGCCGTCCTTGTCCAGCTTCCAGTCGGCGGCCGTGAACGTGGCGATGACCTTGGTGGAATCGTTGGTGTCCTTGCTGTAGTCGGCGGTGCCGGCCGCTGCGCGCGGCGTGACGTCGCCGGCGATCAGGTCCACGTGGTCCACCACCGGGCGCATGTTCACGTTGACGCCGTCGGCAATCGGATACTCGTAGTTGTTGCGGTCCGGGCTCTTGAAGCGGATGGTCACGGTCACGGTCTCGCCGGCCTTGGCCTTCAGTTCGCCGCCCATCTCGCTCTTGCTGGCGCCGCTGGCCAGGTTGAAGTCCAGCGCGTTGATCAGATCGCCATAGACCGAGAACATGCGGCCCGAGCGGATGCCCTCCAGCACGCCACGGATGCCGGTGTACTTGTTTTCGATCCAGACATAGGTCTTGGCGTACTCGCCCGGGTAGTAGCCGCTGCTGTTGCCGTTGTTGGTCTTGAAGTGGTGGTCGGAATCGCCCACGTTCCAGAAGCGGCGGCCGTCGCCGAGCAGCGCGTCCCAGATGCCGCCCACCTGCGCCACCACGTAGTCCACGCCGCCGTAGGCGCGATTCTTGATGTTGGCGGCCGTGTAGGCGGAGTTGTAGCCGCCACGGTCCGGTTCCATCTGGTTGCCGACCATGCCTTCCACGCCGAAGGCAATGTTGGGGGCGGTGTCGTTGAACTCGCGGTAGTCGGCCGCCGTGTACTTGCCCGGGTTGCGCGACGGGTGGTTGATCAGCGCGTAGCTGGTGTCCGGGTAGTTGTCGCGCAGCCAGGCCACGGCCTTCACGGCGTCTGCGTGGGTGGTGTAGGCGCGCGTGCCGGCGGCGTTCCAGTTGGCCACGTCGACGGCGTCGAAATAGGTGTCCGGGCGGTTCGTGAAGTAGTACTCGAACTGGTTGGCCGCCCTGGTGGCGGTGGCCAGCGGCGCGCCGGTGAAGATGCCCACGTTCATGTGGTCATGGGTGGGCATGTCCCACTCGAACGCCGAGAAGATCAGCTTGTTGGCGTAGCCGCCGGCCGCCTGCAGCTGCTGCACGGCCGGAATCTCCACACCCGCCATGGCCTTCGAGAACGGCTGCGAGCCGCCCACCAGCGCGGTGCCGTTCTGGTCGAAGCCCGACAGGCGCAGGTGGTTCGAGATCGCCGTCCAGTCGAGGTTGTAGCGGGTCAGCGCGTGGTCCAGCACGTCGGCGAGCGGGCTCCTGGCGTCGTCCGATTCGGTGGTGTGCACGTGCAGGTCGCCAGTGGTCCATTTGCCGGTGACTTCGGGCGTCACCGGGGTGGCCGGCGTGGCGGGCTGCGTGGTGGTGGGCGGCGTGCCATTGCTGGCGCTGCTGGCGCTGTCGTCGCTGCCGCAGCCGTAGAACGCGAAAAGGACGGTCATGGACGCTGCCAGACCGATGGCGGATTTAAGGTGACGCATGAAGATTCCCCGATGACATCTTGATTTCTCGACCCTTTTGGCCGTGCGTCATCGGCCTTCAGGTCAAACGTCAACGTGGTATTGCGTGCCCAAGGTCCCCGCCGCACTGGCAAGGAATTAGTGCGCGCATGATGCCGGCGTCACATGACAGCGTCGTGATACGGGTGTGATGTTTCGGTGTCGCGGGGCGGGCTGACGCCGGTCAGAAGACCAGCGTGGCGGTGGCCATCACGGTGGCGGTGCTGTCCAGGCGGTTCTTGCTGGCCACCGTGGGCACCCAGCGCAGGCTGAACGAGAGCGGGGCCTTGCCGGCCAGCTTGGTGTCGTAGGTGACGATCGGGCCCATCGAGAAATCGCGCCCCTGAAAGCCGTTCAGGCGGTCGGCCACCGGGCCGGTGTCGTCGCCGAGCTGCTGCACCGTACCCATCACCAGCCCCACGCCCCACTTGCCGAACCGCCTGGTGCCCATCACGTCGAGCGTGAACAGCGGCGCGTTCTGGTAGTTCGTGGCGGTGTTGCGGGTATAGAACTGGAACGCGGCCACGGCGTTGAACTCCAGCCCGTACTCCGGCATCAGGTGCGTGAAGGCAACCTGCGGCACGAAGGTCCACGTGTTCAGGCTCGGGTTGGCCAGCGCATTCTTGTCGTACTGGCCGGTGGGCGCCCAGATGTTGAAGCTCAGCGCCATGTGGCTGGTCTTGGAGAAGTGGTAGCCGGCCACCAGCGGCGTGAAATAGATGTCGTAAAGGTTGGAGGCACGGTCCGACGTGCCGCGCGAGAACGTGCCGTTTGCACCGGTGAAGACGGTGGTGGCATGCACCGAGGTCCAGACATAGGGCAAGGTGAAGCTCGACGCGAAATTCCACGCCCCGGGGCCGGTATCCCACACCTTCATGAGCGTGGCCAGTGTGAACGCGATCTTGGCATCGATGCCGGCCGTGGTGCGCCCGCCTACCGGCACCTCGCGTCCGCCGCTGACCGAGCCGTCCATATAGAGCTGCTGGAGGTTGGCAATCCACACCGGCTGGTCCGGAATCACGGCCACGTTCGGCGACACGCCGGTACCGGCCACGGGCCGGCCCAGCGCGCCTTCGGTTGCGTGTGCGGCCAGCGGCAAGCACAAACCGCCTGCGGCAATGGCGCCGCAGAGCGCCGAACGAGCGCGAACCATGGAAGCTCCTTTTGAACCGGAAGGACGATGCCCCGGGCGGGGCAAACGATAGGCAGCATCCTCGCAGATTGGCTCCGGAATGGAATTTAGTTTTTCCAGCTTCGCGAATTAAGTTTCTTCCCCAACCCGCCGGGGAATGGCCGCCTGCCGAGAATCCCCCGCGACCGATGCGCGCTTGACCGTCGGCAAGACCCCACACCGGCAACGCTGCTGCAATCTGCCGCGCGGGAGATTCGCCTGGTCGCCCCCTCTGCACCGGAGCTATCTGCCATGTCATCCATGGGTCGATTTGCAACACCCGGCGGCGTGCGGTTCGCACTGCCGATTGCCGCGCTGTTCCTGGCGGCCGCCTCCCTGATGCCCAGCGCGCACGCGCAACACGCGTCGCGAACGCTGGAGCCCGGGGACATCTTCGACACGAGCAAGCGCATCATCTTCAACGACGATTTCCGCGGCGATTTCCGCAAGTGGATGCTGTCGATCGACGCCCAGTACGATCCCGAGACGCGGCCGTTGATCTCCGACCGCGTGACGAAGGAGGCCGTGCCAGGCCTGCGGGATCGGCTGGCCACCCGCTTCACGCTGCCCGGCACACCGGGCGCGTTCCGCTCGGAACTGGCGCACCCGGCCGAGGAAGGGCTGCAGGAGCGCTGGTACGGCGCGCGGATCGCGGTGGACCAGACCACCGACGCCAACGGCTACATCGTGCTGCAATGGCACGCCATGATGGGAGCCGACAAGGTCAACCGCAATTTCCCGAACCTGGCGATACATCAGAAGAAAGACCGATGGGTGGTGACGCGCGCCTGGGGGCAACCGGCCAAGATCCAGCGTTCGTCGGTCCAGTTGCCAGGGGTGGTGGTGCCCCGCCAGCTGACGAACTGGGTGCTGCACGTCAAATGGGCCACCGACGCCAGCGGCCTGGTCGAGATCTGGCGCGACGGCGAGCTGGTTTACCGACAGACCGGCCAGAACGCCTACAACCTGTCGCGCGACCGCACGCCGTACCTGAAGGCCGGCATCTACCGGCCGTCCCGCAAGGAGGCCACCACCACCGAAACGCCCATCGTGGTACGGCTCAGCGACATGCGGATCGGGCGGGCCGACGCGACGTATTCGGAAGTCACGCCCGTGGTAACCGCCCGGCTGCAGAATGCCGATGGCGGCATCGCCCGCCTGACGGTGCCGGTGGAGTTCGGGCGCGACGTGGAAAGCGGCACGGTGGCCTTCGCGGCGCCCTGGCAGCCCGGTGTGTCGGGCGCGCCGTCCTCGCTGCTGTGGTCGGAGCCGCCATCGGTCTCACCGTTGTTCACGGTGGAGATGGCCAACAAGATCACGGGCCGCAGCCGCGCGGTCAAGGTGCGCGGCCTGCGGCGCGCGGGCTGCGACTTGCCAAGAATGAATATCGCCTTCGATTGCGGCTACGCGGGCACCAACTACCTCGAAATGGTGTACGACCCGCTCGACAACCCCCGCCTGCCGCCGGGGCTCCATCAGGCGCGCCTGCGCGTGGAGGCACGCGGCTGGAAAGACAAGGCCTACCAGCGCGCCATCGACATCGACTTCAGCATCTTCGTGGCGCGGCACAAGGGACAGGTTGGACACGGCGCGCCTTACATCTCGCCCGTATTTGCCGGGCGCAACACCAAGTCCGTCCCGGCGTACGTGGTGCCGGTGCAGACCGGTGCGCGGGGGCCGTCCACGGTGGTCTGGCGCGCGGCGCGCCAGGACACGTTGATCACCGCGACGGTCACCCATGTAGATACCGGCGCGCCCTATCCTGTGGTGCTGCGCGCCAGGCGCGACGGCGGGGTGTGCGGCAAGACGGTGATGAACAATGGGGCGTCCTGCCTGTCGGCGGCCAGCCGTCTCGAAGTGGAATACCGGCGCGAGGACCAGGCCAGCCTGCCGCCCGGCAAGTACGTCGGCAGCCTGCTGATCGAAGCCCAACGCGGCAGCTCGAGCAATGACCGCGAGCAGATCGCCCTGCAGATCAACGCGACGAAGTAGACCTGCCGGCCCGCCGGCCGAACCTGGCTTCGCCCGATGCCAGGTTGGCCGGAGGGGCCGTCACACGGCGCCGCGCGTTTCCACGTACAGCGCGTAGACCGAGTGGCTGCTGGCCATGTACAGGCGGTTGCGCTTCGGGCCGCCAAAGCACAGGTTCGGGCAGCGCTCGGGCAGGTGGATATGGCCGATGGCCTTGCCCTGCGGATTGAACACGCGCACGCCGTCCAGCTTCGAGGCGTCGGCGCCCGGCGCCCCGCTGCTGCCCCAGCCGGCCCAGATATTGCCGTCGACATCGATCTTGAAGCCATCCAGCGCGCCGGGGCCGCCGGCGTCGAACAGCTTCGTCTTGTTGCCAAGCGCGCCGTCCGCACCAACGTCGTAGACCCACATCGTGCGATACGGCTGGGCGCGCGACTCGATCACGTAGAGCTTCTTCTCGTCCGGCGAGAACGCCAGGCCGTTGGGGCCATTCAGGTCGGCAATGACCTGCGTCACGCTGTTGTCCTTCGGATCGATGCGGTACACGGCGTGCGGCAGTTCCGACGCCTGCTTGTCGCCTTCCCAGTCGCCGGCGATGCCGAACGGCGGATCGGTGAACCACAGCGAGCCATCGGACTTGCACACGATGTCGTTCGGCGAGTTGAAGCGCTTGCCCTGGTAGCGCTCGGCCAGCACGGTGATCGAGCCGTCGTACTCGGTGCGCGTCACGCGCCGCGTCAGGTGCTCGCAGCTGACCAGCCGGCCCTGGCGGTCACGGCAGTGGCCGTTGGTGAAGTTGGCCGGCGAGCGGAACACGCTCCACTGGTTCGAGGTTTCGTCGAACTTGACGATGCGGTTGTTCGGAATGTCCGAGAACAGCAGGTAGCGGCCATCGGCAAAGTACACCGGCCCTTCCACCCAGCGGAAGCCGGTGGCCACCTGCTCCACGGTGGAGCTGAACAGGCGGTACTTGCCGAAGCTCGGGTCCAGGATCTCGACGGCGGGGTCCGGGTAGCGCTGGGCGGGCTTGAACTCGAACGCCTGCGCCAGGGCCGTGCCGCTGGCCGCGGTGGCGCCCAATGCCGCGCCAGCCTTGAGCAGGCGGCGACGCCGGGCGTCCACGCCCGTGCTGTTTGCTTCCATGGTGTCTCCTCGTTGGAATGTTCTGGCGCCCCGATGGCGCGCTTATATGACGCTTGGTTGTCCGACATCCTATGAGAAAAATCATGGCCCAGCAAGCACTTGTACGATGACACGTGGGACGTCCGCCACTTGCCCACTTCACCATTGCGGGTAAGGGTCCGGTGCTATTGTCTGGACTGGCGCGTCCGGGACAGGACGCCCGCTCAAGCCTTCTCAACTCCTGACAGCCCGCCCGATCCAGACCCTCATGGCAAGTGCTCTCCTACTCGAAAACATCCACGCCAGCGGCCAGCAACTGCTGGGCCGCCACCAGATCGACGTGGCCACGCAGTCCAAGGCGCTGGCCGGCGACGCGCTGCTGGGCGCCGTGCGCGACCACGACCTGCTCGGCATCCGCTCCGCCACGCACCTGACGGCCGAACACTTTGCCAATGCCCAGCGCCTGCTGACGGTGGGCTGCTTTTGCATCGGCACGTCGCAGGTGGACCTGGGCGCCGCCTCGCACGCCGGCATTCCGGTGTTCAACGCACCGTTCTCGAACACGCGCTCGGTGGCGGAACTGGTGATCGGCCAGACCGTCATGCTGATGCGCCGCATTCCCGAGAAAAGCCGCGCGGCGCACCAGGGCGAGTGGCAGAAATCGGCCAAGGGGTCGTTCGAGATTCGCGGCAAGACCATGGCCGTGATCGGCTACGGCAATATCGGCGCGCAGGTTGGCATCCTGGCCGAAGCCATGGGCATGCGCGTGGTGTTCTATGACGTGCGCCCGCGCCTGTCGATTGGCGGCGCGGTGCCGATGCATTCGCTCGAAGACGCACTGGCCGCGGCCGACGTGGTGACGCTGCATGTGCCGGCCACGCCACAGACGCGCAACCTGCTCAATGCCAAGGCGCTGGCCGCGATGCGGCCGGGCAGCATCCTGCTGAACGCCTCGCGCGGCACCGTGGTGGATATCGAGGCGCTGGCCAGGCTGCTCGACGACGGCCATATCGCCGGTGCCGCCATCGACGTGTTCCCCGAAGAGCCGCGCAGCAACACCGACCCGTTCGTCACGCCGCTGCAGGGCAAGCCCAACGTCATCCTGACGCCGCACGTAGGCGGCAGCACCGAGGAAGCGCAGGAAAACATCGGCGTGGAAGTAGCCACCAAGCTGGCCAATTTCCTGGAGACAGGCGCAACGATCGGCGCGGTGAACCTGCCGCAGATCCAGCCGAATCCGCTGGACTCCCCGGCACGCGTGCTGAACATCCACTACAACCGGCCCGGCACGCTGTCGCACCTGAACCAGGCGCTGGCCGAGATTGGCGCCAACATCGAGGCCCAGCAACTGCAGACCGAGGGCGACATCGGCTACGTCATTACCGATATCAGCCTGGTGCCGCCGGCCGGCTGGGCCGAAAAACTGATGGCGCACGACGCGTTCATCCGCTCGCGGGTGATCGTGAACGGCTGAGCCTGCCGCGCCCGCATGCAGCCAACGCATGCGCAAGCTGCATGCGGGCGATGAATTCGGTGGATATGCCGGCCGTATTCTCCGATTCCTGATAGCCGCCTCCGGGCGGCATTGTCATACTGCGCGGACAACCTCGCAGACCGGACATGACAGATCCGGCGGACATTTCAGGAGACACACCTCATGCAACGACGTCGCTTCTTCCGCGTGGCGCTGGCCGCCACCGGCCTGTCGCTGGCCGCGACCTTCGCCACGCCGGCGCTGGCCGCCGACGAATTTCCGTCCCGTCCGATCCGGCTGATCGTGCCGTATGGCGCCGGCGGCGTGACCGACCAGGTCACGCGGGCGCTGGCCGATGCGGCCAGCCGCGAGCTGGGCCAGTCCATCGTGGTGGAAAACAAGCCGGGCGTCAGCGGCACGCTGGGCGCCACGCAGATGGTGAACACCGAGCCCGACGGCTACACGCTGAGCATGGCGCCGGTGGTGATCTTCCGCCTGCCGCACGTGCAGAAGATGCGCTACGACCCGACCAAGGATCTGACGTACGTGTCGATGATCGCCGACTACAACTTCGCGGTGGCCGTGAAGAAGGACGCGAAGTGGCAAACCATGCAGGAGCTGATCGCCGATGCCAAGGCCGACAAGAAGGGCATCAGCTACGGCACCACCGGCATCTACGGCAGCCAGCACCTGACCATCTCGGAGCTGGCGCGGGTCTCGCAATCGAACTGGACGCACGTGCCGTACAAGGGCGACGCGGAGGCCATTACCGCGCTGCTGAGCGGCTCGTCGGACGTGGCGGTGTTGTCCAACACGCTGCTGCCCTACGTGCAGAGCGGGCAGATGCGCGTGCTGGCCACGCTCTCGGAAACGCGCGCGGCAGACTTTCCGAATGCGCCGACGCTGAAGGAGATTGGCTACCCGGTGTGGTCGAATTCGCCGTTCGGCATCATTGGCCCGGCGAACATGAAGCCGGCCGTGGTCAAGCGGCTCGATGACGCGTTCCGCAACGCGCTCAAAGACCCGAAGTTCCTGAACGTGACGCGCCAGTACGGCATGGTGACCAACTACATGGGCCCCGAGCAGTACGCCGCCTACGCGCAGAAGGCGTTCAAGAGCGAAGGCGAGATCATTGCCCGGCTGGCGGCGGCGATGAAGAACCAGTAACGCCCCCCCGAAAACGACAAAGCCGGCATGCGTTGGCATGCCGGCTTGTTTTTTCACAGATACCGCGCGACGGATCAGGCCCCGTCATAGAAGGCGCTGCGCGGCAGGTCGATACGCGGTACCGTGTTGGCGGCGTGCATCACCGGCTGCAGCACCGGCGCAGCCACCGGCTTGATGCCCTGTTCCGCGGCCACCTTGGCCTCGGCGCGCTGGATGTCCACCGGATAGTCGTCGTCGTTGCGGCCCGGCTGATAGCCGGCCTTTTCCACGGCAATCAGGTCGGCGCGCACTTCGGCACGGGTGATCGGGGCCGTGGCGCTCTGCACGCTTTGGGCGAAAGACAGGGCGGGTGCGGCGACGATGGCGGCGGCCATCAACAGTTTCAGCGCTCTCATGATGTGCTCCTTGTTTAGCAGTGGTTGGGAACGTGTTCATCATGGACGTTGGCGCGCAATCGCCTTTGCCAGTTTGCACGGACTTGTCGCGTTGTCACGCCGGCGTACGCCCGGCGTGACGGCAGGTGCCCTCCTCGATATGCGCGCCCGGCCCCTGCCCTGCCAGCACGTCCTGCGGGTTGCGCAACGGGCACGCCTTCAGCGACAGACAGCCGCAGCCAATACACCCATCGAGCTGGTCACGCAGCGCCGTGAGCGTGCGGATGCGCGCGTCGAGGTCGTCCCGCCAGGCGGCCGACAGCCGGCGCCAGTCCGCCACCGTGGGCGCCTTGTTCGGCGGCAGGCGCGCAAATGCCTCGGCGATGACGGCCAGCGGCAGCCCCATGCGCTGGGCCACGCGGATCACGGCCAGCCGGCGCAGGATGCCGCGCGGATAGCGGCGCTGGTTGCCGGCGCTGCGCGTGCTGGAGATCAGCCCCTTGGACTCGTAGAAGTGCAGCGCCGACACGGCGATGCCGCTGCGCTCGGCCACCTCGCCAACGGTGAGTGGGTCGCGCGCACGCAGCGCGGGGGCCTTGGTGGTGGGGCGGATGGTGGGGGTAGTCATGGCGGATTCCGGAATGCCCTTGCAGGCCGCCATGGTATCGCAAGCGTTCTTGACCTCAAGCGAGCTTGAGGTTTGATACTGGCGTCCTTCTCACCCAGGACCCCTGCCATGCTGCTCGAATCGCCCCGCGCGCCGTATCTCCAGTTCATCAATCCGCCCGACCTGTACGACCCCCGCCTGAACGGCTATTCCCACGTGGCGGTGGCCAACCGCGCGGCGAAGATCGTCTTTGCAGCCGGCCAGGGCGGCGAGGACATGTGCGGCGGCTTGCGCGCCGACTTCACGGCGCAGGTCAACCAGGCACTCGCGAACCTGCGCACGGCGCTGCAGGCGGCAGGCGCCGACCTGCCCGACGTGGCCAAGATCACCGTGCTGATCGTCGACCATTCGATGGAGCGGCTGGCCATCTTCAGCCGCGCGTGGCAGGCCCTGCTGGGCGACTGGCCGGCGCCGGCCTGCACGCTGATTCCGGTGCCCCGGCTGGCGCTGGACGGCATGCTGTTCGAGATCGAGGCCATTGCGGTGTTGCCCGACTTGCCCGATCGCGCCTGAGGCCCCCGCACCCGCCAACGGACGGGTGCTTCATACCGCCGTTCGGGCCCAACCGGCACGCGGCTTGCACTGACCTGACTATCCGCGCCCTGACTGCGCCTGTTCGCGCAATCGCGGGCGCAGCCCTTTGTTGCGCACCGGTCAAAGTTGCAAGCCATGGAAATTCCACATCCCCTGACGATCATCTCGCCGCATCTTGACGATGCAGTGTTCAGTTGCGGCAGCCTGCTGGCCGCCAGCCGGCAGGCCACGGTCGTGACCGTGTTTGCCGGCCTGCCCGACGCCAGCCTGCCGGCGCCCGCGCGCGACACCGCCGCCGGCTTCGCCACGGGGCGCATCGCCATGAGCGCCCGGCGCAACGAAGACATACGCGCGCTGGGTGCCCTGGGCGCCCAGCCGGTCTGGCTCGATTTTCTGGAACAGCAGTACGGCCGCCGCTATGAAGCGGTGGATATCGCCGTGCGCCTGGGCCGGGTGCTGGCCATGCAGCGCGGCGGCACGATTGTCGCGCCGATGGGCCTGCGTCACGCGGACCACATGCTCGTGAATGCCGCCTGCATGCTCGTGCGCGAAGCGGCCTTCGTCGAACTGCCCGAAACGGTGCCCGCCGACACGGCGCCCGCACCGGAGTTTCGCTGGATCTTCTACGAGGAAGCGGTGCATCGGCGCCTGCCCGGCGCGGTGCAGAGCCGGCTGTCGGGGTGGTGGCAGGAGGGCCTGCTGGCGTCGCCGGTGCATATGCCGATTGGCGTGTTCACGGCCCAGAAAGCGCGCGCGGTGGAGGCCTACGAAAGCCAGTTGCCACTGTTCAGCCCCGCCCAGCTGGCCGATGTCTGCGCACCGGAACGCTACTGGACGCTCGATACGGCGGGTCTCTGACCCCTGGTCAATCTTCCGCCGTTCACTGGCTCAAAAAGAAGGGTCGGATGCATCAGCGATCCGACCCTTCTTGCATCTGCCTGCCGGCTACACCAGAAGGCTATTCCGGGCACCTCATGGTCGCTTGGAGGGCGCTACCTTGGGCGCCGAAGCCGGGTAGTCGTAAGTCTGCGCGGACGAGGCGCCCTGGTTCATGGCCGGTGCCGATCCGTGTGCGCGACGCCCGTCCTTCTGTACGCCAGAAGTCCGCGCGCCGGGCGCCACGTCGGAGGCGGCCGTGCCCGGCGCCCGATTGTCAACCTTGGGAGTCTGCGAGGGGGTCTGCGCCCACGCGGTGGCGGCCAGCGTCAGGCCGGCCACCATGCACGCAAGCTGGCGGCCCCTCGGGGAAATGGTATGTCGCATGTTGCGGTCTCCTGTCATGAGCGGTTGTCGACGGGGGGCGCATCGGGGTCACGGCTGCCGGGGTCATGCAGGTCCTGGCTGTCCACGCCCGGCAGCACCTCCCCGCCCTGGCCGTCGCGCGGACGCGTGGTGTCGGGGTCGGTCGTGCGACGTGCCGCGGTCGGGTCGCGCTCCTCCCGCGCGTCCGCAGACCCCTGCGCCGCCGGCGACCGTGGCGAATCGGTACGATCCTGGGCGGCCGTGGCGCTCTCCGGGGTCTCGTGGTTGCGCCGCCGGTCGCGATTGCGACGGCGCCGGGTACCTGCATAGGCGAAAGGCATGGGGCATCTCCTTGTTGGTCTGGGTGGACGGATGGCCGGATTCACCTGCTGGCGCGGCACGGCAGTGCACCACCGTGCCGCCGTGCCGAACGTGCTTAGCGCTTGTCGTCTGTCTTGCCGATGCCAGTGCCGAGGCTGCTGCCCAGGCTGCCGGTACTGCCGGCGGCACTGGACGGCGCCGCGTTGCCCTGGCTGCCGAGGCCCGAGGCCCCGGACGTGCCGGACGTGCCGGAACTGCTGGAGGCACTGGTGCCGCTGCCCGAGCCGCCAGGCGAGCCCCCGAGCGAACCGCTGCCCAAGCCGGCGCTACTGCCCGAGCGGGACATACCACCTTGCCCGCCCATGCCGCCCTGCCCGCTCATGCTGCCCTGCCCGCCCATGCCGCCTTCACGCATCACGCGGATCTGGTTGTGCACGTCCTTCACGCCGAAGATGTCCTCGGCGATATCCTCGATGCGGTATTTCTGCTGACGATCACGCACCGAGCCGCTTAGCGTTACCACGCCTTCGCTGACGGAGACTTCCACCTCGCGCACGTCCACGCGGCCGGTGGTCGCCAGGCGCTCGCAGAGGTCTTCGCGAATTCGCTCGTCCGAGCGCTGGTAGCCCTTGGGCCCAGTGCGCTGTGTGCGCCTGGCCACCGCGGAACCGCCCGCGCCACCGTAGCCCTGGTTCAGGCTGGAACGCTCGTTGGCGCCCGTGAACTGTTCGTAGGCGCGATCGTCGGGGTCATAGCCCCCGCCCCCTCCACCGCTGCCACCGCTGCCGTAGCCACGCGATCCGCGTTGGCCCGCCGCATAGCGCTCGCGCCGTTCGTGCTCGTCGAGCCAGTCGGCTGCGGCCCGGCGTTGCCAGCTGCGATAGCTCTGGCCCTCAGGCGGCTCGTAGTCAGAAACGCCATAGCCACCACGATAGTGGGTGCGCATGTCGGCCTCGGAGCCAGTGGGCCCTTCCCAGTTGCCTTGCATGCCCTGGCGGTCCTGGCCGCCCTGCATGCCGCTGCGCCGTGCGCCGCCTTGCTCCCAGCCGCCCTGCCGGGCGCCGCCGCGTGCGGACGGATTCCAGCCGCTGCCGCTCCTGCCAGCCTGGCCATACTCGTCACGCTGGCTGCCCTGCTGGCTCGACCACTCGCTGCCGCGTTCGCCGCGCCACTGGCCCATGCGTCCCTGTCCACCTTCCTGGTGCCAGTCGCCCCATTGCTCGCGCTCGTTGTGCTGCTGCGGCTGGTAGCGGCTGGCGGTCTCGCGCCGGAAGCGCTCGCCGCCCTCGCCATACTCGCCGTAGCGCCCTTCGCCGAAGCCCTGGCGGCTGGTATCGCGGCCACCTTGTTCGTTGCGGCTCTCGTTGCGGCCCTCGTTGCGACCTTCCTCGGCCGACGCGCCATAGCGCCGCGCCTGGCCTTCATAGCCGCCATATCCGCCCGAGGCACTCGATGACGACACCGACGAGGCCGACGACGAATCCGAGTCGCGCGAGCCATGGCCATGCCATCCGCCCGACCCGGGCTGCTGTCCGCCGCCCTGCCAGTCGCTGCCGCCGCCCTGTTGCGCGCCGCCGCGGCCTTGCCAATCGCTGCCGCCGCCTTGCTGGCGGTGCGTCAGCCAATCGCCGCCGCTATAGGCTTCCTGCTGGCGTTGCCGCGGGTCGCGCATGCGCTGGTCATCACGCGGGTCGCGCTCATCACGGTCATTGCGGTCTTCGCGCCCGTCCTGGCTGCCGTAGCTGTGGTTCCCCTGGTTCATGTGCGTCTCCGGTTAGGAATCGATTTGGCCTCGATACAGAACCAGCAGGACGCAAATTCCATACCGCCGGGAACAGGCGTGGCGAGACACGTGGCGAGGCGTAGCGCAACCTGGCACCGGCAGCGCGATTTACATGACCGTATAAATCCTGCAGGCAGCGCCCACATGCTGTAGTCAACGGCCTACAGGTGTTTCAGTCATGGTCCCCTGAGCGCAGCCAGGCCACGCGCATATCGTGAAGTCACTGCCACCAGACTTCGGGAGACTGACGATGAAACGCCTACTCGCCACTACAGCCATCGCCGTCGGCGCAATCCTCTGCGTGCCCGCCATGGCACAGCAAGCACCGGTCTCGCCCACTGCGCCGAACCCGAGCGCTCCGCCCGCCCCGGAAGGTCCGTCCACGCAACGCGGCAACGGCCTGAACACCAACACGGTGACCGGCACCGGCGGCACCAGCAGCGGCGCCATGAGCAGCGACAGCACCATGCGTCACGACAAGTCGTCGAAGCACAAGAACACCGGCGCCCGCGCCAAGAAGCCACGCGAGCAGAACGCCGCACCGTACCCGACGCCCGACGCCCCTTCGGGCCCCAAGGGCGACT
>Ga0102589_1002721_pt1 | contig 19636 bp, 24 predicted proteins | sample AraplaMF_Col_mLB_FD_76858 | JGI IMG/M metagenome (GOLD analysis project Ga0102589, IMG submission 76858) | Arabidopsis root microbial communities from the University of North Carolina, USA - plate scrape MF_Col_mLB | ecosystem: Host-associated > Plants > Roots > Endosphere | place: USA... | reverse complement strand
GATGGCTAAAAAAATGCCTGATATTGGCGATTACAAATACGGATTCCATGACAAGGACGTATCAATTTTCCGTTCAAAACGTGGTTTAACTGAAGAAATCGTCCGTGAAATTTCTACTATGAAACAAGAGCCAGAGTGGATGCTTGAGTACCGCTTAAAAGCACTTGAGACTTTCTATACAAAACCAATGCCGCAATGGGGTGGCGACCTAGGAGATCTAGATTTTGATGAAATTACGTATTACGTAAAACCATCAGAAGCTACACAAAAATCTTGGGATGAAGTACCTGATGAAATTAAAGCTACATTTGATAAATTAGGTATTCCAGAAGCAGAGCAAAAATACCTTGCAGGTGTATCTGCTCAGTACGAATCTGAGGTTGTTTATCACAACATGAAACAAGACCTTGAAGATCTTGGTATTGTGTTTAAAGATACTGACTCAGCTTTACGTGAAAACGAAGATATTTTCAAACAATACTGGGGCAAAGTGATCCCTTATACTGACAACAAATTCGCTGCACTAAACTCAGCTGTTTGGTCAGGTGGATCATTCATCTATGTACCACCAGGTGTAAAAGTGGAAACGCCATTACAAGCTTACTTCCGTATTAACTCTGAAAACATGGGTCAATTCGAACGTACGTTAATTATTGTAGATGAAGGCGCTCACGTACACTACGTTGAAGGTTGTACAGCTCCTGTTTACACAACAAACTCTTTACACTCAGCAGTAGTAGAAATTGTTGTACGTAAAGATGCATACTGCCGTTATACAACGATTCAAAACTGGGCAAACAACGTTTACAACCTAGTAACAAAACGTACAGTTGTTGAAGAAAACGGTACAATGGAATGGATCGACGGTAACATCGGTTCTAAGTTAACAATGAAGTACCCTGCTTGTATCCTTAAAGGTGAAGGCGCTCGTGGTATGACATTATCAATCGCATTAGCAGGTAAAGGGCAACACCAACACGCAGGTGCGAAAATGATTCATATGGCACCAAACACATCTTCAACAATCGTTTCTAAATCGATTGCAAAACAAGGTGGTAAGGTAACATATATGGGGCAAGTTCGTTTCGGCCCTAAAGCAAGTGGTGCACGTGCTAACATCGAATGTGATACGTTAATCATGGACAACCAATCTACTTCAGATACGATTCCATACAACGAAATCTTAAATGATAATGTTTCTTTAGAGCATGAAGCGAAAGTTTCAAAAGTATCAGAGGAGCAATTATTCTACTTGATGTCTCGTGGTATTTCTGAAGAAGAAGCGACAGAAATGATCGTAATGGGCTTCATCGAGCCATTCACGAAAGAATTACCAATGGAATACGCAGTAGAAATGAACCGCCTAATCAAGTTCGAGATGGAAGGTTCAATCGGATAATATAAGTAAAACCCCGTCACATCAACATTTGTGGCGGGTTATTTTTTTGCTTTCTTTGCGGCGTGCCGAGTTTATGCCAAATCAGTTGCGTTTACTATGATTTAATATGACAATTCACTTTCTATATAAGGTAAATATAAAAAAATGAAAATGAGGGCTATAAATTGAATAAAGAGATAATAACGACTTTGAATATCTTTCAGTAGTTTTATACAAAAGGATTTTGGGGATATATTATAAAAAAACTCTTATTTTTTATTACAGATTGCGTTCATTATTCTGTAGACTACGAGATAAGTATTTTTGGAGAAAAGGGGGTTTTCTAGTTCTTGAACAATGTAAAACGGAAATTAATAGATGCTCGTTAACAAAACTATTATCAGGAGTTAGTTTTATTAACGGGCTTTATTTGTATTGAACAAAATTTATCAAGACTTTTGAAATGTTGACGTTCATTTTAAGGTGATTCAATTGATAGTAAAAAGAATTATCACCATTCATTTATCCAGTGATACCTTCTATATTTTATATTTGAGTTTAAATTGATTAGGCTTCTTTTTATTATAAAGAATCGTCACCCATTGTCCTTCCTCAAAAAAAGGACGATTTTTCGTATGTGTCCATACTTTGCTCGTGACAGTGATGGGTTTATTTTGGGATGACGTAAATTGTACTGTCAACTTCACCCTACGCTGTGATTCTCCTTTTGCATATGTAACCTCATTGCCGATTGTTCGGTGTGAAAATTCACTTTCGATAATCTGTGCGTTCGTTTCAATCCATTCAACTTTTTGATACTTCAACGGTAATAGCCATAGCGTGACGAGAATGATTAGAAAGAAGATACCCAAACCAATAATAATGAACATTTGCATCCCCACTTATTTTCTTTTTTTATTAAAATGTTCGACTATTAAGCTTCCAGAACTTAAAAACAGTGAAATAAGGAAACCTGCTAGAGAACGGTCCTTTACTTATGAAGTAATTATAACGCTATATAGGTAATATTTTGTAGTTTTGAGCTTCGATTATTGCCTAGTTCTCTTATATTTTCATGAGAAGTGCGAATGTGGCGCCTTCAAAAATGATTAAATGTTTGTAAACGTGGTGAACCCTCTAATAGAAGTGTCCAACAGCATCTTACAAAATAGTTTGTCGTATGTAATATTTTTTTCAAAATCGTTGACTTATTTCTCTGTTGTAACTATAATGGTTACAGCTGGAGGTGATGAAGATTAAAATTAGCAGTCGTTTTACAATCGCTGTTCATATTTTATCCATCATCCAACAAAATCCATCGACCATTTGCACGTCGGAATTTATGGCGGAAAGCGTAAATACAAATCCGGTAGTAATTAGGAAAATATTGTCCTATCTTAAAAAGGCAGGTATAGTGCAAGTGCGCCGGGGAACAGGTGGAGCTTCTTTGACCAGAGGTTTGGATACTCTCACTTTACTAGAGGTTTTTCGTTCAGTAGAAGTTGTAGAAGAAGATCAGTTATTTCATTTACATGAAAATCCAAATCCTGATTGTCCTATAGGAGCCAATATACAGGCTGTGTTAGAGCTAATTTTAGTACAAGCTCAAGAGGCTATGGAACAAGTATTAGCCAATATTACTATGGAACAAGTGATGACATCTTTAATCCATAAAATTCAACAATCGCAATAAATGCATTACTTTCACTGAATGCATTATTTATTTGATGTAGTTGTAACTAAGATGGTTACAACTAAAAGGGAAAGGAGGTTTAAGTGGGTGACTCTTAAAATAAAAGCATTTTCGGATTTTATTTGTCCTTTCTGTTTTTTAGGGAAAGGGCCATTAGATGAAATTGCAAAAGAAAAGAATATTGAAATAGAGTGGATGCCATTTGAGTTAAGACCTGAACCATATCCGAAAATTGACCCTTGGAAAGAGCCTGCTAAATTAGGATCATGGGATTCCTATATTCTCCCTACAGCCCAAAAGCTAGGGATTGATATGCGATTACCTCGGGTATCTCCACATCCTTATACAAAATTAGCTTTTGAAGGATATCAATTTGCTAAGGTGCATGGAAAGGGAAATGAATTTCATCATAGAATTTTCACAGCGTTTTTCCAGGAGGAACAAAATATTGAGGATGTAGAAGTGTTAACTCAATTAGCGCTTGAGGTAGGTCTGCCTAAAGAAGAATTCAAAGAAGCATTACGATCAGGTAAATATCGGGAAGTTCATCAAAACGCTTTAAAGCATGCGTATGAAGAAGCAAATATTACTGCCGTTCCTACATTAATTATTGGTGATGAAATGATCCAAGGATTAGCTAGTAAAGAACGAATAGCACAAGTTATCGATCAGCAATTAAAAAAATAGATTATGTAAAAGATTTAAACAATAGTGTATAAAATAAAGCTACTTGTAAAAATCTATGTAGATAAACGAATCATATTAAAATTTGGAGGAATTACAAATGCCAGTAACAACAACTAATTTAAAAGAAGCGATTATTAATCGTCGTTCAATCCGTAAGGTGAAAAAGAACGCAGCAATTACTAAAGAAAAAATTGAAGAGCTATTAAAAATTAGTGTATATGCACCGTCTTCATTTAATATGCAAAGTGGACGTGTAGTAGTTTTAATGGATAATGAACACGAAAAGTTTTGGGACATTGTCAAAGAAACATTACGTGCACGTGTGCCAGCAGAAAATTTTGCAGCGACTGAAGAGCGCTTACAAGGCTTTAAAGATGGTGTAGGAACACTCTTGTTCTTTGAAGACCAAGCAACAATCAAACAAATGCAAGAAAACGCTCCTTCTTATAAAGAGCAATTCCCGTTCTGGTCACATCAAGGAAATGCAATGTTACAATACGCAACATGGATGTCTTTAACTACTGAAGGAATTGGCGCATCACTCCAGCACTATAATCCAATTATTGACGAAGAAGTTAAACAAACTTGGAACATTCCTGCAGAATGGAGTCTTGTAGCTCAAATGCCATTTGGTGAGCCAAATGAACAACCAGGAGAAAAAACTTCTTTACCATTTGAAGATGTAGTGAAGTTTTATTAATTAAAATCTAACTACAATGAAACCCCGTTAAGTGGACACAGTTCACTTAACGGGGTTTCTAACATATTAGTTTAACGAAAACTCGTATCCTACATAGTTAAAAACTTTGGAAAACCCTATATTTTCTACTATAGCGATGGATGGATTGTTAGAGTCCATACAATCCTAGTATGGAACCGAACTTTGCGATAAACAATCCGCTGTACGTCAGACTTCATGGAACCGCCGTATACGGAACCGTATGTGCGGTTGTAAGAGAGAGAGGGGGATAACCTCTCTATTACCTTCCAGCTAAGCCTCGAGCCGATCAGGGCTATATTAAGATTTTGGAGGTTGCAAAGAAAGATACATATGGAATTTTTTAGTGGATTTATATATGCCAGAAGTAGATGGTATTGAACTTACTAAAATGATTTTACAAATCAATCCTGATGCATTCAGGTTTTGACTTAATATCACATTACAATATTTTAATAGAAGTAGGTGTCGTAGGTTTTATTAGTAAACTTGCAACTCTAGAACAATTGAAGAATGCCATTAGGTGTGCAATGAGAGATGAAGCCGTTATCCCTTTACAGTTACTAAAACAACTTAGAAGAGCAAGTGTTACATCTGTCACACAAGAAGGCTTACGAAAATTAGGGAATCTTACTTTGGCGGATAGAGAACAAGAAATTCTTAACTGTATTGCAAGAGGTTTAACGAATAAGGAAATTTCAGATGAGCTATTTTTAAGCAAACGAACAATTGAGTATAATTTAACAAAGATCTTCAATAAACTTAAAGTAAGTTCAAGAGTAGAAGCATTACAAGTAGCAAAAAAATTTGGTTTAATATCCAAGCAATCTGTAGACTTTTAGGATGGAATCTAGATATAGATGGAGTCGTCTATTATAAGTAACGCCTCGCATAAATCAATATAATTGAGAGGACTTGACTAGAGCCCGAAAAAGTTGACACTTAATCGCTTGATGCACTTGTCAGTCAGTATTTAGCAAATATGGTGAACTAGAAGTTTAACTATATTTATGAAAAAAGATAACTAAGATTTAATTGAGACTTAGATCCCTTCTGTATATCCTAAAGCGTACTGTGGAGAATTACTATTACAGTGCGCTTTCATTGTTTGATTCCACTTTTGATGATTGCTAATACCTTCGAAGTAATACAATCCCACGTTTTAATGCTAATTCTATGCTTTATCACAAAAGTGAATAATGGTAATATCTATATTTGCCTTATTTATGAGGTGTGTTTTTTAGGTTAGGTTCATATTTAGTTAGTAAGTGTGTGCTATGATAATGTAAATAGAGGAGGGGGTCACATGGTTATAGTTGGGTTAACTGGTTGGGGTGATCATCCTTCACTTTATAGTGGAGTGACTGCCTCAAAGGACAAATTATTCGATTATACAGGTCATTTTTTAACGGTTGAAGTAGATACCTCTTTTTATGCCATACCTTCTAAAGAAAATGTTCGAAAATGGTGTGAGGATACACCCGAAAATTTCGGCTTTGTTGTGAAGGCTTATCAAGGAATGACGGGACATTTACGTGGCGACATACCGTTCGAATCGAAGAATGACATGTTTAATGCCTTTATCGAATGTGCCAATGAATTTAAACGTCATGGGAAGCTAGCAATGGTACTAGCACAATTCCCGCCGTGGTTTGATTGTCAGACTAAAAATGTACAATATCTATTGTATATTAGGCAACAGCTTAAAAGCTTTGACGTAGCCATTGAGTTTCGCAATCGAACATGGTATGCGGACAATGTAGTGCAGCAAACAATGGATTTTTTACGAGAGCATCAATTCATTCATACAATTTGTGATGAACCACAGGCTGGCGTAGGCTCGGTACCATTTTATCCTACTGTTACTGCGACTAAGGCACTTGTACGTATTCATGGACGTAACATTCATGGGTGGCGCAATACTGGGAATGCCGAAAACTGGCGGAAGGTTCGCTTTTTATATGATTATAATAGGGAAGAATTGCAGCAGATTGGACAGCATATAAAACATCTCCAAACAGAAGTGCAGGACCTATATGTATTATTTAATAATAACTCAGGGCTTCATGCTGCTAAAAATGCAAAGGAGTTACAAGGAATTTTAGCGATCAGTGATGTAGGGTTAGCGCCTAAACAATTAAACATGTTTGAAGGGGAACTATAATGGAATTTTTTCTTTTAGTTATTATTGCATTATTATCTGGGGTAATTGGCTCTTTGGTTGGGCTTGGCGGAGGAATTATCTTAGTCCCAGCAACATTATTCGTTGGAGTAAATCTAGGAATGATTCCAGATATCACTCCTCAAAAAGTGGTTGGATTATCTGTTGTCATGATGATTTTCACTGGACTCGCCTCTACGTTAAGCTATATGAAATCTAAAACAGTTGATTATAAAAGCGGTTTTCTATTTTTTATAGGCAGTATTCCGGGCACAATGCTGGGTGCATGGGTAAATAAGGGGCTAGATTTACCATCATTTAATTTATATTTTGGTATTTTACTTATTATTTTAGCGACGATTTTACTTGTACGTGATAAATTGAAACCAGTAGAATGGTTTGTAAAAAACGGTACGCAACGTGAGTTCGAAGATAAAGAAGGAAATACTTATGTATATGGGTATCCAATTTGGTTTGCTATTGTATTAACATTTTGTATTGGCTTTGCTTCGGGATTATTTGGTATCGGTGGCGGTTCGATGATTGTGCCTGCCATGATTATTTTATTTTTATTCCCACCACATGTTGCAGTGGCAACATCGATGTTCCTAGTATTTTTATCGTCGCTTGTTAATTCAGCGAGTCATATTTATTTAGGAAATGTGCCTTGGCTTTATACGATTCCTGTTATTCCAGGAGCTTATATTGGAGCAAAACTAGGGGCAGCATTAAATAAAAGAATTAAATCAGATACGCTTGTAGTAGCACTTCGAGTTATTTTATTATTATTAGGAATTCGTTCTATTATCGATGGATTATTGTAATATTGATTTCTATAAATCGATTTTACATTGACGTTAAGGTCCGAAGAGTATAGGTGACTTTAATAGCAATTCTTCTACAGACATAGAAGCTATTTTAAAGAAGAGGTGGCTTTATTGCTAGAAAAAATTCATATTTTTCATACGAATGATTTGCATAGTCATTTTAAATATTGGCCACGAATGCAAAGCCATGTGAAAGAAATGCGTACTAGACTTACAATGATGGGAGAGACAAGCTATTTATTTGATGTCGGCGATCATTTAGATCGTTCAAATATTTATACAGAAGCAACAGTTGGTAAGGGCAATGTGAAGTTATTAAATGAAGCTGGCTACGATGTAGTGACAATCGGTAATAATGAAGGCATAACATTGTCCCATGAGGAGTTATATCATTTATATGATGAAGCAGCTTTTGACGTAGTAGTTGCTAATGTAAATGCTTCACATGGAACAAATCCAACGTGGATGAAGCCGTATGTTGTTTTAACAACTGCTTATGGTACAAAGATTGCGGTTATTGCAGCAACTGCTATGTTTGAAGTTTATTATAAGGAATTAAACTGGGAGATAGATGAGGCGCGAAACACACTCATTCACTTAGCCTATCAGCTTCGGAAAGAAGTAGATATTCTTGTTTGCTTATCGCATCTAGGGATAACAGAGGATGAGCTTTTAGCTGAGGAATGCCCAGAAATAGATGTTATATTCGGCTCACATACACATCATATTCTCCCAAATGGAAAGCTGGTTAATGGCGTTTTATTAACTGGTGGAGGGAAATTTGGTCAATATACGGGCCATCTTTTGTTAGAATATGACAAAAAAACGAGGGAAATTGTTGAAAAAAAGGATTTCTTAATTCATAATAAAGATTTGCCTACGGTAAAAAATGAACATGAAATCGTTCAGTTTTTAGAAAATGAGGGCAAACGATTACTAGATATGCCAGTTTTCACTACAAAAAAATCGTACAATAAAGAATGGTTCCATTATTCGCAATTATCCGATTTGTTCGCGCGGGCAATTTTAGAGAAAAGTGGTGCGGATTGTGCGTTATTTAACGCGGGTATTTTTTTAGATGGGTTACCTAAGGGAACAGTGACGGCGCTTGATTTGCATAGAATTTTCCCGCATCCTATAAATTTATGTACGATTGAATTATCAGTTGCTGAAATGAAAGAAATTTTCCAGCAATCTAAAAATGAAGAATGGCCTTATATTGAGCTAAAAGGATTAGGGTTTAGAGGCGTTATCTTTGGGAAAATGTTAACATATGGCTTTTCAATGAATGAAGAACGCCAATTACTGATCAATGGGAAGCTTGCAGATAACGATCGAATTTATAAGTTAGTCACACTTGATTTGTTTACGTTTGGTTATTTTTATCCAAGTTTTAAATATGCTAAGAAAAAATATATTCTACCAGAATTTTTACGAAATATTATGATAGATTATGGGCAAAGATTCTTTAAGTAAAAGTAGATTAGACGCTTTAGGAATGGATTGGGGAAAAGGTCATGCGGTTAATTTCAATCGATGTATTAAAAGAAGGAATGGTCTTAGCAAGAACCATTTGGAACGAGGCAGGACACCCTCTTTTAAAAAAAGATGTTGTCATTAATGAACGTATCATACAAAGACTGCAGCAATTAAATATGCATTATTTATATATTGACGATAAAATTTCTAAAGGTATTGAGGTAGAGGAAACAGTCCCAACTGTTGTTCGAAATAAAACGATTTCAACCATTAAAAATTCTTTCCAATCAATTAATGGTTTAAATCCAGTCAATGCCTCTTATGTGATTGACCAGCAATCTAAGGCAATTCTCTCAATTGTCGATGAGTTACTATCGATAGTTAGTGGCAATGATGAAATTCTAACAATATTAACAGATGCGTATTTATTTGATGAATATTTATATCAGCACTCCTTTCAAGTCACTCTTTATTCGATAGCGATTGCTAAAGAGCTTGGATACTCAGCCGAGGATTTACGTTTGATTGGGATTGGTGCTTTGTTACATGACATAGGGAAGCTTATGGTACCAAAAGAGGTTTTGACAAAACCAGGGCGCCTAACTTGTGAGGAATTTGAAGCGATGAAGCTGCATACTCGTTATGGTTTTGATTTGTTACGTAATTTACATTCCATATCATTGATTGTTGCACATTGTGCCTTCCAACATCACGAACGGATTGATGGAAGTGGCTACCCACGGGGCTTAGTTGATTTTGAAATCCATCCGTTTGCAAAAATTATTGGTGTAGCAGACGTCTTTGATGCAGTGACGACAAGCCGTGTATATCGTGAAAAAATGCTACCCTCCCAGGGCCTAGCAATTGTAGAAGCAGGCTCTGGAACTATATACGATGCACGTGTTGTCAATGCATTGAAAAGGTCTGTGGTCCATTATCCTAACGGTGTTATTTTAAAATTATCGGACGGCCGTCGAGGTATTGTATCAAGACAAAATACATTGGATGCAGCATTTCCATGGATTCGTATTTTTGAGGAGCAAAATCAAATATTAGCAGCTACATATGAAATTAATTTAGTGGATTACCCAACCGTATTCATTGAAAGTGTTGAAGCGGATTATGTTGTACCATCGAAAATCGAATAAAAATCTCCTTCTGTTCATACGTTATGGAACAGGAGGAGATTTTTTGTTTTTCCCTCGAAAAAGGATGAAATTACGATCATATAGTCAGTATGGTAACTATAGAAAAAAGGGAAAAAAACGGTTGAATCGTTTACCCCTTTTAATTGTAAGTGTTATTGTTGGTATCTTTTTATTTATTTATATTCTGAATGAACGGCTTATGCCAACCTACTTAGAATATGCTGAAATACAAACGGATAAGATTGCCTCCTATGTTGTAAGTAATGCTACATCAAATGTTTTAGATATTAATGATGTTCTTGTAGAAGTATCCCCTGGTAACAACTCTGATTTGAAAATCAATACTGAAGTGATTAATCGAGTTCGTGCCGAAACGGTAAAGCAAGTAAAAATGAATTTAGAGCAGGCAGAGGAAGGTGACTTGTCTAATTTACCAAATCTTGATAATGTTGAATATGATTTTAACAAGATAAAAGAAGGTAATGGAGTCGTTTTTTATGTACCTATTAGCCAGGCTGCTAATATCCCTTTACTCGGCAATTTAGGACCTAAAATACCAGTACGCTTTCACGTAGTAGGAAATGTGCATAGTGATGTTACTTCTTCAATAACGGAGTATGGTATTAATAGTGCATTTGTGGAGGTAGGAATTCATTTAGAGGTAAATGTACAAATTATTGTCCCTTTTGCTAGTAAAACCGCTACCGTTTCTCAGGATATTCCGGTGGCTATGGGATTAACGAAGGGGCAAGTGCCAAATGTTTATTCAAGTGGTGATTCAGCAACACAGCCGTCCCTTGAAATACCTGTGCCTTTTAATAAATAGAAATGTTGCTGTGATAGTTGTTGGAGTTCATATATTATGTTACATTGACAACAGTGAAGATAGTTAATAGAAAAAATGCACATTTTTGATAGGGGCGATATTCGTATGACATCTTGTAAACCTACAAGTAAAGAGAAAGAAGAATACTTAAGAAAGCCAGATTGGCTTAAAATTAAACTAAACACAAATGATGAATATAAAGGGCTAAAGAAGCTCATGCGAGAAAAAAATCTGCATACTGTATGTGAGGAAGCACGTTGTCCTAATATTCATGAATGCTGGGGTGAACGACGTACAGCAACAATGATGATTCTTGGATCTGTTTGTACACGTGCTTGCCGTTTCTGTGCTGTTAAAACAGGCTTACCAAATGAATTAGATTTAGCTGAACCAGAACGCGTAGCAGATTCTGTAGCTATTATGAACTTGAAACACGTTGTTATTACAATGGTAGCGCGTGATGATTTAAAGGATGGCGGTGCGCAAGTATTAGCTGAAACAGTGCTTGCGATTCGTCGTAAAAGTCCGGCTACATCGGTTGAAGTTTTACCGTCCGATTTAGGTGGTGTAAAAGAGAACCTTCAAATATTAATGGATGCGAAGCCAGATATTTTAAATCATAATATTGAAACTGTGCGTCGCTTAACGCCAAGAGTACGTGCTCGTGCAAAATATGAGCGCTCATTAGAGTTTCTACGTTTAGCAAAAGAAATGCAGCCAGATATCCCTACGAAGTCATCTTTAATGATTGGCTTAGGTGAAACAGAAGAAGAAATTTTAGAAGTTATGGATGATTTACGAGCAATTGACGTAGATATTATGACAATTGGTCAATACTTACAGCCAACGAAAAAACATTTAACTGTTAAAAAGTATTATTCACCAATTGAGTTTGGTAAACTTCGTAAAATCGCAATGGAAAAAGGATTTAAGCATTGTGAAGCTGGCCCACTTGTACGTAGTAGCTATCATGCTGATGAACAAGTTAACGAAGCAACAAAAGAACGTCAATTACAAACAGAACAGTAAAAACAAACGTTGAAATAGAAGGTGGTGTCACTTTGCTCAATATTGAAGGATATGAATACGAGCTTATTAAAGATTACCGAGAAGCTTTCGAAGAGGAAGTGTTCAAGGAACGATACTCGGATATTTTAGCCAGATATGATTATATTGTGGGCGACTGGGGCTATAATCAATTGCGCTTAAAAGGCTTTTTTGACGATAAAAATCAGAAAGCTACTTTCGATACGAAGATTAGTACACTACAAGATTACCTATACGAGTATTGTAATTTTGGCTGTGCCTATTTCGTCTTGCGCAAAACCGGCAAATCCACTCAGCAGCCAGTAGCTGTAGTAAGTGAAGATAGTCAAGTGACAAAGCCTGTTGAGCGTGAACAAATAGCAGAATAAACATTTAAAACCTGATGCAATTTGCATCAGGTTTTTACTTTGTAGTGATAGGTTTTTTAGAAAATGGTAATAATAAAAGTGAATACAAAAAATTGTTTTATTTTTGGCTTTTCACCCAAGTTGAGATGACACTTAATAAAACGTATTTAGATTGATATAAGTTGATTGGAGTGGAGGCTGGGCGACTCCTTGGGGATCAGCGTCACAGATGAGACCCTGCAGCGAAGCGAAGCGGCTCATCGGACGCCCCCAGGAAAGCGCCCAGCCGGAACGGAAATCAACCTCACGCTTTGGAAAGCTTGTATACTTGGCTTTTATACCAACCTACTTATTTTATATTAAAGGTGTGTGTTGTTTAGATGAAAAAAGCTGTATTTTTGGACCGTGATGGGGTCATCAATGAAGTATTAACGGATCGCGTTAAATTTGTAAACAAACCTAATGAACTCTATTTCCTACCGCATGTTCCGGAAGCAATAAAAAAATTGAATAAATACTTTGACTATATATTTGTAGTAACCAATCAAGGCGGCGTTGGATTGGGATATATGAAAGAAACGAAGCTTCAAAAAATTCATGAGCATATGGTAAAGGAATTGAAAAAAGAGGGGGCCACTATTCACGAAGTCGTCTATTGTCCCCATAAACCAAAATCGGGCTGTGCCTGCCGTAAGCCTAATAGTAAATTAATCGTTGACCTTGGTGAAAAATATAATATAGACTTGGCAAAATCCTACATGGTGGGAGATACGGATACGGATATTATAGCAGGTAAACGAGCAGGAACGAAGGGCGTATTTTTAGGTGCAAAAGATCCGCTGGCAGATGCAGTTTTTCCAGATTTAATTAGTGCTGCCGATTGGATTATTAAGGATGCAACAGCATAAAGCTCTAGTGTTGTTGAGGTAGAAGAAAAAGTGTATAAATCATTTGAAAAGGGATAATTTATTTATTGGAGGTGATTAATTTGACTAAAGAAAATAAAAAATCGTTAGATCGAGAAGAATACGGATTTGGCTTTGATATTAGTGTTGATGATTTAGCAGTAATTGGGCAAAATCAACAAGCTAAAAAACAAAACAACAATGAAAACAAAGATAAGCCTCACAATAAGGATAATCCTGCTAAGATAAATAATGAAAAGTAGGGGCACGATACAATGCGCCTCAATAAGATTCTTACAAAAGAAATTCCGCCTTTTTTCTGTTGTACAGTACGTAAAGTATACCCTTATGTCTGCAGAAAAGCGGAATTTTTTTGTATTTAATTCTTAATTGCCATGATGATAGGCACAAAAAAACACCCAATTTGAATGGCGTTAATTTAATAATTCACGTAAATATTCTCGTAGCTCGACTGTCTCTTCCTCTGTGCGATTATAAACGTGTTCAAGATAGCCAGGCTCTTCTACATCATCTGGACCGATTATTGCAAAGCGTCCAAATTGGATGTCCATGACAAGCACTTTCCCGAAGAAACGACCCGATTGCAAAATGGCTAAATCATAACGTAACTTTTCCCCAGCAAAACTAACAAAGCGTGTTTTTGTATCTTCTACATCATCATATAAAAAAAAACGTTCCATCTTTTAATCTCCTTCCAGTCCTATAGATATGGTACTATAGAAGAGAAATGACTATCAACTTTTAAAGATTTGAATGGGGGCTTTCCTTGTGTATTTTGTAGATCGTAATAAAATCACAAAAAATTTACAGTACTTAGATGGGCTATTAGCTATTTTAGAGTCAGAAAATAGCTGGCTAGAAAACGATATTAAGGAATTAGCAATCGAGCGAATTGGTCACAATGTGATGGAGTCAATGATGGATGTTGGAAATTTAATGATTGACGGCTTCATTATGCGTGATCCTGGAAGCTATGAGGATATTATTGATATTTTAATCGATGAAAAAGTCGTTTCTACTGAAATGGAAGAACCATTAAAAGCAGTAGTTGGCTTACGTAAAATGCTTGTTCGTGAATTTACAGATGTTGATGTTCAGGAAGTTGTTAATGTATTAACAGCTACTTTACCAGCATTAAAGAAATTCTCACCAGCTGTGAATAGTTATTTAACAAATGAACTTGGTCCTGTTTCAGCATTTTTACCAGAGGATCATCAATGAAAACCTACAAGGCGTATTGCTTTGATTTAGATGGTACAGTTTACCGTGGAAAGGACGGAATTCCTTCTGCGATTACTTTTATACATCGGTTACAACAAGCTGGAATTGAGCCATTTTACGTAACAAACAATTCTTCTAAGACAAGAGAGCAGCTGCAGGCAGCTTTAAATGCTATAGGTGTGAATGCACCGTTAGAACATATTTACTCTAGTGCATTAGTTACAGCGAAATATGTAGCCTTGAATTTCCCTGGCAAAAAAGTAGCCATGTTAGGTTCTGATGGTATTCGTAAAGCGTTATTTAATGAAGGCATCGAACCTACCGAGGATGAGCCAGAAGTATTTGTTATGGGGATAGATCGAAATCTAGATTATATGGCACTTGCGAAGGCGACGATTGCTGTGCAAAATGGGGCAACGTTTATAGCTACGAATCAAGATATTAAATTCCCGACAGAACATGGATTTCTCCCGGGTAATGGGTCATTTGCCCGATTAGTAGGTGAGGTTGCAGATGTTGAGCCACTCTATATCGGTAAACCATCCCCTGCAATGCTTGAAGTCATTGCGACAGAGCATGGCTTTATGAAAGATGAAATGGTGATGATTGGCGATAATTACGACACAGATATTATGTGTGGGATTCGTTTTGGCTGTGACACAATTCATGTAAATACAGGTGTTACACCAACAAAGGTTGTACTTGAGAAGGAACAGCAACCTACTTATGTGGTAGAAGCATTAATTTAACTTCTTTCATCGGAAATCTCACATTTTCTATAGGTGTGAGATGAATTCGGGTTTAAAGTTACTTTTCAATTGTTGTCCAAACATTGGTATAAAAAGTTCAAACATAAAAAAAGGATGCTTATGTCGATTTTTTTGGCATAACATCCTTTTTATATGTTCAAATTTAGTATTAGTTAGTGTTTCATTCATCATTATATGAATAAGGCATTACGCCTTCATTACCATAACGGATTGTCTTCGATAAATTGATAAATGGCATTCGTCAACTCTTCTGGAGAATCAGCTTCTACTAATTCACCATTGACGATAGCATAAAATGATTCTGAACATTTTGTACAGTAACTAAGGCAGCCATATTCCAAAACGTCAATGTTCGGATCGCGTTCTAATACTTCATATGTTTTTTGAGAGCCATTTGCTAAATTACTTATACAAAATTCAACCATTGGATTCATACGTGTCACCTCACCAAAGTAATGCTACTCGCTTTTAAAACATTCGTCAATGATTTGAGTTGGCTGTGAGATAAAAGCAGATATTCAGTGGTAAAGCTGGATGCATACAAAATGATGGCACGCCTACAGTGTTAAACTATCTTAGCAAAAGTGATGAAAGGAAACAATATTTAAGGAAAATTTGGGTAATAGCGACAAAATGTCGAAGTATTAATCATTGAAAATTCGTTCGAAAAAGGCAAGTAATCATTTGTTTTGTGAAATCTTTCACAAAATTGCATTATGATATTGTGAAACTTCTCACAATCGGTTATACTCATTTGTGGATACTTTGTGAACAATTAATATAAGAGATATAAAAGGAGACTATTATGGGAAAATTAGTACTTTTAGGTGGCGGCTACGGCAATATGCGTGTCATGCTTCGACTATTACCAAATCTTCCGTTAGACACAGAAGTTGTGATAGTAGACAGAGCCCCTTTCCATAGTTTAAAAACAGAATTTTACGCTTTAGCAGCAGGGACTGCAACAGATAAAGAAATTCGTGTATGCTTCCCCGAGCATGAACGTTTATCGGCTGTATATGGAGAAGTTGTTGAAATAAATCGTGCGGAAAAAGTAGTCATTCTAGAAGATGGACAACGTATTGAATACGATGATTTAGTAGTTGGTCTTGGCTGTGAGGATAAATATCATGGTGTACCAGGTGCAGAGGAGTACACATATAGCATTCAGACAATGGCGAAATCACGTTCAACATTCCAAGCACTTTGTGGTTTACCAGCAGGCTCTACAGTTGGAATTGTAGGAGCTGGCTTAAGTGGTATTGAGCTTGCAAGTGAGCTACGTGAAAGCCGATCAGATTTAAAAATAAAGCTATTTGACCGTGGTCCACGTATTCTGAAGGACTTCCCAGAAAAGCTAAGTAAATATGTAAAAGACTGGTTCGTGAAACATAATGTTGAAGTAATTGCTAATTCAAATATTACAAAAATCGAACAAGGTAAAATTTACAATCACGATGAAGAAATTGCACTCGATACTGTAGTATGGACTGCTGGTGTACAGCCAGTCAAAATCGTCCGTGATTTGGAAGTTGAGAAAGATAAGCAAGGCCGTCCGCTTGTTACACAATATTTCAATCTTCTTGATGACGAGCATGTATATATTGTAGGTGACTGTGCTGCTTCAGATTTACCTCCAACTGCGCAGTTAGCAGAGGAACAAGCAGAACAAATCGTGAAAGTACTTCGCATGCGTTGGAAAGGTGAAAACTTACCTGAGAAAATGCCTGATATCAAGTTAAAAGGTTTCATGGGAGCGCTTGGTAAAAAACAAGGGTTTGTTTATTTAGCAGATACAACAGTAACAGGACGTATCGCACGCTTAATGAAATCAGGATTATTATGGTACTACAAACGTCAAAATGATTAAATAGATGATCTTAAAAAAGGGATTGCTTCAAAATTTTACTTTGGAGCAGTCCCTTTTATTTCTATTAATAACGTCTCGCTACCAAACTAATTGCTGGAAGAAGTTAAACAGTTTCGTCAGGTACGAAACCTAGCTTTTCAAGTGCAGTAAATACTGGTTTTAATTGTACATAGCCTTCGCCTACTACTTCATCATTTATAAGGACAAGTGGATAAAAAAATTCATCTTCTTGAATGCGATTAGCATAATCTTGATCGCGCTCATTCTCAATTGGTCCTTCAATATCGATATAGTGAATATCATATCCTTGATTTGGATATTTTCGATCTATGGCTGCTTGTAGCCATTCATATGTATCCTTTGAAGATGGTGCATTGACACAACTCGCGCAGATTACTTCTGTTCCATAAATTTCGATTTTTGGTTTCGTTTTTCCCATTTCATTCCCGCCCCTCGTGATTCTATATTGGATTTTTTCTGTTGCTAACATTATAATCATTATAAGGAAAGGAGTCGAGACAAATGTCTGAAACAACAATTAACGATCAAGTTCAAGAGGTATTAGATAAATTACGCCCATTCTTACTACGTGACGGTGGAGACTGTGAATTAGTAGATGTAGAAGACGGCATTGTAAAATTACGTTTATTAGGTGCATGTGGTAGTTGCCCAAGTTCAACAATTACACTTAAAGCAGGTATCGAACGCGCATTATTAGAAGAAGTACCAGGTATTATTGAAGTAGAGCAAGTATTCTAAAACGACTAAAAAAGTTCTAGCTGATTTATTCAGGCTAGAACTTTTTTTCTTATATTTGACGAGCATGTTCTTTTTCTTCTCGGATAATAGCCCACTGTTCCTTAGCCATATCAATGATCTTAGCTTCTCCACCAATACTTTGCTTTTCAATGACCTTTGAAAAGAAGCGTGTAGCATTTTCTAAATCACCGATACGTCGTGATAGTTCAGCGATCATATACATAATTCGTACATCTGACATTTGAGTGGAGCTGTAATCTTCTGTTGAATAAGAATCCATATAGTAATCTCGGGCCATTGTCATAAAACGTTGCTCTTGCCCTTCGTTTTTTAGTGAACGATATAGCCATGCAAGACGTAATGTGAGCCCGGCTATAGCGACAAATTTCTCTTTTTTAATCGTACCGCAAAGGAACGCTAATTTATAAGCTTGTATTGCTTGGAATACAGTACGTTCTCCCTTAAAATCATGGTGTACCCATTTTTTTGTAATTTGCGTGCGAATTTCATCTTGCGTGCCAGGGGCAAAATATTTTGAAAAGTCTTCTGTAAATGAAAATCCACAATGCTCACAAACAAATACATTATAATAAAGGGCATTTACACCGTCTGCATAAATAGGATGAAAATCTGTTTCTGTGTGATCTACTTTAATGAATTTAGAGCGTACTTTTAATGTTGGAAATTCTTTTTTGCAATGAAGACATTGAGTTTTTTTTTCGTAGTAAGGTGAAATCTCCATATTTTATACCTCTTTCATCGACATATTATAACTATTATACCAATGTAAATTATATAAACATGGATAAAAAATACTAAAAATGTGAAAAAAATTAGAATTTTTACTAACGATGGATTGATTTCCGTCCCAACTGGACGCTTTCCTGAGGGCGTCCTAGAAAAGTAATCAGGGAACCAAGGAGTTATCCAGCCGCCATTCCAAACAAAGCTGAATATTTGTCATACAATAGTCAAAATTGATATGATAATAATTAAGAAGGAAGGTGATTGGGATGACAAGTAAGCAAGTAATTGAAGTTACTGAAGCGGCTGTCTTTCATATTAATGAAATGATGGAGCACAATGAAGAGCAAGGTGCGTTTTTACGTGTAGTTGTTAATGGAGGCGGATGCAGTGGCCTATCATACGGTATGCATTTTGATCAAGAGAAAAAAGAAGAAGATTTTGAAGATGTACAACATGGTTTAACAATTCTTGTTTCCCGTGAAGATGCGCCGATTTTAATGGGGACAAAAATTGACTATAAACAATCGCTAATGGGCGGTGGCTTCACGATCGATAATCCAAATGCTATTGCATCATGCGGCTGTGGCACGTCTTTCAAAACAGCAAAACGTGAAGGTACGCCTGAGATTTGTGACTAAAAAGAAAATGTCTAAATGTTGAAGTAGGGTTGCTAAGAACAGTAGAAATTGCTGTGTACAAAATCTTTGAAACGTGTAAACACAACCCTAAGATGATGCATTTAGATTTTGATACCAAGCCTTTTTGATTTGTATGTTGCGAAAACATATTGAATTGAGGAGGCTTTTTAGTATGGTCTTAAAAAGAAGAAACGAATAACTAAGGTAAAGGACTCGCAAATATGAACATAAATCATACAAATGCAAGTCCTTCTTCAAAATCCTGTTAGTTCAATAATATTTCTTTTTTTTCGCGGCGAATGGTAAATCAGCTAGAACAAAAATGAATGATGTAAATGCTGGTTGAAGTACAATATTGTAAAACGTTATTTCTGATGGTTCTTTTACATAGTAA